>QQTW01003730.1_pt1 | contig 11316 bp, 10 predicted proteins | sample 1904831 | NCBI WGS metagenome assembly QQTW01 (sample SAMN09435610, study PRJNA476489) | Subsurface metagenome, whole genome shotgun sequencing project.
CGTTAGTTATTGCTTTAAGGATTTTGACTTTCACTATCTAAAGGAATAAAAAATATGGTTAGCATTCCGGGAATTGTTAGCAAAAATCCAAGTATGAAAAATGCTTGATAGCCTATGGCTTGCTGAATATAACCGCTTACTAATCCGGGTAACATCATTCCTAAAGCCATAATCCCAGTAGAGATTGCAAAGTGAGTAGTTTTGTACTCATCTTTTGCAAGGTACATGAAATAAACGCTGTAAGCTGCTGTTCCCAATCCATAGCCAAATTGCTCGATACTAACGAGAAGATAAACCCATTTTATTGAAAGTTGAGTAGAAGCCATGTACACATAAAATAGATTTGGTAAGTTTAGGGCTAAAGCCATAGGCCACATACATTTTTTGATACCATACTTTGAGACGAATACACCGCCTAAAATCCCCCCTAAAGTAAGTGAAATTGCACCAACTGTGCCGTATATTACGCCCACATTTGATGTTGACAGTCCTAAACCACCCAACTCTATTTTATCTAATAAAAATGGAGAAGTTAATTTTACCAACATTGCTTCCCCAGCTCTATATAGCAAGATAAACGCTATAATTGCCCCTATATTTTCCTGTTTAAAGTAGGAGTTTATTATCTCAAAGTAAAATGACTTAATTGGTAAGTCTAAAGATTTTTCCGAGTCGCTGTTAAAAACAGGTAAGGTAAACCAGTGAAAAATAAAAATAACTGCGAAAACTGAAGCTGATAAACCAATTGCTATAGTCCAACTTAGAGCAACATCTTTAAGAGATACTTCAAGCTGACCAGCTAAAAAAACTAAGCCTCCTGAGCCAAAAATCATCGCGATTCTATAAAAAGTAGAGCGAACTCCCACAAAGAGAGCTTGCTCTTCTTTTGCTAAGGTAAGCATGTAAAAGCCATCGACTACTATATCTTGAGTGGCAGAAATGAATGCTCCAACCGCTAAGACAGACAAAGATATAAAAAAGAAGTTTGGCAGCTGTAAAGAGAGAGCTAGGCAACTCAAACAGCACATCATGGCAAATTGTGTGTAAAGTATCCAATTCCTTTTTGTTGAATAAATATCAATGAGTGGTCCCCAAAACATCTTAATGATCCAGGGTAGGTATAGAAAGCTTGTCCACAAGGCAATCTGAGCATTGTCTATCCCCAGCTTTTTGTAGAACAAAACCGAAACTTGATTAATGATGACGTAAGGTATCCCTTCGGCAAAGTAAAGCGTGGGTACAAAAAGCCAAGGGGAAGGAGACGCTAATTGGTTTTCAGTGTTCCCTTTATCTTTAAGAACTAACTCGATCGCATCTTTAGTCATCGGTTCGAGGGGCGCAACTGCCCTACCAGATCAAGGGAACCTTTACGTAATGCTTCCGCAGTCGGCATCTGGTTCAAACGCATGAGTTCTGATATTGCTGCCGTTTCTGTATCGCGCTGGCTAGTTGCCGCAGCCATTACCTGGTTGCCTTTAAGGTAGAAGGCAATAAATTCCCGCTTTTGCGGATCACCATCGAAAATAATCTCATCCCACTGCTCGGCGTGTCCGACGTAGCGCAAGGGAAACTGAAACTGCATTGTCCAAAAAACTGGCACGCCCTTAAACTTGACGGTTTGCCCTGCCATGTTATAAGCCGCAATTCGACCCTGTTGGGCGGCAATTCGCCAGTGTTCAATCCGAGTCGCTTCACCGGTACGCCAATCAGGATAGCGAGCAATGTCACCCGCAGCATAAAGCCCTTCGGCAGCGCAGAGGTAATCATCCACTGGCACGCTCTGATCCTCCGGGTGTAACGCTACTCCCTCCAGAAACTTTGTTGCGGGCTGCACGCCAATTCCGACCACGACGAGATCAGCAGCTAGCCGTTCGTCATTGTCTAAGATCACCGCTTCCACCTTGCCGTTACCTTCAAATCGAGTCGCTTTCATTCCCAATCGAAAGGAGACACCATTTTCCTGATGGACTTGTTGAAATACCTGCCCAATTTCCTCACCCAGTATCTTCTTAAAAGGAAGGGAATCCGGCGAGACGACCGTAACGTTTAGTCCCTGCTGCCTCAAACCAGCAGCAGCTTCCATACCAATGAAACTTGATCCAATCACCACAGCCCGTGATGCCTTTTTGGCTGCTGCCAGAATCCGGTCTGTATCCTCGCAACTCCGCAGTGTGAAGATATTCTGCAACTCTGCTGTACCGGGAACATCGAGTTGACGCGGCTTACCTCCTGTAGCTAGCAGCAGCGCATCATACTTCAGCGAGTCACTTGCTTTGAAGGTGATGGTTTTTGCTGTCGCATCTACGCGCACAGCTTCTTTGTTAAAGAGGATTTCTATGTTATGGTCTTTGTAGAATTCCGAGGATCTGAGCGGCAACTGATCTCTAGAAACCTTACCGATAAAGTAGTCTTTGCTTAGCCAAGTGCGATCGTAAGGCAGGTTGTCTTCACGAGTCACCATGATAATTCGCCCTTGATATCCAGCCTCTCTCAAGGCTTCTGCGGCGTGAGCACCTGCCGCACCTGCCCCCAGAATTACAAATGTGCGCCCATCAGTGTCTGGATTATATTGAGCCATTGACGGTATTCGTACTTCCGCTGTCTGCGCTGGGACGCTGACAATGACATTTTCACCTTCAACCCGCACCGGATAACGAGGCAGGGAATCCAACCCTGGTGGCTCTTTTTGATCCCCCGTCACTACACTGAAACAGGCATTGTGCCAGGGGCAAATAACGTGATTTTCACTCAAAACACCCTCTGCTAGGGGCGCTTGATAATGCGTGCAGTGAGCACCAACAGCATAAAATTTTCCTGACAACCGTGTCAGCAATACCTCTGTTTCACCCACACAGACCTGCTGCATTTTACCGTCCTGTAAGTCGTTGACGTTAGCGACGACTGCTTCAAGCTGCTTCATAGAACATCCTTAAATAGAAAGTAGGGTTGCTGTGCCCACCAATTGCCTTGATGTAAGCATTGCCCACCTACATCAATTTTGCCCACCAATTGCCTTGATGTGAGCATTGCCTACTCTACATCTAGCAATGCGCGATCGCGCTCTGAGCGTTTCCGCAGAATCATCTTAGAAGATAGAGGTGTTCATCGCTAACTTTGACGTTATATTTTTTAGAGCTGATGCATAAGAAATATTAAAAGGAGGCAAACATTACCCGGCAACAATCACAGGATGTGATCTTAACCGACGGGTGGCACGGTTCATTAGTTGATGAAGCTCTGCTCCGTGGTGCTGAAATTGCTGACTATTGCGCAGCAAATGCATCCGCTGTCGATCGCAATGGTGCCTTTCCCGTTAGGGAATTTAAGTTAATTGCCGAAAGGGACCTATTAGCTGCACCGCTCCAGCGTGAGTTGGGAGGACTTGGTCTTGGCATTGAGGCGAGTGTTACCCGCGAACTACTGATCTTACTCAAACAAATAGGACGTGGAAACCTATCTGTAGGCCGGGTTTATGAGGGTCATGTCAATGCCCTGCAACTCGTTCAGACGTTTGGCACTAAAGAACAAATCGAGCAATTCGCTGCTGATGCCCGCGATCGCCACAAATTGTTTGGCGTCTGGAATGCTGAGGCAGAGGACGGGGTTAAGATCATTCCCACCGGCAGTGGACGATACCTTTTGGAAGGCTCTAAGACCTTTGCTTCAGGATCAGGTTATGTTGAACGTCCCTTTGTTAACGGTGTACTGCCAGATGGTGGCTGGCAGATGTGTATTGTACCCATGGACGAGGTGCATACAGTCAGCGATCCGTCCTGGTGGCAACCTTCTGGCATGCGCGCCTCAGCCAGTTATAAGGTAGATTTTAGCGGTGTCGAACTCGACGCCAACGCACTGATCGGCCTCCCAGGCGACTACTACCGACAGCCTTGGCTGACGGGTGGTGTGATTCGCTTCGCGGCGGTGCAACTGGGTGGAGCTGAAGCGTTGTTCAACGCTACTCGTCAGTATCTCCAGGACTTGGAGCGAGCGAAAGATCCTGCCCAGTCAGCTCGTATCGGAAAGATGGCGATCGCTATTGAAAGCGGTAACCTCTGGTTGCGGGGTGCCGCTGAACTGGTAGCAAACTATGCACCCGTATTCGGTGGCTACCCAACCATTCCCAACGAGCATTCAGATATGATTGTCGCCTACACCAACATGGTGCGAACGGCAATTGAGCAGATTTGTGTCGATGTGATGCAGCTCAGTGAGCGCTCCATTGGCACCCGTGGCTTGCTACCCCCTCATCCAATGGAACGTATTGTGCGAGATTTAACGTTATACCTGCGCCAACCTGCCTTTGATGCTGCGCTAGGAAATGTTGGACAATACGCACTGTCTGAAACTTCCCCTGCTAGTTCGCTCTGGTGTTATGAGTAATCAGGTTGACTCCCAGTCACCCCTAGCGAATCCTGCTGTTTTGCCGCTGCACGCTGCCACAACGGTTAGGGCGTTCGGTTCTACAGTTGTTGTTGCGCCTCACCCGGATGATGAGTCCTTGGGTTGCGGTGGTGCGATCGCGCTCCTGCGAGCTCAGGACTATCCTGTGCGGGTACTGGTCATAAGTGACGGGACGCTATCCCATCCCCATTCTCGGCGGTATCCCGCTCCAGCACTGCGGGCATTGCGTGAAGCTGAAACGCTATCGGCGCTAGCCTCTCTGGGGGTGGAAGCAGCTCAAGTAACCTTTCTCCGGTTGCAGGATGGGTCGGTACCCGTGCTTGGGGCAATCGGATTTGAGCGGGCAGTTTCTCAGTGTTGTGATTATCTGACTACGTTGGCACCCAGAACGATTTTTATACCATGTCGTTACGATCCGCACCCCGATCACCGTGCTACCTGGCAACTCATTCACACCTCAGTTGCGAATAAACATCCGTTGCCACGGTTGATCGAGTATCCGATCTGGGATTGGGATCCACAGCAACAGAGTAAATTACCAACCCCGGATCGACGAAAAGCTTGGCGACTCGATATTAGTGGGGTATTGGCGTTGAAGCTCAAGGCAATCTCCGCTTACCGCTCCCAAACTACTAACTTGATTGACGATGATCCAGAAGGCTTTCGCCTGACACCGGAGATGCTGGCAAACTTCGCCTATCCTTGGGAAGTGTATTTGGAGGAAACTGCATGAATGAGTCGCAACCGCAATCACTACCACCCAGCTATTTTGACAACTTGTACACAGCCAACCCCGATCCGTGGGAATTTGAGAAAAGTGAATACGAAGCAAACAAGTACGCAGCTACGCTCTCCGCATTACCTAAGGAGCGTTACCGATCTGCTTTTGAAATTGGCTGCTCGATTGGTGTGCTAACAGCGAAATTAGCCGAGCGTTGCGATTCGCTGCTCTCTGTTGATGTCTCGGAGTTGGCTTTGAATCAGGCAATTCGTCGCTGCCAAGCTTTGCCTCAAGTTCAGTTTCAGATCATGCCCGTGCCAGAGACCTACCCCAACGACGTGTTTGATTTGACCCTCGTCTCAGAAGTTGGCTACTACTGGTGCTGGGAAGACTTAAAAAAAGCGCAGCAGTCCATCATCGAACATCTTGAACCCAAGGGACACCTGCTGCTTGTTCATTGGACGCTATATGCTCGCGATTATCCGCTTAGTGGAGATGAGGTTCATGACTCGTTTTTAGAACTGACACCTTCTAAACTGCGACATCTCAAAGGACAGCGCGAGGAACAGTATCGACTTGACCTATTTGAACGGGCTTAGGGAGTCCTCTTTGCATTCGTAGCAAGTACAGTTCCTTTGTTGGCAATTCTGGCCACGGCGTAGGCAGTCAAGTCGAATGCGGAGATCACAAATTGCTTGTTCAATCGTCACAAGTGGCCAGCGCTTTACCCAGGCACCTCTCTCCTGCTGGCGCTGCTCAATCCGTTCGAGCAACAGACCAAATGGATGAAGCAGCGCCAGTTCGTTCATGAGCCATGCGGTTGCTACCCCCAGATGATTTGCCAGGGGCGCAATGTCCCTATAAGTTGGCTGATAACCGTTCAGAATACGCCGCCATTGAACCCGTAGCCCATGACGTCCCCGCAGACGAGTTTCAATCGCAGCAGCAGGCTCGACCAAAAAAGGCTGCTGTTGGCGTCCCATCGCCGCCCACTTGTTGAGTTGGTTGGCTAAACCCTGACTGGTTCTCCCAGTTTGTCTTGCCGAGGTCACAACCCGTACCTTTGGGCTATGACGAAAGCGGGCGTTGACTCGGACAAGGGCGCGGTAGAAGGCAACATCTTCAGGGGTTCGCACTGGCGGTAAGCCGCCTGCTTGTTCATACATTTCTGCAGTCACCGCTAAGCTGGCTCCAAAGTTTTGATAGTGCCGGGGCCAAACATCATCAGGATCGGGATCGAGATAAGTTTCTATTTCAGCGACGAGATAGCGGTAGCCAACCTCGCGCAGGTGGTAAGCTCGTGTGCTCGGTTCTAAGGCGAGGCGCTCCGCCCTTTTAATCAAAATCCGGCCTCCAACTGCATCCGCACCACAGGCAATTTCGTCTAAGGTTGCTGCTATCCAGGTAGGTGAAACCTGCGTATCTCCATCGGTCGAAGCAATCACCCCCCGCCTGCGCTCCAAACTGATGAGGCGACGATACGCTTCATCCATTAAAATCCGTCGCACTCGACCGATATACGCTTGCGAAGCTGGTAGGGTCAACTCAACAACGTGCAGTGCTAGGGTAGGGTGCTGATCCGCGAAACATTTAGCGATCGCGGCTGAATTATCACTACAGTTATTAGCTAGCAGGATGATTTCGTAGCACTCTCGGTCAAGTGGGTTGCCCTCTAAGTCGAGCTGGTGCGCTAGGGCGTCAAGCGTGCCGAAGAGCGTTTCTTCCTCATTACGGACTGGCACAATCACACTCACCTCACAGCGCGATGAAGGCGATTGGGTGACTAGTGGTTTGAGACTAATCCCACTGACATAGTCAGTTATCGGCTTGGAAAGCTGCTCCACTTAACACATTAAAACTCTAATTTTAATAATCTATGTTATATTGTAATTATTATTAATAATCTTCAGCCCTATTTGCTGAAACAATTTCTGTTCAGAGAAATTAGCTTTTGAAATGAAGTTGGGTAAGCGCGAGTTAATATAAGCCATACCCTAAGCGCTAGATCCCATGACTTTTGCCAATCACCCAATGACGCCGAAAGAAGCGGGCTAGAGCTGACTCCTGTAAAGATAAATGAATCGGGCGACCGTGGGGACAAGTGCGGGGATTGCGGGTACGTTGCCATTGGTCTAAAAGGGTCTGCATCTCCTGTAGGCTTAGGGGTGTCCCGTTGCGAATGGCACTGCGACAGGCGGTTGCCACCTGAGCCGTTTGTAAGTCTCCGCCCCAGCTAAGTTCTAAGAGGGCTTCGGCGCAGTCGGGTCGCTTTTGTAGAGACGCTGGTGCGTTGCGGACTGCCCACAACTGCTCGCCAAAGGGTTCTACTTCCATTCCTATGCGTTCAAGTTGCGATCGCTGAGCTGGAGACAGCGCTTTGAGAATCGCTGGGGGTTCGAGAGGGACAAGTTGCCAGTTGTGCAACAGTTGCTCATACAGAACCCGCTCATGGGCAATGTGCTGTTCTACCAACCACAACCCAGCTGGATGCTCCGCCAAGATGTAGGTGTTGTGAACCTGAGCGATAGCCCGGAGTTCGATTAAGGAGTGGGGAGTGTCCCCTTTATTCTGCGTTGCCTCTGCCTCAGAGGGTGCAGGTTTACTTGAACGACTCGCACCGTAAACGCCTTTCTCTTCTGCGGCTTTGAGTAATTTACCTACCCGCTCGATGTGGACAGTCTCTGGAAGATTCGCGGCGCTGATGCGGAGGGCTTGCTCAATTGCCAGGGTAACTTGCTCCTGCCAGTAACTGATGGAGTGCAAATAAATTTCTGCCTTAGCGGGATGGCGGTTCCAATCAACTTGACTGGGACAAATTTGCAGATGCAGGAAACAGACTGGGTAGCGATCGCGTGGTAATGTCCGCGAAGTAGCTGCCAGTATCGTTTGCTCGAGTTCGGGTGACTTTACGATCCGTCTATTTACAGCTACCCGCACCCAATCAGGTCGATGGCGATGGCAGCGATCTGGCAAGCCTATAACCAAGAGGAGTAAAGAGTAAGGATTTATTAAATCTGACTCCTCACATTTAGGAGTCGGTATCTCGACTTTAAGCTGCTGCAAGTCACCCAAGCGCACCTGACGTATAAGCTGAGGCAGCAACTGCTGGGTTGTGGCTCCCGGACTGAGGGTAAACCATTCGCGATCATTTTGCCAAACCTGCCAAGTAACGTGGGGATGACACAAGGCAATTTGCCCAATTGTGGTTTGCACCGCCTTCATTTGTTGTGCCGGTATGGGCAATCCTTGTCGGCGCGCAGGCCATTTACCGAATAGATTAGAGACTGTAACGACGGTGCCAGGAGCGATCGCGGCAGTTTCGATCTGCTTAGGTTCACCCCCAGAGCAATATTCAACGCCCCAACCCTCACTCAATCCATCTGGACGACTCAAAATTTCTAGCTCTGCCAGTTGGGCTAGACTATGCAATGCCTCGCCGCGAAATCCCAAACTGGTAATCTTCCACAGGTCTTCACAACTGCGGATTTTGCTAGTGCTATGGGCAGATGCTGCATGAACCAGGTCTATGCGGTTCATACCGCAACCATTATCAGCCACACGAACTCGCCACTGCTGGGGCCACAGAGAAACGACGATGCGTGTTGCCCCAGCATCTAGGGAATTTTCCACCAATTCCCGCACAACAGCTGCTAGGGAGTCAATCACCTCGCCAGCTGCAATAAGATGTACGACTTCTGTCGGTAAAGGTTTAATACTGGATGGCATAAGATCCAGTTTAGAACAAGGGCGATCACAATTTGACACATATAACTTCAAAGCCAGACAACTCCAAGATCGCCTCCTACTCTTTCTAAAGAAGGATATCCTAAACGTTCATCCTAAAGAAAGCTCGTTTTAACCTGTATTCCTTGGTAAAATCCAAATGATGTAATGACCGAGGAATTGGTATGGACAAAGATAATCTTATGGACGGCGTTATTCCCCCCCAGCCGCCCATCCAATCACAGTCCGGCGTTCATGAACTTAAATCTCGTCTGGAATGGGGTGAGCCAGCTTTTACAATCATCGATGTGCGCGAGCGGAGTACATATAACGATTCGCACATTATGGGAGCTATGGCGATGCCCTTTGAAGGATTGGCAGACCTGGCAAAAGCTAGCATGGCTTTGAGTCGCGATATCTACGTCTATGGTGACACTGACGAAGAGACTAAAGCAGCTGCCGAACAACTTCGCATTGTCGGGTTTGAGCATGTAGCGGAGCTAAAAGGCGGTCTTCCGGCTTGGAAAGCTATTGCTGGTCCCACAGAAGGCATAATAGATTCACAAGCTCCTGTAGGGGCGGAGGCATACAATGTTGTGTCTCAGTTACAGCATCATACAGAAACGCAGAAAAACTTGAGAGACTAGATACTTCGAGATCAAAATTCAGTTATCTGTACCATAAAAACGCATTCTCACCCCTGACTACTTTTCAGGGGTGGGATATTTAGTCTTTATTTAGCTTTCACTGCTTTACCGATATACATTAAGGAAGTGTTGTTGTTTATTTTTGCTTTAAAGCCTCCGGTTTTTTTATACTGTATGTAGGCAAAAATGTTACTATGTAAGAATTCACCGAACAGCTCGAAACCTTTTATTTCTATGCTTGTGAACCCATTTGTATTCATTAAATCAGTTAGCTCTTCTGGCTTGATGAACTTTTGCCAATCATGAATACCACGAGGAATTTCTCTTAAGAGATTTTCCAATAGCCAAATCATTACTAACTTTGATTTGAAATTTCTATTAATCGTATCAAAGAAGAATAAGCCGTGAGGCTTCAAAACTCGATAAATTTCGGAAATAGCTGTTTGCAGGTTGGCAACATGCTCTAAAACATCAACACATATTACAATATCAAACGTATTATCACTATAAGGCAGTTTTTCAGCAACTCCCTGCTCATAGTCAATCTCAAGTCCGCTACTCGCTGCATGCTCTTGAGCTTTGACAACACATTTTACGGATTGATCAATGCCTGACACCCTGACGCCTCTGTTTGCCATAAATTCGCAGGAAAATCCGCCGCCACAACCAACATCTAATGCTTTCAATCCCTGCCAATTTGGAACGTAACGATCAAAGAAATCAAAGCGGGGTTTATTGAGGTGATAGAGAGCGTATATTTTTGCATCTTCGTCCCACCAGTTAGGAGCGCTGAAATCATAAAATTCCAAGTTATTTTTTTTCATGTTTTCACCCTTCTATTAAAGTAATGTCTCGCGTCTCCATCATTATTCCCACTTTAAATGAGGCAAGCTGCTTGGGACGCACCCTGCGTCAGCTTAGTCTCCTCGATCCTCCCGCCTGGGAAGTGCTGGTAGTTGATGCTGGCAGTGAAGACGAGACGATCGCGGTAGCCACGTCTAGCGGCATCGCCCAAAAAGCTGGGGTGCATGTCCTTACCTCCAATGAGCGCGGGCGATCAGTGCAGATGAACCGAGGAGCGGAGGCAGCAACCGGGGAAATCCTCTGCTTCCTGCATGCGGATACTTCTGTGCCAGATGACCTTGTGGCAGTGATCGAGCTGACTTTAGCAGATCAGACAGTTGTTGGGGGGGGGTTTATTTCCCTGATGGCAGGTTCCCAGACAACACGGTGGGGAGTGTCACTGCACAATTACCTCAAAACTTACTACGCCCCGCTACTTTTCCGTCCCCATCTATTTTTCAAGGGGCTGCGCTTGTTGTTTGGCGACCAAGTGATGTTCTGTCGCCGTGCTGATTTTTGGAACTGTGGGGGCTTCGACAGCGCCCTCCCTATCTTAGAGGAGGGCGATCTGTGCCTCAAGCTGGTACGGCGGGGGCGAATCCGCTTGGTGAACCGCATTGTGCAGAGTTCTGACCGCCGCGTGGCACGCTGGGGATCGCTCAAGGCTACAGCTATATACCTATATATCGGTTTTATGTGGGGTTTTGGTGTCTCGGCAACGTACCTCAAGCGGTTCTATGAAGATATTCGATGATTTAGCTTCAGAAATCGGGAGCATCAGGTGCAGTCAGCGCGATCGCGCTGAACCACAGCTGAAAAAAAGCTTGCAATGAACATTTTTGGGTGTTAACGTCTAAAAGCCAGCTAGACGTAGCAGCTAAATATATCTTATAATATGAAGCGACGATCGCTTATTAGCTTCACTCTCTGCTCGATACTTTCATATCTGTCCCTACAGCCGCCAGCATTACCTAGAACCAC
>QQTW01003731.1_pt1 | contig 11312 bp, 11 predicted proteins | sample 1904831 | NCBI WGS metagenome assembly QQTW01 (sample SAMN09435610, study PRJNA476489) | Subsurface metagenome, whole genome shotgun sequencing project.
CGAAGCCGGTGCGCTTTTCCCACCCTCCCCGCCAAAGTACTTGTCAAACTCCTTATTATCCGCAAACGGCCTCTTGCCCAGTATCCTCACCAGGTCATCCCTCACCAACATCTCCTTGCTCAGGAGCTCCTCCGCCACGAGCCCGATCTCGTTCTTCTTCTCCGTCAAAAGCTCTTTACACTGCTTGTACGCTTCGTGGACGATCCTGCGGACTTCTTGATCGATGTTCTTGGCCGTCTCCTCCGAGAAGGGCTTGTGCAGTTTCTGCTCGTCCTCTTCGTAGTAGATGAAGCCGAGTTTCTCGGACATGCCCATCTTGGTCACCATGGCCGTAGCCATGCGGGTGACCTTGTTGAAGTCGTCGGAAGCGCCACTGGTGACGGTGTCGAAGTGGATTTCCTCCGATACCCTTCCTCCGAGCGTCATGGCCATGCGGTCCATGAGTTGATGCATGGTCAAGAGGTACGTCTCTGAGTTCGGTAGGCTCTGTGCGTATCCAAGGGCCTTGCCCCGGGGGATGATGCTAACTTTCAGGAGGGGATCGGCGTGCTCGAAGAACCAGCCGCAGATAGCGTGACCGGCTTCGTGGTAGGCTACTGTGCGCTTTTCCACCGGGTTGAGGACGCGGGTGCTGTTTGCGAGGCCGGCTATTACACGTTCGATGGCAGACTCAAAATGGGCTATGGCGACTTTGGTAGCGTTGGTGCGGGCAGCTACAGACATACATCAGCTTTGGTACGGACGACCAGGATGAGTGATACATGCCTGTCAATGCGGCTTCGTTGACGCAATTCGCAATATCGGCTCCTGAGAAACCAGGTGTGAGTGCTGCGAGGCGGCCAGTCAAGTTCTCGATGTTCTCATCGGTGACAATATGGCCGACATGAACTTTAAAAATCTGCTTGCGGCCTTCCATAGTCGGGCTATCGATATTAATGTGCCTGTCGAATCGACCGGGCCGCATAAGCGCACTGTCTAGAACATCTGGTCTGTTGGTGCCAGCAAGGACAACAACCTGCTCGGAGGTATTGAATCCATCCATCTCTGTTAAGATCTGATTCAGGGTTGCTTCTCGTTCGCTGTCGCCGCCAAAAACGCCTTGGCCTCGCTTCTTGCCAATTGCGTCAATTTCATCGATGAAGATGATGCACGGAGTATTCTTTCGTGCGTTCGTGAAGAGATCTCGTACACGCGAGGGACCCACACCGACAAACATCTCAACAAACTCGGAACCGCTGACACTGAAGAAGGGAACCGCTGACTCTCCTGCTGTGGCCTTGGCCAGGAGCGTCTTTCCAGTCCCTGGCGGCCCTGACAAGATGGCTCCCCGCGGGATTTTGGCGCCTAGTCTCGCGTACTGGGCTGGTTCCTTCAGAAAACTTACAAATTCCATGATCTCAGATTTCGCCTCGTCCATACCGGCAACGTCCTTGAACTTAACCTTTACGTCGGACTCGTGATTGAACCTCTTCGCCCTGCTCTTGCCGATCCCGAACAAACCGCTATTGCCCCCCATTCCTGCTCCACCACCCCGTCGGGATAGAAGGTAGGGTAGACCTAGCAGCAAGAGTAATGGAGTATATTGGTATAGCGTGGCGAGCCATGAGACTTGATCCGTGTAGGCGACCGGTATGCGGTCTGCTTGCGGGATGCCCAGCTCTTTTTGTGCATCATCCAACTTGCGCTCGAAGGCTTCGACTGAACCGATGGTGAAATAGTAAAAGAAGTTGGGGTGTTTAGCCGGACTCTCAGGGTACATTTGCCCGGTAGCCTCTCGGCGAAGGTCCACTCGAACTTTTTTGCGATTGATGACTGTCAATTTCTCCACCAAACCCTTGTCAAAGAAGGTTGTACGGAACTCCTGCCAAGTGATATCCTTGGTGTTCTCCGAGGGTACCAAGGAACGATATGCCGTATATGCTACGAACGCGGAAAGGAGAAGCGTCTGATTGTCCATCTTGAGGTCGCCCGCTTTGAAACCCTTCGAGTCCTTGGAGCTTTTTGAACCCTGCGAACCCTGCTTCTTGTCTGATCTGGATGAGTCAGATGAATCCGATTGCTTGTAGCTCCGGCTGAAGTCTGCATTCTTCTGCCGTTGAGTATCTTGTTCTGCGAATGTACGGGCCAGCTTTGTTGCTATTCGTACAGTCTTAGCCATCGTAGCAATAGTGAAGGTCTTTCCGTTCTTCCTGTCATCTAATACTTCTCGGAGCTCGGGAGGGATTCCGTTTTGCTTGAGACCTTCAAAGGCCCTTCTGACATAATTGGCCTGTTCTGTCGGCATGTGTTTGACTACCGTTTCAAGCAAAGAGTTGATGAGTTCAGTCTCCTCGTCCGTGAGCCTCGGACCCTCCGGCGCATCCGTCTCCTTGGCCCGCGATGAGGTGGAAGACATGACGCCATCATCCTCATAGAGCTTCTCGAAGCCCCGAGCGGGCCTGCCAGGAGTGTTCACATTGCCTGCTAACGGTTTCGCCCCCTTCTGTGTTGTTTTATCCTGCTTCTCTGGACCCTGAGGGTCACTGGGCCTATTGGTTGCATAGCGGCGTGAGAGTGGGGTGAATGGATGAGCGGCATTCCAATTATTTGGACGAGAAGGGTATCGTGAAGGAAAACGAGGGTTCAGGCGAGAGCTCGGTAGTCGTGCGATGTTGCCGGATCGCCTTAGGATAGTTGTCATGATACCTTAGAGGTGGCGATCTGGAGCGTAGCTGCCTCTTGAGAGCTTGCCGACGCTCTCATCAAGAGGCCCACTTTCTGCCTCCGTCGCTGGTTATCTGTGAAGAAGTGGCGGGGTTCAGAAGACGCACATCGGTGATGATGCGAGTACGTACGGATAGATCTACAATAATCCTCGGATCACTAGCCTAGCGCATTTTGCCGCACGCTTATGTAATCTTGACATTGTCAGCATAATTGCCACTGTCCGTTTGTCGGTTTGCGTTCGTATGCACAATTTACCACAGTCGCATCACATCAAGTTGCCATGGTTTGATTAATCTCCATTACCATAGCGACGACTCAGTGGGGTTTATTAACATTAAAACCATAAGTCTGTGCAAGGGAATTCCTTTCAGATACGTTTTGTGACACAAGACATTCCATTGGTCTATGCTGCATGGCAATCTTTGGTGGGAGCAGGTCATTGATCCCGGTGTCCCTTGAGGGTACCCAGGTTTATTACCTCGTCGTCTTCACTCTCCTCTGTCACCCTGCCCTTCCCTCTCTGGTTCTTGCCCTCCCTGTTCGCTTTGCCTTCTCCAAAAAGGTGATCCGCTTTTTCTTTGGCAGCTCTCTTGTCTGAGGGGAGGGGAGACGGGGATACGAAGCTAGACTTGCGTTGACCTTCGCCAAGCATCCACGAGAAGGACGACTGCGCAAGACTTGGTCTTGGATGATGGAACGGTAACGGCTGTGGTCGGCTCTTTGATACTGTCATATCTGGAGCCTGACTCGTGGGAGTACCGCTTTTTCCTTGCAGGGTCGGTTCCATGTCCACCTGCGTTTTGCTGGCGTCCTCAGACACCAGCTTCGATTGCGCTGCTGTGTCCTTCGGAGACTGCTGAGGATCCGGTAGCGGTTTTTCTTCTGGGTGCCTTTCCTTTACATCCGTTTTGGGCGTTTCGGATCGAACAGTTTGTGGAGAGGAACCTTCGGTGGTAAATGGCATCGTAGGATTCTCCAAGTAAACCTGCACAAACTGGACTTTTGCAATGGCGAGGCTTAGAGCATTCGCAAGAGTCTCGTCTCCTCCGTTGCTGCATTGCCGCTGCTGCTCCCATAGTTCCGTGATAGCATTGTCCAGTAATTTTGCCAGTCCTTTGTCCCGTTGCTCCCGAGCCATATTGTCGGTAGCTCCACTTGGGTGGCTGGGAACACTGGAACCCTCGTCAAGCGACCACCGAGAGCCTTCAAGCTGTCTGCGGGGGAAGTTGGCCCCAGACTGCAGCCCTTCAACTGCACCCCGTAGCGCTTTATTCACTCCCCACTTCTCCCCACGGCTATAGACGCCTTTGGCCGCTTCTTGGATGATGCTGTCAATGCCACCTTGCTCTTGGAGAAATTTGGCGGCGGATCGTCCAGGAGACAAAGACTTGTTGCTCTTATGCTCGCGCACTTGCTTGGGATGCTTCGCTGATTGGTGTTCTGCCGTGACCTTCTCGCCCTCTCGCTCCGGGGGTGCCCTGGGATATTTGTGGACGATGTGAGCTCCACCTCCTTCCGGGAGATTTTGCCGTAGATACAGCGCATCAGAGACAAGTGTAGACGGCCCATTTGGAGAGGCAGGAACGGGATATCGTAGAAGCAAAGTTAGGGCTTCTGAATAGTCGGCAGTCAAGACTGCAACTTTTGTCAGTATGTTCCTTCAAGATGCATGTACAATAAGCTTACGCTGCCATCTTACGCGTAACAACATGCTTACGCAAACCAAATCCACTAGGTCCAAGGTCGGGTCTTCGGCGAACAGCATGTCCCAAACAGTCAATACATCTTCAAGAGGAAATTCTCGACCAAACAAAAGTCTTATCCACCGGATCAGGAAGATCTGAGGTAGAATCCCAATCGCGGAAAGGTGATCTGCAAGTTCAGGGTCTGCCTGTCGTAGGTATACCTCATGAATACGTCGGCTACGCTCGACTATTGGGGAATTGCTAGCTGTTGGCGAAGGCGTAGCTTGAGTGGCGGTACCCATTTCGTAGAACGATTTTACAGTCTGCATGATAATACCGAACAACGTGAACGTATCTTGTTCTACAAACCGTGGGTCCAAGCATTCGCTTATCAATTCGGACTCCGGAGATTTGTCGATGTCTGATGTAGTCGGTCCTTCAGGGTCAATAGCGTCCCGTGAGATTACCCATAATAATGGTGCAAGAACCTCGTGCATGCCCTGGCGATAACCCACGTCTCGATTGAGTTTGCAATAAATGAAGAGGATGTCGAGAAACATAGCTTGAGTGGGTGGTTCTCTAAAGTAGAGATTCTCGGGCATGCATCGCTCGACATCTTGGAAGATCTCGGTCCGGAGGGCCTCATCTTGTCTCAGTACACTCCAAGGAGACTTTCAACATCTTAGTCTCAGGTCAGACAGCTTTCCTCCGCAGCAAGAGATTGATCTTCACGGGAGGGGCATCGCTTACACTATTGTCGTCAGTCAATGGATCAGCTGATACGTCGTCCGGGTGTTCGATGTCCTTTAGGAAATGATCTCGGAGAGCTCCATAAGCGCTTCTCGAGTCAGAAAGCGTCTTGATCCAAGTCGATTTGTCAAGATTTTCGAAGAGGAGAAAAGACTTCCAGCACATGGACCTGAGCCCCCTAACACATGGACTCCGCGCCCCATCATCCTTGACAGCTCTTCTCAGATCAGATATGCTACCGTTGTTGGCAAAAGTTGTATCCCAACGTTCGCTAGCAGCATATTGGTCAGCATTTCTAGGCTGACAGTTCCTGAGACTATACTTTACTGACCATGTTTCTTGAAGAGATCGCATGGCATCAGGGCGCGATCCAACTACTGCTACATAACAGATTTTACGGGTTGATGATGAACGTCAAACATTCGGCTAAACGTCACCATCGGCTATTAATGTACGCGCGGTAATTTAGCGCCGTTATCTCAGCCTAGGCTTGGCAGGAAGCGTCAGGAATTCGATATACCTAGTTAAGAGCTGACCTAGCGAGCTGCTACGTATCGGCCGTCGAACGTCTTTCTCGAACTCTAACCGAGAATTTCCATGAGTCCATGACAAGAAGTCACCATGCCAAAACGAGCGGAGACCATGCTCCTTCTCCAAGACGTGGAGTTCAAGCTCTCATAATTGATGTTCTTTTTAGTTTGGCGCTTGCGGACGACAGAGGTCTTCCCTAAAGAGTGGTTGAGATGTCATTAGACCTTCTCCAAGCATTCGGTGACCCTTCCCACGAAGAACTGGCGAATCCGTGGGCAACAGCGACTCGCCAGGACTCCGGGAATCCTCGAACCACTGAAGGGGATGACTTTGGCGACTTCGAGGAGCCCGAATGGCCTGCTCAGCCGATAAATGATGTCAGGGGAAATAGCGACCCAACTTTCTCGACAGACATCCAGCCAGGTAATCTCTCAATCGACCCGTCGACACGTTGTCCACCGCCGCCGCCGTCATTTGAAACAGCTAATGCATCGCACAAGCTAGCTATCCCTCCGAAGACTGATGACATAACACCAACGGACGCAAAGGCTAACGGATCTACACCAATTACTTCTTGGCCATCGTATGGTCGGGCTATGGGGGCAAAGTTCGTTGAGGAGTCTCTTCCCACGTCTTCGTTTGCCGATGATGAATGGGGTGACTTCGAGGAAGAAGCACATGAAGGACATAGCACAGCTGAGACAGCTGGCAACGAGGCTCCCAAGAACGTCGATCCATCGGAGGAGGCGACAGAACGGACCAGCTCTCTTCTGGATCTTACGGACGTTCCGCAGACGCAGTCCTTGGGGCCTGCAGCACCTGCGAATATACCTCCGCCATTCATTTTATTGTCCGCAATTGTTAATAACTTACATTCGCTTTCTACACGAATGCACGATGTTGTGTCCGCGACAACTGTAGCTTTGATGAATAGCGGAACTCCAGATAACGATGCAGTGCTCGAGAATCTGACAGCTCAGCTTGCTACTATCAAGGCATCTGCACGTGTCACATGCGGGCGAAAGCTACGATGGAAGCGTGACAAGGTCCTTGCGCAAAGCATGTCGATTGGCCCAGCAAATGCAGGCAGATCGGGCGGCATGAAGCTCATCGGTATCAATCGCACTGAAAATCGCAGAGAAGACCAAGAGGCAGCAGAAGTAGTGCGACTATGGAAGCAACAAGTGGGAAGTCTCAAGAGTTTTCTTGCCCGGATCAATGCGCAGCAGTCCGAGGTCGATTTTGTCCTACCGGACATCTCGGAGAACGTGCCAATTCGTACAGCCAAAGCAGGTGAGGGTGCGGTGCCAGCAACGAAATGGTGCTTCCTGTGCGGTCTTAAACGAGACGAAAGGGTAGCAAGGCTAGATGTGAACGTGGAAGATAGCTTTTCGGAATGGTGGGTGGACCATTGGGGCCATGTGGACTGCATACGTTTCTGGAGGGAGCACAAGGACTCGTTGAAACAGTGCTGATATCATATTTGCAAAAAGTAATCTGCATGAGATCCTGGACCCCTTGTTAGTGCACGTTATGCATCCAATCGATTCAGCTTAGCGGCATGCATAAAGCTAAGCTCTCCTACCAATCCCCGAGGTCATTCGATTATAACCTACTGTAAGGCCAACCCCCAAGCCCCAGTCCCCCACCAAGGCTTTCCAGTACGACTTCCCTCTTCATTCATCATCTGTAGTCTACTTTAAAGACCTGCTCAGTAGCAACTCATGATCAGGAAATAATTCGCAGAGCCCACATACTAATACTTCTGACGCAATCCCCACCTGGACTTCGCCTTGTACCACTTCAGCCCCACCTCGTCGTGCTTGCCGAAACCCAGAGCTTCCGGGCCTCGAACCGTTCTTCTCCAGCCTTCCACAAAGCTTCCACATGACTAGAAAAGTCATCAACCCTCCCCGAGCAGTTCATAGCATTTCATCTACGACTTGCCCGACCTGTGGGAGCCATCCACAATCTCAGGCTCACACTCTGCCAGATCCCGCGAGCACCACCGGAAGCGTTGGGATCACCGAGGACGACGATCCTTGGGACCGTAAACACACCGCACATCCACCAGATTATTCGTCCTTCATAGCGTATCGCTTGTTGGACCAGGAGCCCCTCATGGGCCTCTCCTACAACGTCTACCTTAACTCCGACAAGATCTTTGGCTGCAAGAACTGCAAGACCCATCTTGCGAGCCATGACACCATCATCAGCCGTGTAAGTGTGCTTCTTCCGAACCCTTCCGATCTCTATGTACTCCCTACACTCCCTATTTCTATCCGCTTCTCTCCGGCTCTACTTCTCATACCCTGCCTGCAACCCCGTCAGATCGATTTCGTCTAATACCATCCTTCCCAGAACTTCCGCGGCCAACACGGCAAAGCCTTCCTTTTCAGCACCGTCGTGAATACCACCCAATCCGAAGCAGTCGAGCGCAACATGACCACCGGCCGCCACCAGGTGCGGGACGTGAATTGCAAGCAGTGCAAAGAGACAGTGGGCTGGAAATACGACAAAGCCTATGAGGCCAGCGAGAAGTACAAGGAAGGGAAGTTCATTCTGGAGGCGGAGCTGTTGTGCCAGGTCTACTAGACCTTCCTGCGTTGGGTGAAGGGAAAGCGGCAGCAGGATTGATGACTATCACGACTTTGGTATATGTACGGCATGGGAAGCCGGGAATGGCGTCCTACCGTGATTAGTCGGGGGTGTACGGAAGGGAGATGAATATGAAGGTATCAGTCGAAGCATCTTTAGATCCTTAGACTCAAATTGAGCACTATGCATATGCTTCTCGTCTCAGACTGCTATCAGATTAATGGACCGCTCACGGCCTAGCTGACCGTCTCATCGATGTATCGACTTGATTGACCTCGCTTCCACCTTGGGGAAGACACTGCGGCTGCAAGTCTTGGTACACTTCGGTTGTAGCTGTCATTGCAGATGAGTCGGTCAACACACTTTCGATCTATCATTCATTTGGTTGATGCGCAAGGAGATCGCACACAATAGGCTACAGCTAGGCCAAAGATCTCTGATCCACCAGAGTTTCGATTGGAGGGCGAGTTCGTACAGCATGCAAGACCTGCAGCAGCGCCGTAGTAACCAAATGACTAACAAGACAATTTACAAGCCATCGTCGGCTTTCCCTCTCGCCTCTTCTGAGATCGGATCTGTCGATTCCAGCCCATGACGATGTTTCCCCTGGTCTCCTCGGCTGAAAGCCCGTCTGTTTTGCGGGGAAGCGGGGCATGACAGCATTGATTATGAACACGCAAAAGCGCTTCAAAGTCGCAGAAACACTGCATGAGTTTCGACTAGTATGAAGCTTTGACGCCAGGTAAGTAGAAATCGTCTCTGCGCGTCACATCTCCAACGGAAAGGTTGCGGCGACCAGAATGGCAAAAGATACGATGCGGGCAGTCGTCTTCAAGGGACCACAAAAAGTCGCCGTCGAAGACAGGCCGATACCGAAAATCAAAGATGACAGGGATATCATTGTCAAAGTCATCTACTCGGCCTTGTGTGGGAGTGAATTGCACGTTTTTAGAGGTCATCAACCAAGTCCAGAAAATTTTATAATGGGCCACGAGTTTACCGGCACAGTCGAGGAGGTCGGGTCAGCAGTAACGGGCTTCAAAAAGGGGGACCAGGTAGTCTCCCCTTTTACCGTCTCATGGCAAGTCGAGGTATCAAGATCTGGCTCGACTCCTGATCTGATGGTTGCATAGTGGCGAGTGCTTCTACTGCAAGAATGGGTTCTCGTCCAGATGTGAGAGAGTGGGTCTTTTCGGCACGGCGGCGTTGGACGGAGCACAGGCTGAATATGTCCGTGTTCCTCTGGCAGATACGACGGCGATGAAGGCGCCTGAGGAGATTGCGGATAAGGCGCTGGTGTTGATGGCCGATATATTTCCGACAGGCTACTTTGCGGCCCATAACGGCTTCAAACACTTGACGCAAGAGCAGGTGGCGGAATCGACGGTTGTTGTTATTGGTTGTGGGCCCGTCGGACTCTGTGCCGTGATCAACGCCGAGGATTATAAGCCGATGAACCTGCTAGCGGTCGATTCGGTGCAGTCGCGACTCGACCTGGCGAAGTCTCTAGGAGCTGAGCCATGGAACTTCCAGACCGACCGAGAGGGACTGGAGAAGCGTGTCAAGGAAGTCACTGACGGTCGAGGCGCGGATGTTGTAATTGAAGTTGTGGGCTCGACCGCAGCGCTGAAGATGGGGTTTGAAGTACTGAGGCCATGGGGTATCATATCTAGCGTCGGAGTTCACAATGGCGAGATCCCGTGGAACGGCAACGAAGGGTATGGAAAGAATCTACGGATACAGATGGGAAGATGTCCCGTTCGGTCAATCTTTCCTCAAGCATTGGAAAAGCTGAGACAGAAACAAAACCTGCTCGGGTTCATGTCGGAAAAGATCATGCCGCTGTCGGAAGCTGTCGAAGGGTATGACCTGTTCGACAAAATGAAAGTACAGAAAGGTGAATCACTGCCCACCAGCAATATCGGAACTACTTCTGATCTTGAACAGTGATTTTCGAAGCCCAGAAATAGGACTCCAGAGGATAGAAGCAACAAATATTGAGGGTAGAAGACGGACCAACCTTCGCAGAGGTCAAATCATATACAATGGCCTCTCTTCCAGTCTAGCTGAGAAAATTGGCAGGGAATTGCCACGTATGGAATCTTCGCCCAGGACCTGATTGAGTGGAATCCTCGACCGAGCAAACCACTCCCGTAGGGTAGTTGAGACCTGAACAACTTCAGTTATTGAAGGCTGCTTTCTTTTTTTCAAGCGAAGCTCGGTGTAGTAGCTGCTGTCCACTAGACCTTGCGCATCTGATTTTGGTAGAAGCTGTCGGGGACTTCGTGCGACAACTCTCCTGTCATTGACCCGTGGAAATCGAGGGTTCTCAATGCGTATTGGCAGACGTCGCTGTTGGGCTACTCTGATCTCACGTCTTGCCATAGACTTGATGAGTACGTTGTGGCGACCGTTTTAGACAAAGATGTGCAAGCCGCGCAAGGACTAGACGAATTTCTGATCGCGATGTAGTTGATTGCGGCCCAAGCGACACGAAAAGAAAATGACCCTTCTGCAGGGCGGGCAGCAGGTGCAAGGGTCCCCACCAGTCCGGTTGAATTTTGGCGGAGCGGCTAGCGTTGCTGAATGGCAAAATTTGACTGCGTGGAATGCTCCTTCCTGACCTAGCAATTCTTGCCGTATCCTGGACATACAGTTCCTTGACATCAATCTCTCTTTCCTCACAGACCTGCCTCCTCTGTTGACCGACATTTCCAGGCCGAACTCCCTGGTTCCTCAGAAGACATTGTGATCCATCATCCCTCCGGATCACTTCACCTACTCGACCTTCCAATAGGCCTTTGGCAACGATGGCATACGCCTTGGAAATGCCCTCCAAGCCTCCGGTGACGGTGAGAACGCGATCGTGCACTCCTTGCACAACCTTGCTAACGCCCGCCTTCACGCCAGTCTCGTCGCGTAGGTCTGCCACATTCTTGCCTGCTTTGCCAATGATCACACCGGCTTCTTTCGAAGACACAATGGCACGTAGAGTCAACTGGGCCTGGGCATATTCCTCGTCAGTCCGCGGAGCAGGTTCCC
>QQTW01003732.1_pt1 | contig 11311 bp, 9 predicted proteins | sample 1904831 | NCBI WGS metagenome assembly QQTW01 (sample SAMN09435610, study PRJNA476489) | Subsurface metagenome, whole genome shotgun sequencing project.
TGTCATCACGGTGTTTTCTTTCCCTAACCAAGGGAGTCAACAAATATCTGACTAGCCAGGACGGAAGAAGATCGATCACTGACACAGGAAAAGAGAAGCTGCAGCCTGCGCTGCTTTTGAACAGCAACATGCCATCCTTCTCAAAACTCTTCAAAAGCCGTGATCCGTCGTCTAGGAAGAGCACAAAATCACTTGTTAATGGCAACACTGCTCCCGTGAAACCGCGATGGGACGATGCTTGGATACGCACCCGGGTGGACCCAGAAGAAGTGGCAGAGCTACTTTCAGGATGTACACGGGAACTGAAGTCAAGAGGTATGACCCAGCTGTCCTGGAAAACTCACAGCAGCACTAACTGGCCGACTTGGTCCAGCGCTTGATCTGCCTTTCATCCTGCTGCCCTTTCGTCCAACCTCAGATCCCAGTGCTGCCAGAACCTTCGTTCGAAACTTTTTCTTTCCACCAGCTGATCGAGGAGCGCTCAGAGGAGAATCACTGACAAGCGAGCTCCGTTTGACTGAGCCGATGGTATGAAAGCTGTGGCACATGACACGAGCGAATGGCTGATGTCTCCAGGTCTTGGCGAGTGTCGTGAAATGGTGCTGGAGCCGCCTGCCAGGCGGTGTAGTCACATGGGAGACGTACGAGCTATTCAGGATTGGTGAAAAAGGTAAATACATCCGTAAGTATTGATGATCTGGCGTTCCTGACCATATTCAGATTCCGCTCTTGCAAGAGACGCCTTCACGACGTTCATACCCATGAGTGTCGATTGCGAGGCCCGCAGACAAATTGTATTTGACTTCTTCGACTTGATGGCAGCTGTTGCTGCGCACGGGAAATCCAATGGCCTGGGAGGGCGCAAACTCTCAAGATATGCCGGATGGTGGGCATTTGAGCATTATGATACCGGCAAAGGGTTCAATGCTGGTTACAGAGGCTGGGCCAGGTAAGCCGCCGCCCCAGACGTCGAGTGACAGATTCTGACAAGCCTAGTGCTGCTGACGCGGCGAGCCATCTATTCTTTGCTTATCTGCGTTCATTGTCCCCTGACCCAGCGAGAGGAACCAAGGGTATCATAGGACTTCCCACCTCACTTCAGCAGCTCGTGCAGGCCACAGAGTACCCACCAGAAGCTCCAACCCTCATGTTTAACGAGGCGACAAAGGTGGTTATGGTGGTTAATAGTGTGTCACCGACACCATATGCGCTCCTCCGCCGCGCCAAGAATTTTGAGTATCGAGACGATGACAGCGCCTTGCAGCAATTTTCTAACTATGATGATCCGGTGCGAGCTTTGACCGAGGAGTGCAAAAGAGTTCTGAAATGTATATCCTCCACAAACCACTCAACCATCTCGACATCCAAAGCCTCCACCAGTCTTCGAGACGCGTCTTGGTCGAGGTTCGAGGATGTGGGTTTTGGCGCAGCAGTCGACGAGTCTGACGGAGATGATGACGGCGATAGTTCTATGCTCGGTCCAAAACGCCGACCCGGTGGTTTGAGGCGGCAAGCACTGTCACAGAATGGGGATATGGGCCGGCCAACAACACCTTCTTGGGCTGACTTCCTTTCTACCGGCTTCCCCGATGAGAATGGGAGTAAGACGTCCTCGACGATACTGCTGCCTCCGGACAAAGTCCTACCTCCTATTCATACCACTCCGCGCGGCCAGAGTTCTCAGTCACACAGACGAAATCTGGGTCCAGAGCCTGACCTGGAGCCCGGCGAGCTGGCAAGGATTGACAAAATAGCTTTGGATGACTCTTTCTGGTGGGTGTGGATCAGCAGTCTTGCAGGGGAAGAACCCACGTCACGAAAGGCAGTATTTGGTAGATGTGCACTGATCGAGACTGTTATAAGAGGTGGCAAATGGATGATCATGGAGGAACAAGTCAAAGGCGCTGCACCAGAACCTCCCCCAGGAGCCTACATCGCAGAAAAGAAAGGATTTCTTGGCTTTACGACCAAGCGAGGACGGATAACGAGGAAATCGACGCCCAAGCAGAATATACCACTGAACGATCCTTACTTGAATGCCGATAACATTGGGCCCATCAGCAGAACCAATATTACACCAGATCAACATGCCAAAATACAAGCAGCAGCTGTCAAGCTGTATCGCCGGAACCAAGAGCGAGACCGCCTGGCGAATGGCCCTCGTAGAGGCCGGCCTGACGACGTTTCAAACAAAACTAACAGCATCATGACGCTGCAACCCATGCTAATGAAAGAAGCAACGCAAGCGATGCAGTGGGCCAGCCAGTACGACCAGAAAGATGTCAGGGCCCAGTATGTTGGCGAGGACCTGGCCGGCAGAGGAAGCACTCCTGATCTGCTATCAAAGCTAGTAGTGAACGGCTCGGCTGCAAACCACTCTGTCGTGTCTTTGGCCAAGCCCCCAAAACGAGATGAGCTATCCACACCACCCGAAAGGATCGCTCTCCCAAGGTCCCCTTCACCTCCTTCGAAAGACATGCCTCTCGCGATGCTTCCAATTCCCACACCTCCGAAGGATGTTCCTCTGCCAAAGACGCCAAGTCCTCCACCCGCCAAAGAAAGTCCTCTCCCTCTACCACCAAGTCCTCCACCGTCCGCTATGGTAGGCCAGAAGCCTGTCCCTGCTCCATTCACCGAGGTCACCGAAACAACGTCTGCAGGCTCTGGCGACCGGGAACTCACAGCATTACCGCACCCATCGAGCCCAGTTGCGACGCATGATCAGACTTCACAACGTCAGCCTGCAGTGCTGAGAAAAGCGCTGCCATCTTCACCAGAGATGAAGGCAGCAGAGCTGAAGGCAGGCAAGAGAAGACAGGCAGGAGCAGGTATCAAAGGCATGTTCGGTGGCAGACGCACCAAGGAGGCATCCTTCACGCCGCCGGTCTCCCCTCCAATTGAGAGCGGTCCAGCAATTGCCGCAGCACGTGCTGCCCTTGCGACTAAAAGCAAATCTCAGCAAAATGGGCAGTCTGTACATCAAGCTATTACACAAGCACATAGTGCGACGCCAAGTCCTATTCATAGTCGATCACAAAGGCCGCTTACCCCACCGTTGGAAGCAACCTATGAAGCCCCTGACACTCCACCGGCATCAGACCACGTACCCTACATGGCAGCTGTTCCACATCTTGATAGTGCTCCAAAGACACGTCACGCTGCAGAAGGTGAAAACCTGTCTCGTGTAGACACTAGTGAAGGAGAAGCAGCGGATCACGAGTTCTCGACCTTTGATCAGGGGCCGCTTGTCGAACAACCTGCTTTCATACCCCCAAACTCGCCTGTTCGATCGGAGCAGGTTAAGTCCGCCAGAGAAGAGTTATCCCAGCAGATTCCCGGCGCTTTCGAAAGCCCGGTCAAAGAGGGGGAAGTTGATGTAGCCGATGAAACCGATGAAGCCGATGAAACCGATGGTCTCACCCGATCAATCTCCCCGGTTCAAGACCGATGGGCACAGATTAGGAAGAACGCTGCAGAGCGTGCAGCAAAGCAATTGGAGCAACAAAACCGGCCAAGTGAGGCGAAGACAGATGATGGTGAAACCAGTGGCGAAGAGAGTAAGTCATGATCCATCCAAGCAGTGTAATCCAATCGCTCACAGATGGTAGCAATCGAGTCGAGAGTGGCACGAATCAAAGCACGCGTGGCCGAATTGACGGGCAATCTGGATGCTTCACGACGCTAGCCATTCAGATCTTTCAACACAGATCTCCATTCCAAGCAAACCGCCTTGCCGAACACGCCGTTTCCTTTGCAGAGTCTACCCTTTACAAACCCCAGCGAGCGAGCACCTCTTTTTCTTTTTTTGAATTGCTGTTTCCACGATTGATACCAGATACCATTTCGCACAGAAGGCCCCATGCAAACAATCACCCTGCTTTACAACCAACTAATCCGAACATGTTCTTTGCTTTTGGGCATCGACGCCGCGAGAAGGGTCGGTCGGTACTAGTGCTTTATCTTCTGCAGGGAGAGCCTCGAATGCTGATAATGTAGTTGATTCGCTCGGCTCTGATGGGAAGCGCGAAGTGCGAAGGCGGGTCGCGAGATGCATATATTATAGTTACATACCCAGCCAAGAGCAAGCACACATGTCATTTTGTTTTCACACTACTGCTTGTGGTGGAGCATTGATCTGGGATGTCCTCAGACACAGTGTGCTACTTCTGCAGGACTTAGTTCCCCCCCCACCCCAAACCTCGTGTTCCGGCCCCTATACCTATACACGGCATCTGTCCCATCACTGTCGACTTCGGTCTTCGCGTTCCCTCGGGAATGACAGCCTATAGCACCCGGCTTCGACCTTCTCAACAACCATCACCTCTCGCGCAACTTGACTTGCTCTGCGGGCAATGCCGTCCCCGGAATCGCGCAGGTAAAGACCCCATTGCTCACGTGTGCTATATCCATATCCACATCCACATTCAACAATCCGAAGTCGAAGTCAAAAGTCAAATTCAAAGTACCCAGAACCCCGTTCAATTCCCCCTCGGGACGAAGTACCTAGACAGTACCCCCCGTCTCCCTCTCTCTCTCTCTTCCCTCATCCCTTCCTTTCCTTTTCCCTTCTCGTCGTCCTCGTCACCGTCGTCGTCCCGTCCAAATCTAAATCCAAATCATTCCCCTTCCCATCCCATTCCCTTCCCTTCCTTCCCTTCCCATCCCTTCCATCCCTTCCATCCCATACACCAATGCACCGATAGCGCAAACTCGTTAGCTAGCCAGTGATCTATCTATCTATCCTTTGAAGATTCTCGTGCTTGCTAAGACACCATAAGTCATAAGTGTGACCAGACGGCGAGGAGATGACGATAGATAGGACAAAATCTTGAGGACATAGACGATACATATGATACATGATATATGATACACGATACGACGTTTCAGGGGGGAAGGAAGGGGGGGAGGGTAAGGGGTAGGGACGCAGGGTGGGATTGCGCGCTGTCGTATCGTATCGTATCCTATCCTATCCTATCCTATCGCGACTCTGCTGTGATTCCGGGATGATGGGATGCTAGGGTGTGTATTAGGTGAGGGAACTACTGTGTATATGTTGAGGAAGAAGAGGAAGAGGAGGAGGAGAAGGAAGTACCATGTATATGTATGTGCTGAGGTTGATATAACAGAATCGAATAACTATTCATTGTCTATACATTGATATCCATAAACGATCGATCGATCAATCATGTGTCCGAAGTCCAATCCCGCACTGTGAAATTAAAGATATAAATCGATATTTCTCCCTTCTTCCCCCAACACCACAAAGACATACAACATCAATACAAGATATGCGGCCTCCAAAAGTCCACCAACCCGTTTTCTTCCTCCTGCCGCCTCTGCTGCTCCGCCAGGACGCTCCCGTCATTCACTGCGCGAGACCGCCATTCGGATTGCTGGTCTGTTGTAAACCGCACGATCTTGGGACAGCATTGGGTTTGAGGCCCGTCAGCAGTCATCCGACCAGGGGCCAAGTAAGACTGTGGCGGGCTCGGTTCGGGCGGAGCACTCGCTGCACCAGCTGGAAGACGATCGATGCTCTGCTCTGGATCCTCGGGGTGTTGTGGAAGTGGGAACGAATCGTGGCTACCCATTTCGAGGGATCCAGGGAGGTCGGTTCGGCTCGTGTGGTCGGCGAAACCATCCATAGCGATATCAACCACGTCTCCTACAGCGCTAGCTTTGTGATTATTGGCTTGAGAGATCAAAAGCTCTTCTTGCTCAATCTCGCGGATGATCTGCTGCGCACTACACCTGGCTGGTGAGATTTGGGGTTGCCGCCCAGAAGTGTTGGTCCACTGACGTTTATGCAGACCTGGTTGTATGGCGGTCACGGATTGGATGGTTCTGGCGGGTAATTCTGCATGTATTGGTTCGAAGGAAGGATATCCACGAGATTGCTCTGGAGCAGGCTTACCTCTTGACCCCGGCGGTGCAAACAGCCCACACTGCCTGACTGGAGCGAACATCTTATCTGGCAGGTCAACGATGATGTTCCCATGGGAGATCTGCCCGGCTGGATGACCTCTTATAAATGTGCTGGGAATTGGAAGGTCCATCTGCGGCGGCAAATGTTGATCCTTTTTGCTAGCATTGTCTAATATCTTAGATGCTTCCTTTTGTGTTGTAGGCATGCTCTCAGTCTGGGCGTTGCTTAGCCCGGCCTCAAATCTCAAATGAGTGTTGCTCGAGTACGACATGCGCCGCTGATCCTCGCTTTGCCAATCATGGCTCTCTTCTTCAGGTCCCTCGAGCCTTCCAAGCCGAGCAAGACCTTTCAGGTCGTTCAAAGTATAAAGTTCTGCGACTCGATAGTTGGCTGGCAAATTGCTCCACAGGTCCTGCTTGGAGCCAAGTAACATGCTCTTAGTGTATTCGTCCAGCGACAACTGGCTCACGGAGCTTTCACGTACCGGTTCCATGACATTTTGACCATCGGATGACCTTAATGAGCGGCTGTGCTCAGCATGCTGCTGCTTTGAGGTAGCACAAAAGTCATCAGGGTGCGAGGCTTGAGCCATAGTTTTGATCGGTTTCGGGGTCGCTTCCTGAGGACTTGGACATTGCCGAGATGGTGTGACTGACCAGCTACAGTAAGACGAGTGGCTCTTCGATTGGTCGTGATTGATTACGAGGCTCGGATGACGCTGATGGTTTTCTGTTTCTGGTTGCTCAATATTCGAGATACGGTATTCGTGGGTGGCAGACACATTACGATCCTTTCGCTGGCCTGAATGCCGACGCAAACCATGATTAACAGGTGCCCGCTGACTATGCTCCAGATTCAGATCTAGGTGATTGGACGGAGACAGGAAAGAGATTGCAGCTGAGTGCTGAGCCGTGTTCTGCTCAGGTGTCGCGGTCTGAGCCGTTAGTTCGGGGCAGGGTTTCGCTGCCGTTGAATGCTGGAAATACTCAGATATCTGTTCGGCTCGGCTCTTCTCCTTCTCCTTGCACTTGGATGATCTTGTATGTTTGGGCTTGGGCCCGTTCGGCTCTTCATGGTTACGTTGCTTGCTGAGGAACTTCATTTCTGTGAAGGAGAGGTCTGGCATACCCCGTATGCGAATTGGGGATGAAGCCTTTCCCTTATGGAATATACCCGGACCCTTGTTCGCCTTTAGAGTCAGTCGATCCTGGGCAACATTCGGAGCTTTGAAATCACTGTTCAAAACAAGGCCCGATTTCCTTCGGCGTCTCCTGCTCGACTTCCTCTCTCCACCCGCAGTCTCTGTGGCTTGGCTTGGCTTCCCCTTGATTTTCAAGTCATATTTATCAGCTTTTGTCCTATGCCTCGGCCTCCTTTCATATTGCTCCAACCTCATACTGCGGGGCTCAAGCGTGCTTTGTTTGAGCGGAAGAGCTTCTGGGGACCCAAAAGATGACGCTGGTGAAGAGGAGCGGACGGATGAATTCTGGGAAACGAGAGGACACTCGTTGACAGCTTTGCGTCTTTTCCTCCTCTCAACGTCTTGTTTCTGGACAGAAATCGAACAGCGGCGTTTCGAATTGCCAATATGAGCTTGATGCCTGTCAGAAGACTCACGATTTTCTCCCCAAGCTGACGGTTTTCGATTGTCTTTTGCATACTGTGGAGTGCGGTAGAGGGCGCTGTGGGGTGGGGTGTGCGAGTTGTTGCCTGTCCAAGCAGATCAGAGGCCATGCCTCGACAATTGTAGCATAGAATCGTGAACCGCAGGAGCCTACCAATCGAGAGAGCATGATATCCTTCAATTCTTGCTTTGGCAGTACTGAGCGTGTCTCATCAGCCCGCGTCTTGCAGAGACCACAACAGACTGTAACATTTACGCTGTAGAGACTTTTCGACGTTGCTCCCTTTGGGCTTTTGCATCTTTTCCGTGTTTCTGATCGGCTAGATCTTCTAGACCTCTGGGGACATCGAGTAACCATCGTCGAATTGAATCATGTGATTGGCTGGACGACCTGGCAAAGGGCATTGCTGTCAGGAACTCGTGGCCTTAAGATAGTAATGGCACAATCCTGCAGCATGGTGCCGCCGTCTCTATGAGCAGCCTGCACTGTCAATTGAATTGCATCGCATGATGATGTACCCGGCTGTCATCAAAGGGGAAGCATGCAACGGCGGGCACGACCGGCAGCACACTCATCGTCTCATCAGGATTCAAGTTGCTATGCAAAGAAGGCGCTACCTGTTCTCTATGATGGAGCATCAAGCAGCCTGGTCTAACGAAGGAACAGCTTATTCTGGATGTGATGTGAATAGTCGAGTTTCACATCAACGGCATCATGGCATGGAGGCTGATATATTTGAAGCTGTACCTTGAACTATTCCTTGAATTATCCCTTGAAATATCATCCCTTGAACTATCCTTTAACTATACCTGGAACTATCCCTTAGGCTAACGATGTGGAGAAAGGACAAACTGGGGTGCTTGATGACTTGCATTTCGACTAGATGCTGATGCCCCACGTGCTGGCCCTTGCCAACGCTCTCTGCCGCCAGCTTGCCACAGCCCTGTTGCAGTCGGCCATTCATGGTCAGCAACGGTGGATCTGATGTTGTGTGCGGAGGTCTTGCTTTATTGCAACAGTCTGGTACAAGAATTAGATGTTGGATGGAGACGAGGCGGAAGAATCACAAGGCAAGATGCTGGTCGGCATCTGCATACAGACAGATATACAGGAGAAGCTTCGCCCTACCCGGATGCCAGATTCCTGCAACCCACAACGTATAAGTCCTGCCGGCACTGGGAGACTCAGGTAGCACATATGTAGTACTAGTAGTCTCTGGGTTCTGACTTGTTGATCATCTGATGACGAAATCCTGGCTTGGTGGAGGATTTGGGCTGGCGCGAGGTTGGATACAGATTGAGCTGCAGCATTTCGCCAGGCAATCTGCATCTAATGCTGGTTGCTGCTGATCTCAGTGGTCTGCATGGCATCACTAGCAGGCCCCGAAGGTTTAGCATGTCTCTAGCATCTGGCCGTCTATGCTATCAGGGAGACGTATCCCTAGCACCGCGCTAGTATTGGGCATTGAGACACTCACCGAACAAGACCATGAGGCGTATACCCATCTAGCTGTACGTGATCAAGCCATTTGGGTGGATACTGACATGACAGGCTTCTGGAGCGCGTGGCAGTGACGTATGATAAACGAGATGCTCGTAGTACCGTGCTAGGAATCCTTCTGCCTACCGTACTGAGAGGGGAGCGGATCTGATATCTGATACGGATGCTGTGATGCCACCGGCTCAGGTGGCGTTTTTCTCCATTTCGATCCTCTTTGGCCCTTGAAGTTTTGAGGTCTTAAAGCCTTGGGGTCTTAGAAGTCCTGAGTCTTGCCAGTCTTGGGCCTCTCTGTCATCAACTCTCCAGAATAAGAGGAATGCATGCAGTGTGTGTTTGAAACCAGACTGCATCTCCTGCTAGTTGCGTATGTGTATGTGTTTGTATATGTGTATGTGTGCGCGTGTGTGTGATGCAGTCCAGATACTCATTCATCATCAGCCACTTCTCTTCCTTGCCTATTGAACAGCCCGCATAGTACTACATGTGGTTTGCGGCACTGCCCGGCAGCGGCAACAGCAGACAATTCTCTCCGAAGGTCCTACCGTCTGACTATGAATGGCAGCTAAGAGGCAGCGTATGCACTGGAGAGACCAGCGCTGTCTTCCTGCTCGCTGCCCCCCATGTCAAAACAAAGCCCACTGCATGGCCTGAACCACTGCTTTCGGCTATCCGTAGTGCCCAATTGGCCATCTTGCTCGACTGACTTTCCTCTCTCCTCGGGGGTGTTAGGTAGGAGGCTTAAAATGGCCCTATAAGATTGTCTGCGCTCCATGTACCGGCTGGCAACAGTGATGGTGCATGCATCTGAACCAAGATATCTGTGTCCACCATGGTGGCTAGCGCCCACACTGCAATCCACATCAAACCTCCATTGGCCCTGCATCTCTTCACCCCTCCTTTTACTTGTCTTGTTTCGTACCGGTGTCCCTTCGAGGCAGTCAGTCAGTCGTGGTTCATCTGATGCCGTGGTTCAGAGGAGAGCAAAGCATCGCAGACGTCACCCCATTCGTTGCTGCTACCATCTTTTAAAATGCCGTCGATAGGTCGTCTTGTAGGCTCATAGTAACCCAGCTTCCTTAGCCAGCACTTGCTGCCTAAGAATTCCCGCGCATCACCTTATTCCATAGCCGCGTCCAGCATTGCTTTCGCCTCTGACATATTTGCCTCAGCCTGAAATCATACGTCAAAGGTTTTAGTGTTCCTTGCTGTCCTCCATCTAGCAGCCCACATCCACATATTAAAAAAAACCCCCGACACCATCAAAACATCTCACTATCCTCTGACTTGCTCTGTCTACACCCCATCTCAGCAACATGGCGAAACTGTTCATCGGGTATGCAATATCCCAGTCCGCTCAGAGTGAGTTAGTGTTGGACTGACACACAAATTCAGTGGGTTGGCCTGGCACACCACAGACCAGACATTGCGGGAGGGTTTCGCTCCGTTTGGAACGGTCGAAGAAGCGGTTGGTGTTCCGCTCATGCTGCGTATTTGTGCAAGACTAAACTTGTCGATCATAGGTCGTCGTCGTCGATCGTCAGTCCCAGCGCAGTCGAGGATTTGGATTCGTCCGATATGCAGAGCAATCTGAAGCTGAAGAAGCCATCTCGAAGATGCACAACGTCGAGTAACTTTGCTTCCAGCCCTTCGTGCCACCGGTCACTAAGTCCTCCCAGATTTGACGGTCGTCTGATCCGAGTCGATCATGCCGATCCAAGCAATCGAGCCCCAAGAGTCGGTCAAGCTCCTGGTAGTAGTGGAAGATATGGTACCCAGTATGAAGGAAGCATGGGTGGCAGAGGCTGGTCATCTCAAAATGAGGGAGGTCCTAGTAGCCAAGGTGGTCGAGGCTGGGGTGGTCAGAACGACGGCGGATTTGGCGGCCGAGGCAACTTCGGCGGCGCATCGTATGAAAGTGGTCGAGGGTATGGAGGAGGAGCTGGCGGTGGGTACGGACAGCAGTCTGCAGCCTACGGAGGTGGATACAACCAACAAACTCAAGGCGGCGGGTACAGTCAGCAAGACCAAGGTGGTGGGTACAATCAACAAGCCCAGGGTGGTGCATATGGTCAGCCACCGCAGGGCAACAATCCCTACGGACAGCAAGGTGGTTATGATCCTCAGTCTCGTTCTTGAAGACAGGATTGCGCGCGGACGACATCGTTTCTTCTCAAGATACCCCAATTGCTTCGTTGTCATTGCAATTCCTCAAGAAAGGAGTTGATTCGTTCAGCAAGGAAGGTCAGTAAGACAGATACCG
>QQTW01003733.1_pt1 | contig 11307 bp, 12 predicted proteins | sample 1904831 | NCBI WGS metagenome assembly QQTW01 (sample SAMN09435610, study PRJNA476489) | Subsurface metagenome, whole genome shotgun sequencing project.
ATCATCAAGACCACTGTCTTCGGCGTCAACTCTGTCGCTGAAACCCAGCAGTTTGGCCCCTGCGACGGGCGTCAAGAAAGAATTGTTCGATCCGTCCTACAATCCGAGGCCGGGGTCAATGTCCAAGAGATCCGAATCGCGGGAGAAGGTGATTGAGCCGATCAGATCGCCGCGAGGACCTGACGACAGCGGCCGAGGTGGCTTTGGCTTCGCCCCGAGGGGGGGCAGGGACGGTTCGCGAGCGGGCCCGGATACCTGAACCCGAGCCAGTCTACTCTAGGTTTCGATGCTGATAAGTGAATCAAGTCTTGGGGCTCAAGTCTACAGGAGATTTAAGTATCAATTAAAGAAAGCCAGGACTTAATGGGACCAGCCAACCTCCCACCAACAGCCAAGGATATAACTTTCTTGCCAGTGGCATGCCTTACGTGGCAACGCAAGAGCAGAACCCCCCCGCTTACACATGTCAGCCAGTGCAGGTCCGCTCTCAAGCACCATTGCAATAACCTTCTTCCGTGGGAACGACAGCGGGAGTTTACCGGGAGAGCGTTATTGCAGTACGATTTGTCTAACAGGTCATGGACAGTACGGGATCTACCTCAACATGTTGTTCAGAAGTATGGGCACCCTAGCGCATATCCAGAGCACACGCAAGGGCCTTGAAACGAAGACGGTCCCATTGAAGGGACCAAGGCGCCCAATAGATCAGTGGTGAGAGTAGAAACTCTGAAGACGCCTCGGCATCACTGAGACCGTACATGAGTCGCGTCATGTGTATCGGGATTTCAAAGCCTACAAATACCCTCCAGCGTATTCACATCTATTTCAACTCTTTGTCCACAGTCAGAATTGCAAAGCAGTATGCAATCTCTGTCTGCTATGGAAAGAACACCTCTGCGACGTCAACCGGGTAACGAGGGCGCCTGAGCATCCACCCAACGAACTTCCTGCGATCGTCGAAGGCGCCAATCCCGCCCTTCCTTACGCATCGCATCATATCCCTCGCTCTTTACGTATCCATCACATTGCCACCTCGCACCGCTATCAATCACCATCCCCGTCTGCGAGCACCCACCCTACTTCCCCCGGCATCGTCAGCACTCCCTGACTCGTCCTCCTCTTATAAAAGCTTTGATACTCCCCCTCCTCACTCACCGTTCTTCGTACCCTCTCATCCCGCTCCACAGCCTGCACCCATGTCTCCCACCTGGTCCCGACCTCCGGATCCGGCCACTGCCGGTAATACCTCAGCACTCTTGAGAGGCGAATAATCCAGGGCGCAAACATGACATCGATGAAGGAGATAGTGGCGCCGAGGAAGAAGGGGCCCGTGACATGGGAGGCGTTGACGAGGTGGGTGATGGCGGATTGGAGAGTAGTTGTTAGGGAGGATTGTTTGGCGGGATTGGTGGATGGCGTAGTGAGGAGGAGGTCGAAAGGTGGGATGATTTTGCGGTTGATCTGGAACGCAACAATTAGCAGAGTACTCGTGAGGAGAGGATCGCCGGAGAAATTATTACGTGGTCAGCCCACATCCGAGAATGAGCCCTCAGCTGCGGATCACCAAGCGGGAGGAGAGAATGACCCATACTGAGGTCCTCGAGCTGCACGCCCACCAACTCATTAGCACCACTCTTAACAAACAATTCCGTTCAAACCGAACCAAAAAGATCCACATACATATTCCATCATAATCCCACTCTCCCATGCCCCCCAATTTCCGTGTCTGATACAAGGCAGCCTTTTCTGAGGATTCACCTCCAACGCCTCCGGCGGCAACATCAACTCATTCTCAACCTCAACGTACTGGTACGGGATCTCTTTGACTTCGAGGGCGATCCAGACACGTTGGGCGAAAGGACAGAAGAGGTTGCCGTAGAAGATTAGGTCGGAGGGTTTGGAGTGGCGCTGGGCGGTCTGGACGGCGAGGCTGGACGGGGAAGACTGCGAACTGGTGGTTGTTGCTGTGGTGATATTGGTGGTCGTGAGTTTGGCCGGCGTTGATGAGGTGGTTGCAGTGGTGGTTTTGCTGGCTGCCTGCTAGAGTTCATTAGCAAGGTTGACAACCCAAACTCTTGAGTCTGGAAGCACTAGGCGAAAAAGGAGGTCAAGAAACAGACGATTGACCGTGATTTGGAGTATCAGTCATGGCAATTTCAGGGTAAAGGCTGCAAAGGAACTGCTGTAATAACGAGTGAAGGTGTAAAGAGCTGATGAGTTGTCTGATATCCAGGTGATGGACAGGCAATAGAACAATCTGGTGGCATTTGGAGATATACGCCATGAAGAGCAGCATTCTTACATCTATCCTCTTTTTCTCTGTTTCCTCTTTAAGCATCCTCCTCTTCACACTATTTCTTTTGATAGCATCACTTTCCTCTATTGTGTGCTTGTGCCCTCCAGCTTCATTTTCCTTCCCATTCGCACCACCACTCACTCGCTGGATAGTGTAATACCTTGCACCACCTGCTCCAGGGTGTCCAGCAGGCAGAGTCTGACTCGGTGCCAACACTCCAAAGGGCTGAGGGGGCTCACGACCATTGTCCATAAAATCCACAGCAGCATCAACTCCGGCACCAAAGTCAGGTTGTGCCATCATGGCTGCTGCACCAGGAAAGTACTCCGTGATTTTTATCTTGACGTCGCACAGATCTCGCTGTCTTGCCGTTCTTCTGCGCTTCTTCTTGCCTGGATCGTCTGTCTTAGGTGTGCCCGGTGGTCTGCCTTTCAGTCGGCAGTCCCAGTAATGCGATACGAAGGGTTTACGTTTGTATCGTTGCGTGGATCGATGTGAATAGATATTGTCAACGTGCGGAAAATAGGTTTGGAACCTGCTTGATCAATAGAGCGCCAGCATAGATAGGGTCTAACTCACTCATCCTCAGTCAATGTGACCATCTCTTTGACATTGAAAAGCTTCTGTCGCCATTGTTGTAGGTCAGGTGGATTTGGAATTGCTCTCATCCCACTGAAGTGACCTCCGTTCTCTCTGGCTGGCGAGACATTTTCATTGACCTGGAATGAAACCGGCGGTGGCGGCAGCAGCTGCTTATCTGGAGTAATGACACTGAATGATCCATTGGGATATCTTGTGGGTGTCTGGAAGCTCTGTTGGGGCTGTTGGGGCTGTTGGAATGCTTGGACTTGGCCATTAGCATGCTGTCCGTCATTTATTCCATATGGTTGGAAAGCTGTGGGGTCATAATCCGGACTGAGGTGTGGAGTAAGTGGATGAGGATGTTGAAAAGCGGCGGACTGAAGGTTGCGTAAAGAGACGGGGATGGCTTGTAAAGATGCATTTGTTATGTTCTCCATCAAGCCGTGCCTAATAATGGGTTCGCCCAAGCAGGGACCGTCTGGCTGCTTTTGTGACGTCTGGTGCCCAAGGGGCGCTTGCAATATAGTTGGCGGTGATTGAAAAAGCAGCGACGCGGGGATTGATTTATTGGTATGTACCTTGCGGAGGTCAGCCCTACCCGAAATTGGTGGGCACAAATAGGCCTAAACTACAGGAAGCTAGCCACCCGGAGCATGAATATATTATTGCGATGTCCCTAACCAGCAGTCGTAACGTACGGCACCGGATATTGTCTCGTGAAGGGCAATCGAGTATGCATTCAATGAGTGGGTGAGTGACATCCCCCGTATTATTCTGCCTGACCAAGGTGGTTGCCAGATTCAATCCTTATTCCACTAACTACTGCTACGGTATACTCCCTGCCTTCAAATCCTCTTCTTATCAACTTTCGGATTGTACGCCTTCTCATTCTTGAATGGAAACCCAGTCATCCTCTTATCCGCTCCTGTCCTCTTACTGATATGTCCTCCACTCGTCGCGAACATCACACACCACAATCCCATTGTAGCCAGAGCACCGTATCCCACCGTTCCCAGCATGAAGCCACTCTGGCTTAACGAGACATAAGAGGTGTAGCAGTAGATTGCAGCGAGGGTATGGAAGATCATGGTAAGACGAAGAACCGGCACAGCGTAGGGGCCTTTCGGATCAGAGTCATCCGTTGAGACAGGCTCGCTGGCCGTCGAGGTCAGTGGTATTGATCCTGTCATGAGCATCATAATCACAGCGACGAGCACCAGAGATAGACCGAGGAAGCGACCGAAATAGACTTCAAGGTCTGGGGAAGTCAGCGTCAGGATCTATGAGCAGGAACGTTCCTGCCCTCTACCTGTTCCATGGTGCCCTTCAGCTCCAAGTATTGTTGTAATGACCTTTGGGGCAAAAAGCAATGGAACTGCTTGCAGACACAGCCAGCCTGCAGAACCGTATGTGTAGGTGTAGAATACCTGAAATCGTCAGTCACCAGATTTCCAAGACCAAGCAGCAAGAATCTACATGCGTCCATTGTCACTATCCTTTCTACCAGGCGCAAATGTATGTGTAAAAGGCTTAACTAAACGTGCAGAGATGGTGAGGTGGTGAGGGGAGGAAGAAAACGACTTAAATATTGCAACAGGCTGACATCATACCAGGGCAGACTGTGATGGAGGTCTTGCGATGCAAGCAAACATGCAAAAGAGTGTCTGGAAATGAAGAATCTTTCTTTTCTATTGTTGTTTCATTCTCCTATCAAGAATACAACTGAATGTCATCTGGGACTATTCTTTCTCTCCTGTCTGATATCGTAGCATCTCCATGTCTGTGGCCGAGAGCCCACTGACAATAATTGTGGTGGCTGTCTTGAGTACCTTCAAAGACAATTTTGTCTATTCCGCCTGATCATGCCATCATCTGTTCAGGCTCGAAGCCACGAAAGTTCACATCCTGTCCTTCAATTCATAGCACATATTGACAAACGCCGTAGGCCATCCGATCTCATCACTCGATGCATTGTAACCATGAGATTGACCACCCTGACCCATAACGTGCACCCATTCTTCATGCATTCTGGAAAGCGTTGAAGGCCTTGTAGGTGTAGCCGATAAAGGGCAGACTCATCTCCGCATCCTGGTCGCTCGGGACCGCTTTCGCTTGCCGTTGATGAGCAGCGCTAGTGTCCTCCTGTGGAATCTCGTCGATCGGGAAATAGCTGACATCTGTGTTCGACGAGAGCTTGGGCTCGAAAGGAGCTCGAATACGACGAAGCTGGTCCCAGATGACGCCCTTGAAGAATGGATGCTTTTTGATCTCCGAGGCACCATCATGTGCACCGCCTTCTCTACCAAGCCGGTCGTTGGCATCGCAAAGGAAACTACAAGGTCAGCTTCGTCTAAGAGGAGGGCGTGCAGCCTACTTTCTGATCATATTTTCTGCCTCACGACCCAATACCAACTCATCTGGAAAGTACAGGGACTCGCGCCAGTTGACAATCTTGCGGTATGTGTCATGGGTGTCTTCCGCACAGAAAGGAGGCCATCCGACAAGGCATTCGAACATGATAGCTCCGACAGACCACCAGTCACAGAGATAGGTGTATCCTTGGTTCAAGAAGATCTCGGGTGCAATATAGTCCGGAGTTCCCACGGTCGAATAGGCCATGTGTCGTCTCGACTTGCGCCATGTATTGACAAGTCCCCGATTGCTGACCGTGAGATTGATCTGCTCGTTCAAGGCGATAGAATTCCGATTCCCAGATCTGTCGCTCTGTGTTGACTTCATCAGTGCTTGGTAATAAGAATTCTCATGCTGCTTTCGTCCACCAGTTGACAGGCCAAAATCTGTCAGCTTAATATGACCCCCACGGTCTAGAAGGATATTGTCCGGTTTGATATCACTACAAACATTAGCCACATCCTCCAAAAATCCGTTTTCCTTACCGGTGAAGGAACCCCAGTCGATGTACGGCTTCGATTGCCATCACAATCTCTGCCATGTAGAAACGGGTAATGTCCTCGGAGAAGATCTCATACTTGATCAACATCGTCATCAAATCTCCTCCAGGCAGGAATTCCATCAGCATGTACAGGTAAGCATTGTCTTGGAAAGAGGCATGCAGCTTGACGAGCCAGGGATTGTCTTTTGAGTCGGCTAGGATGTCTCTCTCCGCACGTACGTGAGCCAACTGGTCTTTCTTGAACATCTCCGTCTTGATCAGTGATTTTAAGGCATAGATCTTTCCGTCAGTCTTTCTCTGGACCAGTTTGACCTCACCGAAAGCGCCCTTTCCAATGACTTTTATGGTTGTAAAGTTCTTAGGTGACTCCTTTGTCCGAATGAAGCGTAGGAATCGTGCCTCCTTCTGTGCCAATTCGTTGATCTTTTGCTGCTTCACCAATTCGTTGACATTGGGATCGTTCAGTATCTCGTCAAGTTCCTTGGCGCGAGAATTTCGGTCCCTAGCCCTTTCAATATTTTCTTGGAAGAAGCTATTGACGAGTTGTTTGGCAGCAGTACCTCGCTTCAAGACATTGTCAGAATATTTGCTGGGGTTGGGTTTTTCCTCTTCCTCAGGTTTCGGACTCCGATTTGGTGGCATTGGTGGTGGAAGATGATTGGCATATTGTCCTCGCGCATCACCAGCAGTTCTTGGACGAGTGTTTCCGGGCGAAGGAGTTCTGCTGAAACCACCACGAACAGAACCAAGGTCTTGATTTGAGAATTGCTGAATCATGCCATTTGTTGCATCGTTGTACTGTCTGTTCCCTGAATATGCTGGCTGAGGTGACTGAAGGTGATTGTTCTGGTATTGGTATTGCTGGTTCTGGAATTGATTCTGCTGCTGAGGAGGGTAAGGATTGTTCATGAAATATCCACCACCCTGCTGGTTTGCTTGATATTGTCCACCAAGATAGTCTTGCTGTTGCTGATTTGTGTAGATCGGCTGGGGAAAGGTGGAAGGAGTGGTAGGATAGACCCGATTGTTGGAGGTATCATAATTCTGCTGATTCTCAAATGGGAAATTCAGTCGCAAGCGGTTATTGTCTGGCTCCATCTTGCGTGATCAAGAACGCAGCCGAGTCTGGTGAAGACCCAAGATGTGAGTAAAAGTGCGGTACCGGCTTTGCGAGATCGGCTACGGGAATGATTTATAGGGCTTTTACACAACCGCGCACGTCCCGTCTGAAGCCTGCACGATCACGCTGGCTTCAGAAAGTTGGTAATGACGGCCGCCTGATTGGGTAGGCACCACAAAGGGTTGTTGAAGAAAGAAGTTGGCTCTCTCTATGAAGTCAACGACCTATAGTAAGAAGGGGCGGATGGAACTCTGAGACGACAAGAGGTAAGGAGAGTGTAACCACAGGAATCGGGGCAAAATGTCTTGGTGACACCTGAGAAGCAGTGTATGACCGTGACTGGTTTATAGAGAAAGCGAAGGTGACGGTGAAATATCTTGGAAGAGTGAAAGGGAGCGTGAGTGAAGTGTTCAAGGACTCCTCCTGGCAACATCTGGCCGAAATCGATAACTGCACAAAACTTTATCTGATGCTTGGTCCTTTCTTCTATGGACTGCCAAGCGCCTGCCAGAATTGGCAAATGGACTGTCAGCCTGTCAACCATGCCAGGGGCGTTTAGCTATTCTGCGTACGGGGCCTCGGGCCAATGTATGGTTATCCACTACGTAGTACAGTGTCCTGAAGCCTAGAATGCAAGGCCAACAGTATGCAGCGTTACCCGTCCTCCTGGATCCTAGTTATGCACCGAGTACAACATATAGTCGTTACCACTATCTCGGTGACCTCTCGGAGACTGCCAACAGGGTAAGCATTGGTCTTACAATGCAGGTCCATCACCCGAATGCAGGCAGAGTGTGTCGTGGCTGATCCAATCCAGAAGAATGGTTCAACGTTTCTGGATCCCTTGTTAATCCAAATTTCCTGATTAGGGGCACAGTCGGTTGGAATATCCCCGACGGCTAGATACGACCCTTGAGCTGCCCGGAGATAGCAAAAGCTTCGTCTCGGAAACTTAAGCTTCTCTGCTTCTAGATTAGAAAGTTTTTTTGCTTGCAGCTAGAAGCACAAGCATGTGCTGATGGTGTGCCATCGCGTCTCTTGTTAACTGAACAAAAAACATCGTATCTTGTTGTTGTGAAGAATACGCTCGATAAGCACTACCACCACGATGTCGAACCCTGTCTCTCCCCCAGATGGAGTGCCCGAAGCACCGCAGTATCAGCCTCCTAAAGTTCCTCCAAAGCAGAATCCTGCTTTTCGCATGCTGGGAATGCCCAACTTCCGTTTCAAGCTTCCCTCCCGGAACTGGCTGATATTCCTGTCTATCACTGGCTCCTTCGCGGCAGCCATTACCTATGATCGGCGGCAAAAGAAGGCGGCTCAAAAGAAATGGTGTGACCTCGTCTCGCACATTGCCCAGGATCCTCTGCCAGTAAATCAGATGCCACGGAAGTTGACAATCTTCCTCTCAGCCCCGCCCGGAGACGGTATCAGGCCCTCGAGAGAATATTTCAAGGAATACATTAAGCCGGTATTGGTGGCTGCGGCGATGGATTACGATGTCATTGAGGGAAGGAAGGAGGGCGATGTACGGTACGGTACTGCCGAGCAGATCCGGAGGTTGAGAAGGAAGAAGAGGGAGCATACAGAGAAATCAGACCAGGGAGAGATAGATCCGGAACAACTCGTTGAGAACATAAGAGAACAGCTCAAGATCCATCCAGAACCAACAATCAGAGGAGACCTTGTGATTGGCAGGCACACATGGAAAGAATACCTTCGGGGCTTGCATGAAGGCTGGCTTGGACCACTTGATGAACCCCAAACTCCTAAAGAACGTTCGCCTCCGTCTGATGGTGCAACACTTTCTACGAGTACAGACCTTCCGCCCAACGAGGCATCAACATCAACAAACACAGATCCACCCTTGGAAAGTCCAACAGAAGACAAGGAGCCGGCAAAAGAAGCAGAGACGAAACCCCCCTCACCTCCATACGCCTACATCTCGACCTCGGCCTACAGCTCCTCCCCTGCATCTCCCAATCTACCGGTCCACCTCGAACCATCAGCACCGATCTCGCATCGCCACATCCTCGGCTTCCTCAAAACCCCCATCAGGATCTACCGATTCCTCACTCAACGCCACCTCGCAGACTCTATCGGCCGCGACACTGCCGCCATCGTCCTCGGTCTCCACAGAGCCTACCGCCAAGATTCCAGCTTCGCAAGCTCAAGCACCGGAGAAATAGACGCCTCACCTGTCAGTACTCCTACTCCGGAAAAAGACGGCAGAGCTAGCCCAGCAGCAACGGCAGAAACATCACCAGCAACAGTGCAGACATCTCAGACCTGGGAGCAGCAATCTCTCCTACAGGAAGAAGAGGCAGACTGGCACAAATCGGCCAAGAGGCCACAGAAGGACGATCTGGAACGCGTGTGGCTAGATGACATGGTCATCGATCCGAGGATTGGGCAGCGGATGCGCAGGTTTGAACTCGCGCCGGAAGAGGAAGAGCGGGCGAATAGGATAGGGCAGGGGAGTGAGCGATCGAGAGCGGTGGAGGTGATGGATCTGAGGAGCGAGCCCGTCATCACGGAAGAGTCGCAGGCGAGCTCGCGGAAGCCCTGGTGGGCTTTCTGGGAGAGGTGAGATCTCCGAAGTGGAAGACAGCAACTCTCTACTCGATTTTGCAGAGTGGTAATTCAGTGGAGAGGTCTGAATGATTTCATGTGATGTTGCAGCAATGTGATCTGTACATACCCACCAATCCCGCATCAAAGACCTGTTCTTACAAGTGGTATCCTATTTCTTTTGTGTGAGAGGACGATCTCATGATGCGTATCTGCATCTCCCATGAATTTTGATCTCGCAACCCTCTTCCCCCGTCTGAACCTATCCATTCGAGCCTGCATACACCAAAGGCCCTCTCACTCTCCATACACGTACATGGCATACATGAACTCAGATCACACCGCCATCATGCCCACCAGCCTCTCCAAAGCCATCCTCCCAATCCCTTCCTCCATTCCCGACACAGCAGATCTCAGCCTCACCCTGACCCTCACCACCACATCCGCAACACCCACAGGGATCCAATCGCCAATCCTCCGCGTCGAATCCGGAATCTCTTCTACCTGCTCTCCAGCGTCTTGAACGATCTCGAAGGTGAATTCTAGCGGTCTGAGACCCCATGTCCGACCGATCTTGCGCATCAGCAGGGACTTCACGCGGTAGACGTCTAGGGTGCGGGGGAAGGTGAGTGATGCTGCTTCTGGATGGGGAGGGTGCGAAGTGGTGTCGGTGGTGGTGGTGGTTGGGGGTTGGGGGTTGGTAGGAGGATTTTGAAGTTGGAAGGTGATGGTGACGAGTCGTGCGCCGAGGGTGTTGGGTGGGTATTTGGGTAGGTTCTGGTTTGCTACCACGGTGCCGGCAGTGGCATCCTGCAACGGTTGAGCGTCTTGAGCAGCGACCAGTTCATTAACCACATTTTCCCGGTCGTATCTACTGCACAATTCGTTGTGTCTGGTCCAGTCTTGCAGAGTTCTTCTGAATTCATCGCTGGTCGTGGATTGCGTGCTTTCAAAAGCCTTTTGGATTTCCTTTTCCGCTACGCTGAGGTAGTACAGCTCCCCGTCCATTCTGTCTTTTTCGGTTATGGAGGTATAGTTTAGCATTGTAAGGGTTGGCAGACGGGCGACGGTGATTAGGAACGCGGCATCTACGGTTCCGCGGGTAGTGCTAGGTGTGAGATTTAAGAAAAAGGGATTGTTCGATACTCGTAGGGATGTCAGGTTTGGGAATAGTTCAGGTAGAGACGAGACGACTCTGGAATCAGTAATGGCATTGTGGGAGAGGTTGAGGATGGCGATTGACGGGTAGATAGGGATTGGCTGATCTGTAGTTGAGGCAGAGCAGTTGAATGCTGAGATCTTGTTGTGTTGTAGCGAGAGCATGGCTAGACTCGGGAAGTGTGGGATTAGAGAGCTGCAGAGCGGCGCAAGGGATGTAAAAGCATTCATATCTAGGGTTAAGGTTTTGACCGTGGTGAACACGAGGGAGACCAATGGTGCTGTAGGCGTATGGAAGGTAGACAGGTTGTTTCCGGCAACGGACAATGATTTGAGCGATGGAAACAGTAGGTCTACTGACCCGTCCATGCTCTGCCTGGTAAGCGTACGCAATATCTGCGATGACGGTCAATGTTGAGTATTATGAGCCAGAGGGCTGGCTACCCACCTCTTCTGGGCTCAGCAGGCTGTCATTCAGATGAAGATCTTCCACTTTTGGTAGAGCAGGTGAATCCTCCAAGCTGAAAGTCCGAAGTCGTAGTCCGCTTGAGTCGGTATGAATCAGTTCTTACATGTAAAGAACTTGATGCTACTGAACAAAAACGTACCTGATCCTAAGAACGCGCAGCTTTTTCAGAGGTGCACATATCTCAGCTATGTCTTTGT
>QQTW01003734.1_pt1 | contig 11307 bp, 9 predicted proteins | sample 1904831 | NCBI WGS metagenome assembly QQTW01 (sample SAMN09435610, study PRJNA476489) | Subsurface metagenome, whole genome shotgun sequencing project.
ACTTGGTCCGACCACGAGCGAGACGAACCCTGGCTTGACGGCTGACGTAATCGTCTCGTCCCACGCCAGCTCGTATTTTTAATCATTCTTCATACCAAAACTATTTAACCTTTGTTTGTAATCTAAATAATTTGTGTAGATTGAGTAAATGATTACCCCTTATCAATAAATTAATCAGCTTTATAAAGTTATTTGATTGTTTATATTATTAAATATAACAAATGATCAGCTTGATACAAATACCTTTATTGAAATGAGCTAAGGATTTTATTGTTAGATAAAAGTGAAAAAATTATTTAAAAATCGATTTGTAATAAAAACATAGTACAAACTTAATATCAAGAGAAATTATCAAAAAAGCTGGTTTTAGCTAGAGTTCAAAAAAATTGAGATGAATAGTCTCAATTAGAGTCAAAAAAGTGGCGAAACAAGCATATCAATTTTCAGTACAGTCTTTATTTAAAAAAGTGAAAGGTCTAGCAAGTGACAATCCAAGATATCGCTTTTCAACAGCAAATAGAAGAAAGGCTTAATCTATATAAACAAATTATTGCTAATGATCAAAATGGAATTGCGCTCGTCGATCCTCAAGGTTATTACCTAGAACAAAATACGGCTCATCGCTTGCTTCTAGGTTACAGTGACCAAGAACTTAAAGATAAAAAACTGGCAACTCATTTAGGAGAAGTAGAATTTGCACTGATAATGGAGTCGTTAGAAAAGTACGACACCTATCAAGGTCAAGAGTGTAGTATTGCAAAAAATGGCACGATAATAGATATAGATTTATCAGCTTTTGCCGTGCGTGATAGTACAGGTATATTATGTTATGTGGCAGTTTATAGAGATATAGGCGATCGCAAACGTACTGAAGCAACCCAGAGAAATTGCGATCGCGTACTTGCAGGTTTCGCCGCCGCCACCAATGATTTACTTACCATTACAGATTTTACGACAGCAATTAATCAGGCTCTTGCTAACTTGGGTAAAGCTTGCGGTATTGACCGAGTATATATTTTTGAAAGTTGTAATCAGGTTAACTCTAAGCAACTCTCAATTAGCCGAAGTTTTGAGTGGTGTCAGTCTTCCGTAGAATCGCAAATTAATCACCTTGAAACTAAAAACTTACCTCACGCCAGGTTGTTTTCTCAATGGTACGAGACTTTAGCAAGTGGTCAGCCTATTAGTAACTTAGCTCCAAAGTTTCCCATTCATCAGCAAGAGATATTAGCAGCACATAATATTGTCTCTGTATTATTAGTGCCGATTTTAATTACCAATAAATTCTGGGGATTTATTGGTTTTGATGACTGTCATAACCAAAGACATTGGACAGCAAACGAACAATCAATGTTAGATACGGCGGCGGCTAGTATTGGCAATGTAATTGTTCACCGACGGACAATGGCTGCGTTACATCAGAGCGAACAAAGTTATCGCTTTTTGGTTGATAACCTCAAACAAGTAATTTTTAACGCAGACGTGACAGGTTGCTGGACATTTTTAAATCCGGCTTGGACAGACATTACGGGTTTTAGTGTTAAAGAGAGTATCGGCAAAAACTTTTTAAACTACGTTCATCCTGACGATCGCAAACTAGCTTCAAGTTTATTTCACTCGTTAATTGAACTCCAACAAAACAATTGCTGTTGCGAACTTCGTTATTTAACAATTGATGGTGGTTACTGTTGGGTAGAAATTTATGCCCACTCTGTAATTGATATTGAGGGTAAAGTTATGGGTACTTCCGGTACGCTCAACAATATTACCGAAAAAACATCAGCAGTAGAAGCATTAGAAAAAAGTGAAGCAAAAAACCGCGCTTTGTTAGATGTAATTCCCGATTTAATATTTAGGTTTGGCATTGATGGTACAGTTTTAGATTTTAGAGCCTCCAAAGACATTGATTTGTACGCCAAGCCGAGTGAATTTTTAGGTAAAAAAATCTAGGCAGTAATGCCTACAGAAATAGCTCAAAAAACTATGTTTGCTATAGAGAAAACTCTTGCTACAGGAGAGGCGCAAGCTATTGAGTATCAATTGCTAAGTAAAGGCGAAATGCGCGACTACGAAGCCCGGATTGTAGCAAGTGGCAAGGAAGAAGTTATTAGTATTGTCCGAGACATTACCGAGCGCAAACAAATAGAAAGCGCCTTGCTAGAGAGCAAAGAAACAGCCGTTGCTGGGAGTCAAGCAAAAAGCGAGTTTTTGGCAACCATGAGTCACGAATTGCGAACACCTCTCAATGCTATTTTAGGATTATCGCAGTTATTACAGCAAGAAATATTTGGGGAAGTCAATCCTAAACAAAAAGAATATATAGACTGCATTTATAGTAGTGGCGAACATCTTTTAGCATTAATTAATGACATCCTTGATTTATCTAAAATAGAGGCAGGGAGGGAAGAATTAGCGCATTTACCAATAGATGTGAAAGAGTTGAGTGAGGCTTGTTTGTCTTTAATTCGCGATCGCGCTGGAGAGAAAAAACTGCAACTAATTTATCAAATCGATCCGCAAATATCTTCTTGCCTTGGTGACGAGCGGCGGCTCAAACAAATGTTGCTAAATCTGCTTTCTAATGCCGTTAAATTTACATCGGTTGGTACGGTATCGTTGCGAGTGCAAAAAGTACAGTCGGGCATAGCTTTTATCGTCACAGATACAGGAATTGGTATTGATGAATCCCAAATCAAGTTTTTGTTTCAACCCTTTAAGCAACTTGATAGCCGCTTAAATCGTCAGTACGAAGGGACGGGCTTAGGTTTAGCATTGACACGCAAGTTAGCCCAGTTGCACGGTGGAGATGTAACCGTACAGTCAACTTTAGGTAAAGGTAGTCAATTTACTTTATTTTTGCCTAGTGACGTTACAGATTCTGACTTACTTATTACTAATGTATTTAGCGAACAAGAACAATATCTCGTCCAAGCACGTAAACGGATTTTGATTATTGAAGACGACGAATGCACAGCTATGTTATTGCAAGATTATTTAGAAGCTATTGGCTATGAAATTGAGTACACCGCAGAAACCACTAAATTTTTAGAGCGTGTCCGCAACTTTCAACCCCATTTAATTTTATTAGATGTCCAACTGCGTGACAATGTTACAGGGTTAGATTTAGTTAGTTGTTTGCGTCAATATCCAGATTTGCAACAAGTAGCTGTAGTTATGGTAACGGCAATGGCAATGGTAGGCGATCGCGATTTGTGTTTAAAAGCGGGGGCAAATGACTATCTCAGTAAGCCTTTTGGCATTCCTCAATTAGAATGTATTTTAATGCGTTACCTTAATTAAACTATTAACTTTGTACTGTTGAAAATAGTCCCAAGCAGAAATCAGTTTCCCCTGCATTAGCGCCACAATACTATGGAGGGCATGAAGTTCTGGTAATTTGGGATTAAGAGAAATTGCTTTAAGTACAGCATTTTCCGCCAAATGAGGTTGAAAGTTGTAGAGACGCACAAAAGCAAGATAGGCGTAAGCGTAGGGATTATACGAGTCTAGCTGTGTTACTTGCTCAAAAGCTGAAATTGCTCCATTGACATCTTTTTTTAACGCTGTTGCTAAAGCCAAAGCGTAAGCCCAATGAGGATCGGGCTGTAGTGTATTTTTTAAGCGATATTGTATAGCTAATATCGTTTGCTGTAAGTAATCTTGAGTGGGATCGTACTGATTGATGCGCGCCACTTCTGCAAATAAATATTCCAGCGCCGTTATACCTTGGGGTAAAGTAGCCGCTAATACCTGTATTTGAGTAATTAAATCTAATTCTGGTGCTGGCGATGGGTTGCTATTGGGGTTGATTTCTAAAGTTACTGGAGGAGAAGAAGTATAATTTTTGCCTGTTTTTTGGTTTACATAAGTTGCATTTACAGTATAAATTCCTGGGGGCGTATTTTTGGGCGGTAACATGGCGCTAGTTTCTGTTACCTGGAAGTAGTTACTACTTGTAACGCCACTATAAAGATTACCAATGCCAATGGTGCGATCGTTTAACCAGCCTATTTTAGTTGTATTAATTTGATGCCAACTTAGCAAAACTAGCCCCGATTGCAACTGTTGCAAGCTCCCTTTCCACTGATAAGTTACCGGAATCGGGACACCGGGCGGCGAACTATTAGGTACAGTAACTTGTAACTCAACTTTATCTACCTTGGTTAAAATAGGCTCTACTTGTACTTTTGGCAAGCGACGATGATAAAGTTGCAAACGAGTAGCATCTGGTAAACGCCAACTTTTTTGCAGTTCAAAGTCTGGCGAAGTCTCCACATTTTTCACCATCAAAGTTTGAGCTTCAGAAACTGAGCCTTGATCTCCTGTTTTTGTTAAAAACCAGTCAAGAGAGCGCCCGTCTTGTCTAACTTGCTTTTTTCTAGTCCCTACTTGACGAGCATAAACTTGAAAATGCTCTAAAGCCCCAAAGTAATTAAAGTTATGTTGATTGATTTCGGCTGTAGAAGGCAAAACCCCCACCGTAGAGCGCAAATAAGGCGCGGTTTTAATCATTTCGGCAATTACCTGACGATGAAGCAAATCAGCGTCTAAATCGGCGTAATGCTGCCCGTAAGGACTCAATACTTTTATCAATGGCTCCATCACCGGAAACAAATTAAATACCATCAGCAGCGCCGCCACACTAGCCGTACCTACGCGAATTAACTTTTGCCAGCGTCCACGAAAGCAAGTCAAGCTGTAGGCTAAAAACAGCGCTACTACAGGCAAATATGGCAAAACATAGCGGCTATCTTTATTGACATTCACTGAACAAAGAAAATAAGCGCCTACCCAAAAAACCGCTAACCACCCAAAGCTATCTTTGGGCTTTTTACTAAAGCGCCAATTTATCAGCAAACCGACTATTGGCACAATTAACAACAACCACGAAACTTGAATCGGCAAAAATCGCCAGTAATAAGTCCACGCGTCAATTGTATTTAAAGCTGGGTCATTTTCGGCGATCGCACTATCAATTGTTGCCCGTTTACCCGAAGTCAGTACAAACAGCCAATTAACTTTATACCAAGGGCTGCAAACTAGCCACCCGACTACCAACGCCCCCAATAACTGCAATAACCTTTCCCAAAAGCGGCTTTTAATCGTCTCTACGGTAGCCCAAATTATTGGAATCAGCAAAAAAAACAAAGCCGTTTGTTTTACTAACAGCGCCATACCCAAAGAAATGCCAAAAGCAATAGCCCATAACCAACCCTGTAATCTCTGCGTCTTCTTGAAAAGGTTTGGGCGTGGCAGAGCCTCGCCCCAAACTTTCCGCTCTCTTACCCGCCACACCGTCAAGCACCAAAAACTTAACGTTACCGCCGCCGTAAGGGGAAAATCAAGCAAAAAATCTAACCGCAGTTGATAAAATGCTGGCAACAACTGACACAAAAGCGCCGCCCACAACCCCACACTTACCGAAAATAGCTCCACTCCTAGCCCGTACACCGCACCGAGCAAAATGCCATTAAACAGCACGTTAACGAGCATAGCTTGGTCTTGCCCCGTACCAAAAATCTGTTGAATAATTGCCGCCGCAATGTACGTAAAGGGGGGAATTTTACTAGAAAGCAACCACAAACTTGACCACCACTGACTATCTAACCATCCGGGGTTTTGCAGCGCTTGGTAATAGTTTAATGAACCTGTTAAGTAGTCTGCTTGATCCCAACTAGGAATTGCGCGATCGCATTTCAGCCATACCAAGTCTACCACTGCGCCCAATAGCCATATTACGAGCAAAATCCCGATATTTTGCCAGGGATAAAGTTTATTTTTTTGCATAGATCAATATTACTAAATAAGCCCTGCAACTAATTTATAGTTACAGGGCTTATTAATTTTAATGGCGGGAAGTGGATTTGAACCACTGACCTTCGGGTTATGAGCCCGACGAGCTACCAGGCTGCTCTATCCCGCGTTGCTTTTATCAATATAACACTATTTTTGATTTTGGCAACTAAAGAATAGATAATTCGCCAATTACTTCTAAACGCTTGAATTTGCCCAGAGTCATAAAGCTTTCTGTTAAAATTTCTCCCACACTAGGATCGATCCACCCCATTTGTTGCAATACATGAATAGCAACGGCATACTTAGCCCGTTTTGCCCCATCCATGACCTTAATTGCAAGCCCCATTCCTTCGCCAGTTCTACCAATGCACTGCACCCCCTCGGCTCCAGCTTTGCTTACAAGTTCTCCCTCGGTCAAACGCATGAGTTCGGTATCAAATTCTCCTTCTCCCGCGATCATTGCGGGGTGATGGGTCATGGCGCGAACAATCCGCTCCATATCTAAATTTTGCCCCGAAGCCAATTGCGCGTACAAAGATGCCATTTGTCCCAATTGCAACAAATAAGTGGGCGCACCACAATCATCATGGGCATGAATAAATTCGGCTGCGGGCATTTTTAGCAACTCGGCAACTTTACCAAAAATTAGTTGCTGTACCGGGTGATTGTGCTGTAAGTAAGTATTTAAGGGCCAATGCCGTTGTTGACATACTGCCAACATTCCGGCGTGTTTGCCAGAGCAATTGTATTGTAAGCGGCTGCTTTTACCTTCGGGTATCGGACACTGAAGGAGCGAAGCATCAATATCTGAGCGCCACAAGATATTAAATACTTGTCGCACCTGCTCGATTGTACCCTGGTGGGAACTACAAATAATTGCTAAATCGCGATCGCTCAATTCGTAGCGTTCTAAAGTGCCTGTAGCCGTGACGCTTAAAGCCTGAAATGGCTTGAGCGCCGAGCGTGCAAAGGTAGCGGTTTCTGAATTTCCTGCTACCGACAGAACCCTTCCCCGGTCATCGCAGACAACCGCTTGTACTTGATGCTTTGATTCAATGATGCCTTCACGCAGTAACCTGACTTCAAGTTCCGCAGCTTGTGTTCTTTTTCCCCTTGTCATGGGTAAAATGTACCATTTACCAGAGTCATTAGAGCTAAATATTTATAAAAAATTCCAAACTATAGTTCCCGCAAGTAAAAATAAGACCAAACTGATAAAACTTTGCTGTATTCTTTGTAAAATTGGTTGGATTTGGTAAGTGGCAATTAACGAGTCCCGTGATAGAACTTCTTCAGGTTTCGTCCAGGTTTGCCCATCATACCAGCCCGATTCTTCATAAAAAATTGTAGCAGTAGTCAGGCGACTTTTTATATACGACCATCCCAAATACATCCGCACCAATACTAGCAATACGCCTACGCTTGCCCCAGCACTGCCACACAGGATAAATTGAATTATGTATTTGTGGGGAGCAAAACTAGCAGCAGCGACAGGGCCAGATATTAACCAGGATATTCCCCAAATCCACACAAGTTTGCTAATATATTGCTGCCAATTTAAGGTACAAGTTTTAAAAAAACCTGCTGCTTTTAATTCTTCGTATTCATTCAACGGCTGCTGTTCGGTAGGTACAGGACAAACATAAGTCGAAGACTCAATCATTCTTCTAACTCCCTAGGAGGATTGTCAATAGTATCTGGCAAATCAACTCGGCGTGCGTGACCCCAAAATGCTTCTAGGTTGTAGTATTCTCTTTCTTTGGGCATCATGATATGAACCATGACATCGCCGTAGTCTTTCAATACCCAGCTTCCTTCGGCTTGTCCTTCGCTGCGGATAGGGAGGCGGTGCAGTTGTTCTTCTACTTGGTCTTCTATCGATTGAGAGATGGCTCTTACTTGCGCCTTAGAATAGCCTGTAACTAAAACAAAATAATCAGCTAAAAAAGAGACTTCGGCGACTCCTAACACTACCATATCTGCCGCTTTGCGATCGGCGGCGGCGGCGGCAGATATCAACGCTAATTCTCGACTTTCTTCGGGGCGTTGGGCAACGGGGCGGGTGCTTGTAGCAACGAGTGTAGATTGGAATTGTAAATTAGCTTGGGAATGATCTGTCATTAAACCTCAAAGGCTGATGGTTTCTAAGTTAAAACAACGAAAAGTTTTCTTTGCATCTTAACAAAAATTAGACGTTTATGCAGTTGTTGGCGGTGTAGCCAGGTGCTTTTTTTGGGCTTTTTGCAAAAACCAGTTTCGAGTAGCAATGGTTCGGGGATGGATTAAGCAATGAGTTTCGAGGAGGAATTTGAGTAAGTAGTCGCAGGTTTGGAAGATTGCTTTATCTAAGTTTTGGTAACAAATCTTTCGCAAATGCTCCAATTCTGGAGTGTTACCGCGACTTGGCTCTAAGGTATCTGCTAAAAATACGATACAACTAAGGTCGTTCATCCCTGGCCTACCTAAAGTATGATTTGCGATCGCATCTAACACTTCTGTATCACTTACTTTAAAGGTATCTCTAGCTACAATGGCGCTGACATCTGCGTGTAATAAGTGAGGCGTAGCAGCACTTACAGGGTCGATTTCCACTCCTGCTATTTGAGCCATTTCTAAAAGTTTTTGCGGCTTAAAGTATTTAGCTAAGTCGTGCATTAAGCCAGCTATGGCAGCTTTTTCTGGGTCTATTTGATAATGAGTTGCTAAGTCAATTGCCATTTGTTCCACGCCTAAAATATGTTTGATGCGTGCAGGGGGAACATTAGCGGCTAACCAGGCTAAAACTTGTTCGCGGTCAAGGGTACTAAACTCCAAGCTATGGTTGAGAGGTAACACTATAAAAGTTTTTGTAAGATTTATTTCTATTCTAAATGAGTAATAAAACCGCCAGACTTATCGAAGCTTTTTCCGCCATTCAAGGGGAAGGGCTTAATGTTGGTACTCGTCAAATATTTATCAGGTTCGCAATTTGCGATTTGCGCTGCGATTACTGCGATAGCGCCCATACTTGGGTAGCGCCTGCGGAGTATCGAATAGAAGTAACTCCTGGATTGCGAGATTTTGAAGTGTATTCTAATCCTGTACAGTTAAATACTTTGCTAGGCTTTATTCAACGGCAAAATGTCCCCAGTTTGCACGATAGCATTAGCTTAACTGGGGGTGAACCATTGTTACACGCACCTTTTTTAGCGGAATTTTTGCCAGAATTGAGAAGTCTAACTAATTTACCAATTTATCTAGAAACGGGCGGACATCGCCCAGAACAACTATTAACAATCTTGCCTTACTTAGATTCGGTGGGGATGGATTTAAAATTGCCTAGTGTTAGCGGCGAAAGTCATTGGCAAGCACACGCCCAGTTTTTGCAGTATTGTTACGACTCACAAACCGAGGTATTTGTCAAGATAATCATTTCTAATCAAACAGATGTGGCGGAGTTAGAAAGAGCGGCAAATTTAGTAGCAGCAGTTAGCCCGGCAATAATTATATATTTGCAACCAGTAACACCTTTAGAAGTGGGTACGATGTTTGCACCAAGTCCTGAGCAAGTTTTGACTTGGCAAGCCTTAATGAAGAACTGGATTAAGCAAGTCCGGGTTGTACCGCAGACTCATAAAATGTTACAGCAGCTTTAAATTAATAGATGTAACAAGAAAGCATTAACAAAAATCTGTTTCTACCTAAATTCACTTAGTTTTTAACTTTTTAGGTCACTATTAACTATTGCTTAACTTAGTTTTAACAAAGAGGGTTGATGCTAAAAGATGTAATTATCTGAGTATTAAATATGGCTGTGGCGAAGTATTGGCTACCCCTCATGAGTTGTTCTGTGTTAGTTTCAGTTTTAAATGTAGTTGGAAATGCTACTTCTGCTCTCAGTATCTCCCTAACTAACAGCTTGACTATTGACGGTAATAGTACGGACCTATATTCTTCAGCAGGTAACAGCGCTAACGTTAATCGTCTGGGTGGTTTCTTCTCGGATCTTTATTACGATCGCTACAATAATGTGTACTATGGTCTTCCTGACCGCGGCCCTGGTGGCGGCTTAATTAACTACCAAACACGGGTGCAAAAGTTCTCTGTAGATGTGGATTCAACTACTGGTACAATCAGTAATTTCAACTTGCTAGACACAATTCTACTGACTAATAATGGGGATAGCTACAATGGTTTGAATCCTACTTTGCTCAATGGAGATCCGGGAGTTTTGGGCTTAAGCCTCGATCCCGAAGGTTTTGCTGTTGCACCTAATGGTAATTTTTATGTCTCCGATGAATACGGCCCATCAGTGTACGAATTTACAGCCGATGGTAGTTTTGTGCGATCGCTCACGACTCCTAGCAATATTCTACCTGTAGCTGGGAGCGATCCTAACTATGTTGATGGTCGTCCTACACTTACCGCAGGTCGCCAAGATAATCGCGGTTTTGAAGGATTAACCCTTAATCCTGATGGCAGTAAACTATATACAATTTTGCAAGATCCATTAGTTAATGAAGGTTCGCCCGACGGACGACGCAGCCCGAATTTACGCATAGTAGAGTATGACACGGCGGCTGGTGAGAGTATTGCTCAATACATATATACTTTAGAAAGTTTGACAGACATCAATAATCGCCTTCCTGGAACGGAAGACGATTTTGGTAGCAATGCTCAAGGGCGTAATATTGGAGTTAGCTCAATTACGGCGCTTAATAATAGTGAGTTTTTAGTTATAGAGCGAGACAATCGTGGCATAGGCGAAGCTGATCCTACTGGCATAGCTCCTGTTAGCAGCAAGCGCGTTTATAAAATAGATTTGTCTCAGGCAACAGACGTAAGCAATATTGACTTAAGCGGCACTAATACACTGCCCAATGGCGTAACTGCCGTAAGTAAGTCGTTGTTTTTAGATATTGCTGACAGTTTGCAAACTGCCGGGCAAATAGTACCAGAAAAACTAGAAGGATTGACTATTGGCCCGCAGCTAACAGACGGTTCCTACGCTGTTTTGATTGGTACAGATAATGACTTTAGCGTTACTCAAACTGGTGCAGGAGTTCAAGCTGATGTATGCACTAATGGCGCTACTGTAGCAATAGATTCTGGCTGTTCAGAGGGATCAACATTAATTCCTAGCTATCTTTACTCTTTTAAAGCTAGTAGTTCTGAACTTAAAGGATTTGTACCTTCTGAGCCTGTACCAGAGCCTTCAACAACGGCGGGAGCAATTTTACTAAGCTTAGGTTCGTTCTGGCTGAAACGTCGGCAAGCTAAGTAGATAAGGGGGAGAGGCTAAAAACTTAGCCTCTCTTTTTGAAATGCGATCGCGCGTTATATTTCTCCGTAACTTGGACATACTATTTGAGGCACAAGTAGTTAAAAATTGTGAATGATAGTGATCGCGCTCTACAACTGAATTTCATGCTCGCTCTTTTACCAATTGTTGCAGTTCCTTTGAGTTCTCAATATCTTTACACTTCGTTATATTTCTAAACAAATTGGCGAGGTATGAATCTGGATATTTTT
>QQTW01003735.1_pt1 | contig 11306 bp, 9 predicted proteins | sample 1904831 | NCBI WGS metagenome assembly QQTW01 (sample SAMN09435610, study PRJNA476489) | Subsurface metagenome, whole genome shotgun sequencing project.
TCCATACAAGATTCTCATGCTAGGCCACAGCGTTCTGTCGAAAAAGGCTACCACGGATGTCCCAGCCCACTGAGCGTATGGAAGCCCTGTGTTGGCTACAAAGTGATGTCCCATGGCATAGCCGTTTTGCACATACGGCAAAGAATAAGTGTATGTTGGAAGCACACGCGAGTGGTACATGTCCAGGACATTACGCCTTGCCACATTGTAATAAGGGGCGGTCTTCCTAGACAAGTTGCTGATGTGAGGAGCCACGGAAGCATCATAATATTTCTGAGCCTGTTGCTGAGCGAGCTGGAGCTGTGGTCTGAGTGTCTTCTCCCACTGTCCTTGTCCGTATGATCGTAATTGATCGATCCGAAGAGCGGCGTAATTATCGTAACCCTGCTTCCCCAATCGGACTGCTGGCACATACACCTGTTTCTCTAGCTGATCAAGGTACGGGCGTGCGCTGTGGACGTATGGTGCAGCGTATATATCATAGTAAGGTTCCAGATAAGGTGCGATATACGATCGACTCGTCAGATAAGTTTGACAGATTCTTGGGGAATGGTCATCCAGATCAGCGACGGAGGACGGACACCGGAACAGAGCGGTTATAACAGAGTACCAGACAAGTAATCTGCGACCACGAAAGTCAGTAAAGGATCCATCGTCTTAGACACAACTGAATTTTTTGATGAATGAAAATTTAGAAAGCTCTACCTAGCAATGATACTAAAGCCTCGTGAAGCCAGGGATCGTTGCCTTCTGACCGGTCTGTGGGGTGGGACATCCGTGGTAGCCTTTTTCGACAGAACGCTGTGGCCTAGCATGAGAATCTTGTATGGAGAGAATGTTGAGCCGCAGCTTGTCAGGATCAGCGAAAGGCTTGGGAGGTATAGGGACGGAAAGAAGGTCAAAGCTGCTGCTGATGCCGTCGACAGGTAAGTGTGGGTTCTCTGCAGATGGAGCGCATATGCAATCGATATATGGCCCTTCCACAGTGTATGCTGGAATGGGTCATCCAGGCATACCTAGGCCTCGAACCTCTAAATTTCAGTTCGCATCCTTAAAACATCTTTCCATACCCAGCAAATGCGTCACAGCAAACACCAGATACTGATGTCTTGATTTTACAGCTCCTCAAAGTCCTCGTCCCTTTCGTCTAGTCTCTCGTCGGTCTCTTCATCTTTTGCCTCCGCACATGGCAACGCGGCTCCCAGCTCAAGTGAAACCATTGTTACGTCTGCCTCCGCATCCCAGTCGTCTGTACCTAGTCCAGAGCTTGAAGCTGAGCAAGTTCGCGAGAAAATCGACAACGATCTAAAGACATGGCAAGAGAAATTCGCGAAGGCTGCAGATAAGGGCACCGAGGATCTTGAGGGCCGCGTCAAGGATATTACCGAACGGCAAGTGACAAGCCAAGTGGAGGGCGTTGGTAGAGCTCTGGTCATCCAGCTTGAGCAGACCTCTGAATCAGAGGGGAGAATCTTGCAAAGCAACATCATCAAAATCGTTCAGTCGTTGCCTACGGAACCCACTGAAAAGCAGTTGGAGGAAGCCGAACAGGACCTCTCCAGTGCAGTCAAGCGTGCAGGATTAGCAGTCAAAGGAAAGGCTCAAGCCCTTCGATCGTGGAAGCAGGACTATGATCAAGAGACAGTTTCTCTCGTCACAGCAGCGCTGGAGTCTACATTGCAGGTTGTTGACAATATCCGGGATCTTGGTCTACAGGAGATCGGAATGAGGTGGGCATGGATGGAAGGCGTCACGTACAAAGATTGGTCCAGATACCACGCTCTAAAGGAAACCTTTGACGAGTGGAGGAGTGAGATCGAGAAGATTGCCAGAGATCATGAAGGACTGAAGCATGCTAAGGAAGCCGGCGATGATCTTGAGTCGAGAGGCATGGCTGTCGCAGAAGAGGCAGCCAAAGATTTGAGTCGCCTGAAGGAAGTCGGCAAGTGGAAGATACATGCGCAAGACTCGAGTGATGATTTCAGTAGCAGACGTGTTCCGGCCGCCGCCGCATCAGCTAGTCGGAAGGTTTTGGACAAAGCCAGCGAAGTCAGAGAGAGCATGATTGGTGTTTCCCAGGGCACTCGCGGCTCGGTAGTTTCTGCGGCTACGGAAGCTGTGGTAGATGCTGCCTCCAGTGTCTCGTCAGTGGTTATAGGAACGGCGGCTGCCGCAGTGGACGGAGCCTCCACCAAAATATCTGAAGCAATAAGCGGCACTCAACAGCCTCTCCACGAAAGTATCGCCTCGGTAGCGAACGACAAGATTCGAGAGGGCTCAAGGAAAGCTTCTATTGCTGCTTATGGAACGGAACAACCTATGGGCGAAAGCATTGTTTCTGTCGCCAGCTCGAAGGTCTCTCAGGCTGCTAGCGCCGCATCAGAAAGTGCTGAAGGCTTTACTATGAAGTTTGTGGAGAAGGCTGAAAAGGTGCCGGCGAAAGCGAGCGAAGCAGTATTTGGATCGAAACAACCCAAGACTGAGAGCGTTGTCTCTGTATCGAGCGAGAAGTTCAACGAGGCTGCATCAAGCGTGAAGAAAATTGTTGCAGGGACCTCGGTACCGTTGCATGAATCTGTTGCATCGGAGGCTTCCTTCAGTGCCAAGGCAGCTCTCAGCGCTATCTCGGAGTCTCTTGTCGGCTCCTCCACCCCGGTTGCGGCGAGCATTTCCAGCGCAACCAGCTCCGCCAATTCTGCAGCCAGTTCTGCCGCTAGTAAAGCCTCCAAAAAGATCTGGGGTGGTGCCATGGCACAGAAAGTTAAAGGACAAACGCCAATACTTGATGATGTTGTGGAAGAAAATGAGGATGCTAGCTATTCCGAGAAGTTGCGGAGCATGATCAGCGAAGCAGGAGACCATTATGCGGATGTTACCAGAGCAGTCAGTCAAGCCCTACTCAAGCCCTCAAGTACTCATGATCAAGGATCGGTTGAGAGTATTACTTCAGTCGCAAGTGAGCAATACGCAAGCGCGATTGCGGCGGCTTCTAGTGTACTCTACGGTACATCAAAAGGTACAGGCGAGAGTATCGCCAGTGCGGCTTCGGGACGCTACGCCGACGCTGTTGCAGCGTAAGTATCTCCCCACCTCAGGATATAGCTCTCTATTTAAGCTTGGCTGCTAATGAAAAGCAGAGCCTCTTCTGTCATATACGGTACACCAGTTCCTGTCACCAAATCGCTAGCAGCACAGGCAAGCTCCCAGTACACCGATGCTGTCAGCAAAGCTCAGGCACAATACCTCAGTGCAAAGTCACTCGCCTCTCAACAGATATCAGGGTCTCCGAAACCAGCTCACCAAAAGCTACTAGCCTCCATAGAGAGCGCCTATTCTGATTCTATGTACACCGCTAGTCACAATCTACAATCCGCCTTGAGCGCAGCATCTACGGCGGTTTATGGCACGGCTTTAAGCCCTCAGGAGTCGATCCGGTCAGTAGCGAATGAGCAGTATTCGAATGCTATTAGCGCAGCCTCTTCCCAATATGAGCAAGCGAAAAGTGCTCTCGGGACGTCTTCCACCACTGGACAGCACTACTCGGATCTTCTCAGCACCGCAAGCTCTCAATACGCAGCCGCCACTAGGGCTGCCAGTAATGCGTACTACGGGCCTTCACAAGGTGTACTTGAGTCCATCTCAGCTATTGCTTCATCTAGACTTGCAGACAGCCTTAGTCTTGCATCTGCTCAGTACTCAAGCGCAAAGTCTCTAGTTGGCGCGACCCCGACGCCAATTCGTGAACAGTACATGCTCGACGCAAAACGTCGGTATTACGAGGGCATTGGCATGGCCCACGAGCGTTATTCTGAGTTCGTAAGCGCAGCTTCCAGTGCTGTCTATGGTACGCCAACACCCGTTCACCAGAGTATGTACAATGCTGTGTCAGGGGCCGTTTATGGGACTCCAGTCCCTGCCTATCAAAGTCTACTGAGCGCCGCACAAGGTCAATACAGCAATGCTGCCTCCAGAGCCTCTGAAAGTCTTCAGCAGGTCCTCAGTTCAGCCAGTTCTGTGGCAGGAAAGACTAAGAAGTCTCCTGCTCGAAGCATCCTTGACTCCGCATCTTCGCAATACAGCGCTGCGCTATCAAAGGCTTCGGCTTCCCTGGCAGCGGCTTCTGTTGCGGCCAGTACGGCAATGTATGGACAGCCCACAGGAAGCATGGAGTCAATCGCTTCAGCCATTTCCGAAAAGGCTGGTTCCATCTCCTCAATCGCGAGTGCCCAAGTGGTCGGATCGGAAACACCGTGGACGGAGTCTGTTGCTAGCCAAGCATCCCAGAATTGGGATGATCTAGTCTCCAAGGCTAGCGAACAAGTCTACGGCGCACCTACCCCGTTCTCTGCTTCCTTATTGTCTCAAGTTGGTGATTTTACCGCCCAAGCCACTGATGCTGCCGCTGCTCAGTACGAAGCCGTGCAGGCACTTTTCTCCGAACTCATAGTTGGGAGGGAACCAGACTTCACTGAGAGCGTAATGGGCAGGTTAAGCTCAGTATATCACACTGGCTATCATGCAAGCGCTGCAGCATCCGCATCCAGCTTCGCCAGCGATGTCTACGCCTCAGCATCCTCTGTTGTTTCGTCACTCTACACCCCTCCTCCTACGCTAGAAGCAATCCTAGTCTCAGCAAGCGAGCAAGTCAACTCCGTTGTCGAAGCAGCAAGCGTTCAATTCTACGGCACGAGCAAAGGCACGTACGAGAAGGCCAGTTCAGCAGCCGCCAGTTCCTACAGCTCTGTTCAATCCAAGGTGAGCGAAGCCGTATACGGTACTCAAACCGGATATGCCGAAGCCGCGCAAAGTCAGATCCAGGACGCAGCGTCGTCTGCTCAGAGAGCAATTTCCGCTGCTGTCTATGGCACACCCACCCATCCGGCAGACTCCGTCACGAGTGCTGCGGGCAACGCCTACTCGTCTGTCACTTCTGCTGTGCGTGAGAATCTTTCTGCCGCAAGCGCTGCTGTGGAAGATAATCTGTCCAGCGCAAGTGCCAAAGCTAGCTCGGCGATATATGGGCCAGAGCAAGGAGCAGTGGAGAGTGCACAAAGCAGGCTAAGCGCTGCTGTCGAAAGCGCACGCGCTCGACTTGCCACATTTGCGGAGAATGCTGGAGAGGGAGCGAGCGAGGCTGTTCAAGCAGCCAAAAGTAATGTTGAACAGTTTGCCAGCAGCGTCAGCAGTGCAGCAAGCTCTGTGACGAGCAAAGTTGTGTCCACGAAAGACGAATTGTGAAAAGGGAGATGTCAATCCAGTTTTCTTCGATTTGAGCTCTCTAGGGTCATGGATGTCTCACGTTTACTATTCTTGTACTCTTTATGATGGTGGTGGTATGGCACAGCGGACCTACTACTCTTGTGCATTCTGGGCAATGTCCCTTCTGGCTCGTTGGCGATGCTCGATTGTTTTGAGTTGGTTGTCGTAATGTTATTTGGCAAACAACTATAATGGAAATTCTTCCAAATACGTACATGTTGCTCCAGTAAGATGCAACGTCAATCTCTCAGAATGTACTCCGCCTCCAGAACACCAATGTAAATGCCCTAGCATCCCAACACCACCCAATCTCCCCGAGCCCAACCAAATCCCGCGAAACGCCTTATGTCAACGCGTGAACCAACAACCGCACCCTACAAATACTTCCGAGCCGCCGCCGCTACCCTTTGCCTGAACACAGGACTCTTAACCTCCATATTCACCCGATAAAACGGATTCATCACCGTCTTCACCCAGACCTCATACACATCGACCATGAACTGACGTATAGCCTCCTCCGTTGCCGGGGACGTTGGATTCGCGGCGATGGACGTTGACGCTCTACTGCTCGCACTCGATGATGCGGAACCGGAGCCGGAGGGCGACGAAGGAAGGTGTAAAAGGAGGAACTTTTGGGCACCGCCTGTAAGAAAGCAGGATATATAGTTGTTTTGGAAACGGTCTATGACTTTGAGATACCTGTATGTTGCTTGCCTCGTAAGTTGACTGGCTCAGCAGAGGGGAGTTTCAGGGGCGAAAATGAAGGGAAAGAATAGCGCACATGTGCCCGCTCAACCACTGCACCTCCTCGACAATGTCCAGGCTGCTGTGCACGATGAACTGATTCATGTGTCGGGCCTCCGGGCGGAAACGGGCGATGCCGTCGCCGCCGCCTTTGGAGGTGCCGAACTCGTGCTCGAACAGGGGGTTGTCTTTGGTGCCGATTATGCAAAAGTAGTATGACATCCTTGCGGAGATTTCACGTCGAATGGGTGGTGTCGTGGGGTGGTAATTAGGGTTGGTGTTGTTGGAGTTGTCAGAGTCACATCTGAAATGGGTCGGGTTAGTGTGTAAACGGAAGAATGAAGATGCTACATATTGTGAGCGGACTGTTGTAAGTACTAGAGCGTAGTCTTCAATGGCGACGAGGGAGAAGTTGAGGGCTTCGAAAATAGTGCAGTGCCTTTCGGTCCGCCGTTGCGCTCTCACCGCCTTCATTTCATTGGCTAAAAACTCTTGGTGTGTGTTGAAGTCCACTTTCCCATAGCATCACCACAAGAAGCATCTACCAAACCCTCCAACCATGTTCGGCCCATTCAGGGCTACCGCTTCCCTTTCAGGTGGACTCCTATGGTAACCTACCCTTCATTTCCAAATCTCGCAACCCTACAGATTAGACACCCCCAATACCAACCTAAATGCTCAGCTAACGCCCGTTTTCCCATGCAGGAAAAGACCCTGGCGTCTCTCACGCCCGCAAAAAGCGCGACAACGCAAACGACTCCGCGCCGTCGACGCCATCGTCTCTACCGTCTCGAGCGCATTGTCTAAAGCCGGCTTTACGACCAAGACGCTGGAGCGGTGGAAGGCTGATATGCCGTTGGAGAAGGAAATGTTGCCGAGGGATAAGTATAGTATTTTTGATCGAAAGGTCAAGGGGTATCGGAAGGGGATACACAGTAAGTTCTTCCTTTTGGGAGTTCTGGACTGTTAGAACGGCTTTGGCTGCGTTTGGAAGGGAGGGCTGATTTTGGCCGGGGCGGAACAGAGCTACCGAAATGGACGAGGGTCAGTCAGAGGATCAATCCACCGGGGTTCTGAGGGTAGCATCGTTTTAGTAGTTGTGGAGAAGTGATATGGAGGCTGCGGTTGCTGGAAAAGTTCCCGTCTGGACATATAGTTCAAGCACAGGGTACTGCAGGACTGCAACGGCGTTATGGGCTACGGTTGGGGTTGTACGATTGCAAAATAGCTAGTGCTGGGAATGCTAGTCGAGAGATGATTACAAGGCCTCGTAGTTGGGACGAGTTAACCTAGTTCTAACGCCTGACCGGTTCCAGTGACGACCAGGTCATCCCACGGCTCAACTCCTCCTTAACCTCAATATGCGTATGCTGTGTATACTGTATGCCGCGTTAATGTCCTCCAATATGTGTGTCCGCTCAGTCCTAATTTCAGACAACTTCCCCGACGAATCTGATCCGTCTTTCCCTTCCCAGTGGCTTGTCCAATCTATTCTCGGCCTCGATCCCACTTGATAAGGTGTCTTCAACCCCTTCACATCCTTCCGACACAGGCCATAAGTCTGCACTGGGCTCTCGCCAAGACCGCGGTCTGCCCGAGTGGCTCCTGACTTGCTTTCGTCCCCTAACCTTCTCAGCTGACCGATCCGGTTCGCGGCCACGTTCAGATGGCTTATCTAAGGGAGGGATGAAAGGCACCACAGGCTTCGATCGAGAAGCTTCATCTTGTCGGGAATGATAAATGGATGGATGGTGTACTTCCATATACCTGATCCAGCGCCGAAGTATGGTGGACGGTGACTTCGGTGGATCAGTCACAGGTGACTCATCCACGTGTTTGCGTCGGAAAGGCGAAAGAGGCCGCTGTGCTGGTTTATTATCGATCCCAGCGGAGAAGTAGTCTTCCTGCAGTCCTTCGTTCTCCTCCAAAGGCGGTGAGATGAAATAAGAGAATGGATTTTCATCGATGCTGCGTTCTTCACTCTTCGCATCCTTCCTGGTGCGAGCTTGCTTCGCCGAGGTCTCGTAAGGTGGCCATGAGTGTCGACTATGGTGGGTGAAGAAAGACATACGACCTTGACTAAGGAAATGCTAAAGGCTTGGTTTGTAACGACAGGGAGAGCTCCGGCTCGAGGCCGGTTGATGTTGATACTTTCAGATCGAGGAGACTTCTCGATTTGACGCGATCAGAGAAGACATGAAAGCACGAGAGACGAGAACATTCAAGAACTTAAAAATGGGAATCAAAGAGACTTTATACCGCAAGCAAACGTTTTACGAGGCAGTCAAAGTGGCGCAGGCGACAGAAAGCCTCATGATTCATCATGGATGAGACACTCATGAGTCGCTCTGAGGCGATCCCATGACCAAATGGCGGGAAACAGACTAGGAAGAACCAGTTTAGAAGAGCATGCGAGGTAGGTAAGGTAGGTAAATCACTCGTACTACTTGGTAGGTAGGTAGTCAAGTAGAGCCTGATAGTATCGAATACCAGTAATAGTAAAGGCGAAAGTTCAAGACTTACGTACCAATACAAGCTGACGATACTTTATGTGAGGAAAACAGCACGTGACTTTTCTTGTGACTGTCTAGTATTTTGGTCACAATTCTGAAAGTTACTACCGTTTGAAACCAACTCCCAAATTTGGGGCTGCTGGGGACATCCGTATGGTATTACATAGTGAACTGTCTCAGTTGATTTAAGTATGCAATTCTTCATTCGACTTGTAATAATGACACTGTACAAACGAGGGTCCCCAGGACTTTTTCTTCACACTTCCTCGTGATGGTGCCCTTCATGTCTTCGCACCATTCTCTCCAGAACATAGGGTCTCCTCACCACTTCCCATTGCCACATTTTCTCGGCATACCCCTTGATACCGGTGTAATAGGCGTTTGTACCTAGATCGGTCGCCTCAAAACCCTGGGGCGGTCGTCGTAAGATCCACGCGGCCGTGTCAATATCCTGTTCGCGCGGCTCTGGGGCGTCACCTCCGTATTGCACGACACTTTGGAGTAACTCATTTTCACCTGACACGAGTCTCCTCATGTTTACGGCATTTCTCCAATCGTCGATGTTAGGAAGCTGGAGTCTCTCGTGCAGAAAGCGAGTACCCAGCGGGCCTTCGGTACGTCGAGCTCCAGAACGGGTCAACATGCGTTTCTGCGTCTCGGTAGCTCGACTGACGACGTTGGCCGAGAAGCGCGAGTGGCTGACCAGCGGCGCTCTCCAGCTCTCGGCCGGATTGTCCTCTGGTCCGCGAAAGCCAGGAGCAAGCTCGAAGCTGAGCCAGGTCAGTTTACGTTGAAGGCAATTGAGGAAGGACTTTTCCGGTAACGAAAGCATTCGGCGGGGTCCAGCAGCCTCAATCGAGCGACGACCGTCCAACGTGGCTGGGAAACAAGTTCCTCCTGTCGGAAGGATAAACGAAACCGATCGCTTTGGCGACGGCATCAAGGGTGGAGTAGCGGGAGATACGTGAATCGCTCGATCAATCTTCGGCCTAGAGTTGTGGATAATACACTGACTTTCTGTGCAAACCAGACCTTGACGGTGCTTTTCGTACCATTTGGGTGCAGTAGTGTTTTCTCGACCAAGAGACTCCTCTCCATACCCGCAAACAATCCTCTTCGAAGCAGTAACACTGGGCTTCCTGTGCCAGTGCTGAATGATCTCTTTCTCGGAACAGGAAGCAACCTGTTTCTTGTGCTTCGTCGAACCATACTTTGGAAAAGGCTCCCAATTATCAATCGATGACGCATCATCGGAACCCGTCACTACTAAGCCGTTGTCGTTCTCGTAATCACGCATGTCCTCGAGATGATCATTCCAGTCAGAGCCAATGGTCTTCCATCCCATCGCTGGACTAGGTCTCCTGCCAGCTGTACCGCACGTTTCGGGACCCGCGCTGGCATACGGATTGAGTAGCAAAGGTTTGGCCCAAATCCGCAACGACCGATTCAAGTTATTTGCGAACTGTCCATCAGTCGCCGGGTTCCGCGTAGTGCCAAACTGTACCGAAAGAACACCTTCAGGTGGGGTAAAACCTCGTGGCGTGGCAACATCTTCAGAGCTGTTTGGCGCCGAGGGTCCCTCCACGGGGCGAGCTCTATATAGAGTCTTTGACTCATGTCGCCGAGCCAGGTCAAGTGATTGAGAAGACAAGACTTGAGTCAGGTTCTGATCGACATTACTGGACGAGATCATTGGCATGGAATGTCTTCGATGAACGGGTGATCGGTCTCTGTCTTCCGATGATCCTGACATACTTGGCCAATGGGTATGTGGGAGAGGCTCGCTGTCGGTGGACCTAGCCTGCCGTCGTTGACAGCCGGTGATGGGCAGAGTTGAGAAAACCTCGACTTGCATACTTTGAAGCGTCCATGCTTGCGACAGTCCGTGGACAGGCCTTCGTCTAACTGTCGATTCGTACGGCCCAGAGGTGTTAGTCGGTGAGGCTCCGTTCATCAGACCTCTCGAGGTGGAAGTGCATGCTTGAGCTTGAGGCCCATCGAGCTGTACTGATCGAGCTCGGTTCGATCCACTCGTAACGCGTCTACGAGGCCTGAACGGGACTGTTTCTCTGATGCCGATCGGAGTTCGGATCTGTTCAATTGGAATGATACCTTGCTCAGGATCCCTTATCTTACACTCTCGTATAACATCGCCCTTGTGCAATACAGAGTTCCTCTCCTTCGACGCTTGTCTCGATCACTGCATCATTTCATGCAGAGCATTCATTTCTTTGACCTAGTGGTGTATCCCACCACTCCTTGTGCTTTGCGAACATAGACTACAGCTGAAACCCCAACTGGAACGATGCCGGTACCACCAAGGCATAGACCGCCCTCGGCCAGACTGGCATGGCCTCATACTGGCGACTCCTCTGGAAAAGGATGGGAGGAGCAAATGGACAAGAAGGATTTCTTCACGCTCGGACTAATATCTCTCTTCTTGATGTTAGGGCCGTTTCTAATCTGGCACTTTTGGGCGAGGGTCAATTGCTGGGGATGGTGGAAACCTGGAGACCCGTCCAATTCGAATAGCCATAGGCACTACATACGTACCTGGCACGGTTGGGTGACGGCCGAGCACTACGAGAATGGCGTGTTGCGAAGAAATGCGGCACGCGAAAAGTTTCGGAAAAAGCTGGCGTGGAAGACCTCCAAGGCCGACTACAGCTGGATTTTCTGGGACCCTGACGGGACGAGAAGAAAGGCCTACGAGAAAAGCAAAAGCCCATTGGCTCGGTGGCTGCCAGCTTGGGTCAGAAGCTTGGAGTTTGGATCGGTCTTCTGGAGAAA
>QQTW01003736.1_pt1 | contig 11305 bp, 14 predicted proteins | sample 1904831 | NCBI WGS metagenome assembly QQTW01 (sample SAMN09435610, study PRJNA476489) | Subsurface metagenome, whole genome shotgun sequencing project.
TCTCAAGGCTTCGGTTCCTTGACCACATTCTTTTTACTGTCTCTGTGCTAGACACTGCCGTTCTTTTCAAAACCATTCACTCCTTCTAGACCAGATTTACCATTCTTTCAGCGAATCGATTTCGTCTGCTCCTCCTCGAACACCATCCACCTGCTGAAAAAATATCAAAGCTGCGTCAGAAAGCCTCCAGAGCAAGACATCTGCAACCTCATCCGAATCAAATCCCAAAAATCGACGCGTACCACCAAATCCAAGATGCAGCTCATCAACATCTCTCTCGTCCTAGTGGCTTCGGTCGCATCCACTGTCCAGGCTCTTCATGCTGTAGAACCAAACCTCCACCGTCGCCATTATGACAACAGCACTTCTCCTTCTGTTTCGACTGTCATTGTGTCTCCAATCCCAGTCACCTCAGTGCCAATGGGAACTGGAGTCAGCACAGTGACCGATGCTCTGACCACCAAGGTTAGCAATGCGACACTGACTTATACCATGGGCTACGGCTCCTCCACCACAGTGGTCACAACCACTGTTCGCCGTACGGAGACTTTTACTCAAACCTTGGTGAGTGAATGCCATATCATTTGAGGGTGCTCAACTGTACTGACGATCTCTGGTAGACCGTCTATGCGACCAGAGAATCCGGTGGTGCGGTTGTGCCTGACATCGAGGGAAACGTCAAAGCCGTCACCTCTGCGGGCGGTGAGGAAGCCGAGCCAACCACCACCATCACGTCTCGTTCTACCATCACTCGAACACTTACTGTTGAGTCTTCTAACCCCAGTGGTGGCGAAGGCGGATCTCCAGCAACCTCCGTGGCACCTGAGGATGGCTCTTCTCCCGCCAGCTCTGCCTGTGGAGGTGTCGTAACTGTGACAGAGACCCTCAAATCTACAGTCACAATCGTAAGTCTCACCACACCAGCGAAACTCTTGATCTGTCCTGCTCACGTCTATGTCAGACCGCAGATGCTTCAAAGGCCCCCTCTACCACCGAAGATGCCGGCTCTGGCTCTGGCTCTGCATCTCCTTCAACCACCGAAGATGCCGGCTATGGCTCTGGCTCTGCAGCTCCTTCAGGCACTGAAGTCGCAGGCTCAGCCTTCTCAAGCTCCAGCCTACCCATCCTCCCTGCCAGCTCCATCGCCCAATACACAAACGGCACCTCGACTCGACCCACGAAATCGAAGAAGTGCGGCGGCACTGGCTTTGTCACCAAATCCAAGTCTAAGCCCACTGCCCTTCCGTCCGGCTACGACGATAAACGCCGCTAGATACCAGTTATTCGGGAGCGGCCACGCCTGCGGAAAAAACTTGAGGGCTTGATTGCGGCCGTGTGCAAATTTCTTCCCTGTTTGATTTTCGCTGAGAAATATCATGATTGGTTGAGTGAACGCAGCCTTGTGGATTTCGGTTCTCCGTGCATAAGATGGAAGTATTTCAATTCTTCTTTGGGATCACCTATTTTCGGTTCCCCAGACTTCTTGGACAGTGGTGGGTTTTCTTGTGGGAGTGAGCAGACAAAAGAAAGAAAGAAAATACCGTATCACGCTTCGATTCTTTGTGCTTATGTTGTGATAGATGACAAAAGAACAATGAAGAAAAAGTATGCGATATCTCCGTGTCCTGAAATACCATACCGCAACTGGTTAGATGTGATCCCTCACTTTGGATCTGATTACGTATCATTCTCTCTTAAAAGGCTGACCGGCAGATGACTCACTTCCAAGAACTGTAGTGGACGCAAGCTCCCCAATGGTTGTTGCAGACAACACCGCGTAACTTGGGGTGAAATGTCGCAATATCACAGGCCCACACCACAGGGGTCCCTGCAGCAGCCCACTTCCCACGCCCACTGCTATACCTTTTCATTTTCAATCAACACTTAACTCCGTCTCCTCCCCCCACGCACGACGACGGCGGACTTTACGCGAGAGGCAGAGGGAGAAGCGCCAAAATGGTTCCGGATACTGCCATTGGTTGACCTACATGACATGGGGCTCTGACCTGCATGACGTTTCGCTGCTTTCAAAGTACTACGTGTGTATTATGTATAAACCAAAACTGTAATGGTTTAAGATATATAAAAAGGCAGCGTGTTCTCCCACTCAGACATCATGCAAGTTGAACTTTTTGCCCCCCGCTTTCTTCCCAATCCCCTTCCGTACAGAAGAACATCCTCTCATACTTTTTTCAACGTGACATAGCAGTATAGCAGCAGCTAGCTCACCATGTCCTCCGCCTCAACCCTACCAACCCGCCAGCTGGGTAAAGATGGCCCTCAGGTCACCGCCATGGGCTTTGGTCTCATGGGCCTCTCGGCCTTTTACGGCGCCACCGGGTCCGAGGAAGAGCGCCTCAAGTTCCTCGACCACGTCTACGCTTCTGGCCAGAGATTCTGGGATACAGCCGATATGTACGGAGACAGTGAGGATCTGGTGGGGAAGTATGTTTCCCTCTCTGTCATCGTGAAATGAACAAGGCCAACCCCCCTTCCTCCTTGCTCAGCTGGCGTCACTCTTCGCGGCTGCTGCAATTTCCTCGTCTTGCAAAGGCCGAGAATCCAACCTCAACTCCTGCTGACCGAGACCGTGTGTGCATGAAGATGGTTCCAAACCCGGGGCAAACGTTCCGAGATCTTCCTCGCCACCAAATTCGGAAACTACACCGCCCCGGACGGCACCCGATCCGTCCGCAACGAGCCCTCCTACATCCGCGAAGCATGCGACAAATCCCTCTCCCGCCTCGGCATCGACCAAATCGACCTCTACTACTGCCACCGCGTTGAGCCGGAACAGCCCATCGAGACCACCATCGAGACGATGGTCGAGCTGAAAAAGGCCGGGAAGATCAAGCACCTCGGTCTGAGTGAGGTCTCGGCCGAGACCATCCGCCGCGCATGCAAAGTCCACCACATCGCCGCCGTGCAGATCGAGTACTCCCCCTTCACCATGGACATCGAAGACCCGAAGATCGGAGTGCTGAAAGCCTGCCGCGACCTCGGCGTCGCCACCGTCGCCTACAGCCCCCTCGGCCGCGGCTTCCTCACGGGCCGGTACCGCAGCCCGGACGACTTCGAGCCAGGCGACTTCCGCACCTACGCGCCCCGCTTCAGCAAGGAGAACTTCGCCAAGAATCTCGAGCTGGTGGACGAGCTTGCCCGCTTGGGTAAGAAGAAAGACTGCACGAGCGCTCAGCTGGTCTTGGCTTTCCTGATGGCGCAGGGCGAGGACATCATCCCCATCCCCGGCACGAGCAGGTACAAGAATTACGATGAGAATATGGCGAGTTTGAAGGTGGAGGTGTCGGAGGAGGAGAATCGCGAGATCAGGAGGGCGATTGAGAAGGCCACCGTGGAGGGGGGTCGGTATCCGGAGGCCTTTGCTACATCGCTGTTTGCAGACACGGTGCCGTTGGAATAGGAGAAGGCGACGAATAGTAATTTGTAGACTGAGCGACTCGTGGGGGTGGAGAGCGCGGTCATGTAGAGTGGTTTACTAGTAGTTTCCGTATATGTAAAAAGCCTTTGAGCCTCATTGTGTGCTTGAGATGAGGGGGATCTTGCTTTGCGTGCTGTTGTTTCAGCGTCTGGCGTTTTCCCCTTCTCAATCTGCAGGTTCTGCCAAGCTCCGGTACATATCCATAAGTTATTCAATGTTATCACCATATCCTAAAACATATATACTGGTCGCTACCCAACCAGATCGCCATATAAACAGCTCAGAGCAGGCTCTGATACTTATCCAACCCCGATTTCTGCCCATCACCATTCCCCATCTGGCGAGCAGCTCCGCCGTAAGTCGGTGCGTTATTTAGAGAGTTCTGTGCAGCTCCACTCCAGTTGAGAGAGGGAGTTGCCAGATTGGGATTTTGATTTAGCTGTGGCGGTTTGGGCATCACCGGTGTGAGTGGAGAGGGTTTGGGTGGCGGGATTGTGTACATCGATCGAGGCTGGCTGGAGGATTGAAGGATGGAATTTGGCGGCATGCGTGATGGGAGATTTTGGAGGTTTGATAGTGTTGATATTGTGGTTAGGGAGGGGCTGGAGATGGTGCGTGGTTGTTGCTGTTGTTGTTGTGTTCGCCATGGTGACGGGGTGGGTTCGAGATGTGCTCTGTTGTTGTTTGCGGGTTGCAGGGAGGGGAAAATCGATAAGGCGGTATCTGGTGTGATTGGACGGGATGCGGGATTGGGTTGCAGGTTGGTAGAGGACCAGGAGAAGGCAGCGACTTGGGCTGAGGGCTTAGGGGCCGATTGAGTAGACTTCCCTAGCACAAGCCGCTCAAAATCATCATCGTTTGTGGATGCGGTGTTGGAGCCGCTAAAGCCGTTCGTTGCCCCTGATGATGTGTTGAGAGAACGAGTGTCCGAAGTCTTACTGGTGGCGGACAGCTCATGCAATTTTCTGGTCTGCTCGCGTTCAATCCTTGACGAGAGGGACTTGATGAGGTCCATATACGACTTGAACTGTTGCAGATCAAGAAGAGGTCCAAGGCTGAAGCTCCATAATATGGGTAATATGTCAAGTGCTAAGAAGTCAGTGTCGACAATCTTGCCGATTTGGCGTAGTAGATTGAGAGCAGCCATCATTACTCCCGGTTCTTTGGTCTTGATAGCCTTGATCAAGGGCACAACCTTTTCCTGGACGGTGTACTTGTCCAACGCAGTTCCCACTGAGGCTTTGGCTTTCTTCTCCTCATGCAAGACGCCAGAAAGATCGTCGCTAGTAGAAGAAGGTTCTTCCGGACTACCTCCACATAGCGTCAATAGAGCTTCGAGTCCACTCATCTTGATACCAAGGCTCGATGTTTTGCTGAAGACTGATGCTACACAGGGAAAGAGGTCGTTCTTGATAGTTGAGAAATCCAACGCAGACAGAGTGGTTGGCAGACATTTCAGCGTAGCATCTACCAGTGAATGGGTCGTCGATTCCATGGCAAGGTTGATGATTGGCAAGACATCATCCTTGAATTCCTTGCCTGAACAATTTTCAACTATCAGATCCATGTTCTCGATGATGACCATCAAACCCGCTTCTCTACTGGTGTCCCGTTCTTGATTGGAAGACTTGCTCAAGAAAACTTCTTTAAGCATTGGTAGTACCTTTTCTGGAAAGACCCGCCTTCCTGAAGGGATAGTTTTGATAATTTGGAAGATGTTTTGCAGTACCAGTGATAATAGCTCCCTATCTTTCGTCTCTTCCAGAAGGACGATCAACACCTTTTTTCCGAGGACACTTGCTGGGAACTGTGGCATGACCCGGCCCAATCCACGCATAAACTGCGCCTTTTCAGAAGAAGTCTTGGCTGGGAGTGCATCAAGAAATCGAATGGTGTTGACAAGAATGTTATCAAAATAAGCTGATTGCTGGAATTCGCGGGCTGTGAGACGTTGGGCAGGTCTTCTTGCCAAGATTTGTGGTAGAGTCTGTTTGAGCTCTTTCGGCAGGGGTCTCGACGATAGAAATTCATTTCTGGACGACGGTGTGGTTGATTCGCTGCTGAACAACCTCTTGTACGTCGACTGATTGCCACCTGTCTGAAAGGGCGAAGTATGCGGGGAGTTGTAGAGTGCGATGGTGATCAGGCCAAGAGAGAATATATCGGCAGACGTAGTGACGTTGTTGTCGAGGACGAAGTCTGGAGAGGTGTAGTCGAGATTCAGTTGGACAGATTGTGGCAGACGGTGATCTTGATATAGCACTTCTGAAAGTGCTATGGGCGGTACTGATTGGTGTCCTTCTGCTCCATCTGGCGGCCCTGTAAAGGATAGTCCTGATATTTTCCAGTCCGATTTAGCATTGACATAGATCGCTTCAGGAGTTAGGTTGCCATGCACAAGACCTGCTGATTCGTGCAAAAACTCCAAGCCTTTGGAGACTTGCAGTAGTCCTTTTTGAATCTCCAGCTCATCCATCTCAACTTCTCTCCTTCTCCTTGACCCGTCAGCATCCTCAATAACGAAGCGGCTCCGCTGTCGTCCTGTAGTACCGCCAGGACGCTCTTGTTGGTCTCTATCTGCCAGCAAGCCTGCAAGAGATGCGGTGACCGGTTCTGTTGCAAACATCAAACCACCATTTCGAGTATCTTCCACAGGTTCCACGAGCTGTAGTATGCTCGGATGTCGTAGCCTAGCCAAGCTGCTCGCTTCTTTCTTCAGCCGCTCAACGATCTCGTCCTGAACCTTCCTGACAGATGTAGCACTGGTACGAGCACCAAAAGCATTTGCGGTGCCTATGTCTAGTGATTTGCGGTCAAACACGAACACAGAGGCCAGAATACCAGTGCTCTTTTTCTTTCCGTCAAAGATGGTCCATGCGCCGGATGTGGCGGTGGGCGTCTTTGCAATCTCATAATTGGCAGCAATGTTAGAGCTGAATGACTTGAAGGCTGCAGAGAACATTCCGCCTGTGAGCAATGATGAACGGATGAAGGAATAATGGAAGCAGACAAATATGCAAAGTTTTGGCGTGGTTGCAGTCTGTATGATCTAACCACACTGCTTTACACTCAAACTGTTGAATCGCAGTCTGTCGATGCCCTGATGGTCATTGCATCGCATCGCCTGTGCCACAATAATCATGCTGTACGGATCGCCATACCTATCTTTGAATAGGCTAAGATAGATATTCACAAGCTTGTGTAGAGTTGCTAGGCGTAAATCACAGTAGATTTCATGCCCGGAAGTTGCCGTTGCCCCAGAGCCTCCACCAGCCACAGCCTAACGCGTTTTGGTTAGAAGGATATGGCCCTGTACTTTTCTGACTCCGCACTCACTATTTTTGACTTTTGTTGTAGGGTGTCAACATATTTCATATTCAGAATCGTGAGCGCTGTGCGGGTTGAGACCCATATCGATGTTGCCGTGATAATATGATCGCTTCAAAGCTGTTATACAGAAACGCGTTGCAATGTTCTCGGCGTTCAAGACTGCCATCCATACCGTGTAGATCGGTTGCGAAGACCATTTTCACAAGGTCATACAGCTTGCAGACAGATGACACCCCGATCAAGACTCTTCCAGGGCTTGATCCTTCAAGGCTATCAGTCACTAAAACCATTACCCCGAAAGAGCTTGTCCCGCCAGAAGAGCTCGTCTTTGGAAGGACGTTCACAGGTCAGATCCCGCCTTGATGGTGTATTAAGATGAGAAACTGACGGAGCGCTCATAGACCATATGCTCTCGATAGAATGGACAGCATCAGAAGGATGGCTAGCCCCACGAATAACCCCGTACCAGAATCTCTCTCTTGATCCGGCAACATGCGTCTTTCACTACGCTTTCGAATGTTTCGAGGGCATGAAAGCATATAGGACTGCTGATGGCTCTATTCGTCTGTTCAGACCCAACAAGAACATGGAAAGGCTCAATAAGTCGGCTGCCCGGATAGCACTTCCTACCGTCGATGGTAAGAGCTTTACCAGCCTGATCGCCAAATTCGTCCAACTCGATTCTAGGTTCATACCAGATTCTCGGGGCTATTCGCTGTATCTTCGTCCAACACTCATTGGTACTCAAAGGACTCTTGGTGTTGGCCCACCGGGGTCGGCTCTTCTCTATGTGATTGCTTCACCAGTCGGCCCGTATTACCCCACTGGCTTTAAGGCAATCTCTCTTGAAGCAACAGACTATGCAGTACGTGCATGGCCAGGTGGCGTAGGTGATAAGAAGCTTGGTGCCAATTACGCTCCATGCATTGTGCCACAAATCCAGGCTGCAAAAAGAGGCTTCCACCAGAATCTGTGGTTATTTGGGGAAGAGGAGTATGTCACGGAAGTGGGCACCATGAATCTCTTCGTTGCTCTGCGAGACAAGGAGAGTGGAAAGCCTGAATTGGTAACTGCTCCGCTGGATGGGACTATCTTGGAAGGTGTAACAAGAGACTCGGTGCTTGCCCTGGCCCGAGAAAGAATGGCTTCAAAGGGTTGGACTGTGAGCGAGCGATATCTCCGGATGGCCGAGCTTGCCCAAGCGTCTCAAGAGGGTCGACTTTTGGAGGTCTTCGGTGCTGGGACAGCAGCTGTGGTCAGCCCTATTAGAAAGATCAGCTGGAAGGGTGACCTCATTGATTGTGGCCTCAAGCAAGATGTAGAAGCAGGCGAAGTTGCTTTGCAGATGAAATCCTGGATTGAGGGCATCCAGTACGGAGACGAAGAACATGAATGGAGGTAAGTGCCTCTTCTCATTTGAAGAATTTGGCCCAAGCTGACAAGTACAGTGTCAAGATATAGACAATCTTCAACCATAGAGGAAGAATTGTGAATAAAACGGTTGCACTTTTTGAAGTTCCCTGAACTTGTGTGGGTGCGGTGTGGTGAATGCCAGCAACCCCAAGTTTGCGGTGTTCATAAAATTTCCACATACCACACCAGAACTTGCTCAGCTTCAAATATTCAACAAAAACTTTCAGCTTCAGTCCTACTTGCTCGACCTCGAACATCCAACCACAACGCAAGCTACAGCTCAGCTTTAGAACGACAGATTCTTACACATCCCCATTCAAGCCAGCTTACGGATATTCGCTCCAGCATCAAAAATGGACTCTCACCAAGCCACCGAGTATTCAGCACCGACCTCAAACCCAGCCGATCTTCCTTCATCGAACCCACATCCTGTACCAACCATGTCCCAGACGAGGCCATGGGGCCCTCCTGATCCCTATCGCACCATGCCAGTCGATACCGAAGACCCACCTCGAACCTCGTACTTACTCCATTCGACAAACCACCCGTACGGCATCAATGAAGAGACGGGGGAACCCTTCGAATACCCTCCACTACCATCACCACCAGCACCACCAGCTTTGGGAGCACCCTCGGTCTCTGCGTCTGTCCTCGACGCTACGCCTCGTCTCTCCTCTCCCCCAAGTCGTCGATCTACTCGCACCCGCCGACCTACAACCCGCCAGCCCTCTACTCCAGCTCGCCCGGCAACGAATGACCGCGTCTACAAGACTACAGATCGGCATCGAAACGTCTCCCAGCAAGCCCATGCCCAATACAGAGACAAGGAGGTTGGAGCAGCCCGTGCGCTGCATGGCATGGTCCCTGGGGACTTCCAGTCAGACGAGGCAATCAGGGCTGGAGGGACCAAGGAGAAGATGAGAGCGATGGAGGATGCAATGTCATACATTGCGGCATTGGAGGAGGAGAACCGGGAGCTCAGACGTCAACTTGGTGGTTGAGTAGTTTAGCTTTATGATCTAGGCAGGGCAATTGCCCAATAAGACCTGATCCTCTCCCCCTTTTTTGTTCCTGAACACTGATGTTTCTGTGAAATGTCTCGTCAAAAGTATGCTTTAGAAGCACTCCGCAGTGGTGAACCGCCTACCTTGATTTCAACAGAATTGCCTCATTTATAAGCCAATTACGTCCAAAACCGCTCTGGAGAACCTCAACATGCTAATCTATCAGACTTCACCACTCGATTGGGGTCAATTACTCGATAATACAGCCTTAAACGGCCGAAATGAGCGTTTGTTTACATTTTTGAACCCTCGAAAGTGATTGACAGCACTAATAAAACCATTCTGCCCCCTTATCTACCTACGCGTGGGATAAGTGTTTCCCGAAATTAAGTTGATGTCAGCACAGAATTTCATCAATGCTTGTAAACAACTTTCATGCCAATCCGTGTCAAGCCATCTGTTTCCTTTCACTACGTAGAAAACTTGCTTTATACCAATCCTCTCTATTTCTTTGCTTGGCACATTGTGCATCATGGCCGTCAACAGGCACCAGCAGCTATATCAAAGGCTGAAGGATATGTTCCTCGACTTTCGAAGCAGCATGAGGTCCAACTTTGACGCGGCTGCGTTGTCTGAGAAAGGAGTGGATAGTTGTCGATTTGATCTCAAGGAAGAGACCATTCGAGGAGGCACCTACTTTCGCCCCATGTCTCAGGAACGCCTGGCCTCTCTCACAAAACGGCCGGATATGCCGAAAATGAAGCTCGACGATCTAATCGGCCCCGGATCGAGCTCGAACGCCTACACGATAAAAGCTGCGATCAATGACCAGCTCCGCCGTTCAAGGGAGTATGATGATATGTGGACGGCATATGGGACAACGCAATGGGAGCCTGTTCCGTGAGTAACACCGCGGTGCATGAACATTATTACCATGGCGACCTGACGAAGCGTTTTTCAGAACATGTTGTGCCTTCGAGGAGCGATTGGTAGAATACGACAGTGACTACTACAGTGGAGGAAAGGATCCTACCAGGCAAACAACTTGGTGGCTGCATGACATCTACGCGACTACAAGCGGTCTGCCACATCGATCATGTATCGCCACTCACGAGATCCTGGACGTCGATGGACCAACGCGCAGTGAGCTCATGATCTTGATCGGCCTGATGATTTCAGGGATGCGGCATATGGGACTAGCTGAGCAGGAGGTCTTTCCGGTCAGTTGTTCAAGACCTTTTTTCCAAGAGAAAACTTAAAACTGAATGTTTGTATAGGTGTTGATGTTTTCCATCCACGGGCCCAAGGCGCGTCTCATGCAAGCACACATGTCCCCAGACGAAGACAGGCTGAAGCTCCGACACAGCGAGCTTTTCGACTTTTGTCATCTCACTCAGGAATGGTTGGACGTTTTCGTGCGTTGGATGTTGAACGACCCGCTCATGGAGCCCGATTTGCCGGTCGATGTCGATTCTATCACAACATCACAAGATCTAGAGGGGTCTCCTTCCGGCATCTCTGGCTCATGAGTTGCCAACGAACCGAATAGCGATCTCGAAGGCGGGAGGGGGAGTGTGGATGGGGCCGAAATTCCCTCAGACGGCGATATGGCAGCCTTTTCGGAGTCCAAGGTGCCAATCAGAAGCATCAAACACTGACCAGGATGGACACGTACCGAGGCGTGTGCTGAGTGCTCACTAGATATTCTCGATGCGAGCAGTGTCTTCCTCTTCCTCTAAACCACTGTCCCCCTCCACACCGGCACAGGGGCATGTTTAGAATGGATCGATTAGCGTTTCTTTATTTGAGGGTTGCCACAACTTCTGCCCAAGCAGCTCACTAACTTGAGCACAAATTCCCTACCCGCGAGGATCGGCGTTTTATGATTGGGACATCAATAATGGAGAAGCGCGCTACAGAAGTCGATGGCAATCCGGACAGCTGTTTAGACAAAAAGTACAGAGGAGAGAGATAGTGAATCAATCACCCATCTTGAAAAAGGGAGGACTCATCTTTCCACCTGCTTTTTTGAAACACCGACCCCAACCCCACTGAGCTGTATTTAATTAAATCCCTTTCAGTACGGAGTCGTGCCCCAAAAGTCATTGCATGCGCTAAT
>QQTW01003737.1_pt1 | contig 11301 bp, 9 predicted proteins | sample 1904831 | NCBI WGS metagenome assembly QQTW01 (sample SAMN09435610, study PRJNA476489) | Subsurface metagenome, whole genome shotgun sequencing project.
CGTCCACCAGCGCGTTCCTCTGAGGCTCCACGAACATCGGTTAGGATTCACTGATGACCTATAAGTGTGCGATTGTGAATGTGCCCTTTGGTGGTGGCAAGGGCGGGATCAAGATCTCCCCGAAGAAATACTCGGTTTACGAACTTGAAAAGATCACACGCCGTTACACTGCTGAATTAGTGAAGAAGAATTTTATCGGCCCTGGCACCGACGTTCCTGCTCCTGACTATGGAACCGGCGAGCGCGAAATGGCCTGGATCGTAGATACTTACCAGAGCCTCCGTCCGGGCGAGATCGATGCAGCAGGTTGCGTTACCGGTAAACCAGTAACGCAGGGTGGTGTGCGTGGACGCCGTGAAGCTACGGGCCTGGGTATCTTTTATGGTATCCGCGAAATTTGCAATACGCCCGATGTAATGGAGAAACTGGGCCTGACACCAGGTCTTGAAGGCAAACGCATCATTGTACAGGGATTAGGTAACGTAGGATATCATGCCGCTAAGTTCTTCCAGAATGCAGGTGCAAAAATTGTTGCGCTGGCTGAATATGAAGGCTCTATCTACAGCGATGCGGGCCTGGATGTGGATGCTGTATTCCAGCACCGCAAATCAACAGGCTCGATCCTGAACTTTGAAGGTGCATCCAACTTTGCGCTGAATACAGATGCACTGGAACACGATTGCGATATCCTTATCCCGGCAGCACTCGAAAATGTAATCAATGGCGATAATGCCATGCGCGTGAAAGCGAAGATCATTGGTGAAGGTGCAAACGGACCCCTCACACCGGAGGCAGATGAGGTGTTTGTAACCAAAGGCACGCTGGTAGTGCCGGATATGTACCTGAATGCCGGTGGTGTAACCGTTTCTTATTTCGAGTGGCTGAAGAACCTGAGCCACGTTCGTTATGGCCGCATGGAGAAGCGCTTTACCGAAAACCTGAACCAGCACATTCTTGGACAGATCGAGGAACTGACCAACAAAAGCGTCAGCGAGCGCGAGCGCCAGTTCATTATGCACGGACCGGATGAGGTGGACCTTGTATACAGCGGGCTTGAAGAAACGATGATTGCAGCCACCCGCGAGATCATGGATGCCTGGAAAGCAAATCCGCAGATCCCCGACATGCGCACTGCGGCCTTCGTGGTAGCCATCAACAAGGTGGGTACTTCTTATGCTGAGCTGGGTATCTTCCCATAAATCATTGAAAAAAGCATATATAACAAGACGCCCGCAAGGGCGTTTTTTTTATAGCTGCCTGCCCTTTTCCATGCGGTCCGGAAAGAGAGCTTTTTAAGCGTAAAAAACCTGTAAAAAATGGCCTTTTACCCCGGGGCCAAGCCCTCAAAAAGAGGTATATTTGAATCTAATATTGAGCACTATGATTAAAATGCAAGTAATTGGCAATCTTGGGAAAGATTGCGTAGTAAACACAGTAAACGGAAAAAATGTGATCAACTTTACAGTAGCCCATACTGAGAAGTACAAGGACAACAGTGGCAACAACCAGGAGAAAACAACCTGGGTAGATTGTGCCTACTGGACCGACAGAACAGCAGTAGCTCCCTACCTCACTAAAGGAACACAAGTCTACGTAGAAGGAACCCCTGAAGTACGCAGTTTCCAGCGTAACGACGGAACAGCCGGTGCTTCGCTTTCCATGCGGATCCGGGAAGTTCAGTTGCTGGGCCGCAAAGGGGAAGGTGGCAGCGTGCCGAACGGCGGCGGTATGGATTCAGGTTCTTACAATCGCTCTGAAGCTCAGGCTCCGGCAGGTATCAATAGCGATGACATGGCGGATGATCTGCCGTTCTAAATATTGCGATGCTCGTTACAATGCTCCCCCACCAGGGAGCATTTTTTTTGCACCCTCTTGCTGCGCGATGCACCTCTGCCTTTCCAAAGCAGTGGCCGTGTTCTCTTCAACGGCGCTATCTTGCACCTATGAGCATACAGATCTTTTCCTATGAACAATTGTACCGCTTCACAGAGGCTGTTTTCACCAAAATCGGCTGCTCCGGCGAAGATGCTAAAGGTGCAACGGAAGTACTGCTTTCAGCAGACCTCCGCGGTGTCGATTCCCACGGGATTGCCCGGCTCAGTGGGTATGTACGCCTCTGGGAGGCAAAGCGGGTGAATGCTGCGCCTGCCGTCCGCATCCTTCACGAAACGCCTTCTACTGCAACAGTAGATGGCGATGAAGGCCTGGGTCTGGTTGTAGCGCCCAAAGCTATGAAGATCGCTATGGATAAAGCGGCGCAGGTAGGTACCGGCTGGGTGAGTGTGCAGAACAGCAATCACTTCGGCATTGCCGGTTATCATGCCATGATGGCCCTGCAGCAGGATATGATCGGGATCTGTATGACCAACGCAAGCCCGCTGGTAGCCCCCACTTTTTCTACAGAGCGGTTACTGGGTACCAACCCTATTTGTGTGGCTGTGCCTGCAGGCAGCCAGCCACCCTTCGTAGCGGACCTGGCCACCACCACAGCAGCCAACGGTAAACTTGAAATTTTGCAACGCAAGGGTGAAGAAGCACCAGGGGGGTGGATACAGGACAAGGACGGAAAATCGACACCTGATGCCCATGCTTTAAAAAACGGTGGCGCGCTGCTCCCATTGGGCGGCGACAGGGAACATGGAAGCCATAAGGGCTATGCACTGGGCGCCGTAGTCGATATCTTTTCCGCTCTCCTGAGCGGTGCCAACTATGGACCCTGGGTGCCCCCCTTCCCTGCTTATGTTCCTATGCCTCAGAACATGCCAGGCAAAGGCATCGGCCACTTCTTTGGAGCCATGCGAATTGACGCGTTTCGTCCGGCAGAAGATTTTAAAAGACATATGGATGCCTGGATCGAACGCTTTCGGTCAGCTAAAACAATCCCTGGTTTTGACCGTGTGCTGATTCCCGGCGATCCTGAACGCGAAATAGAAGAACAGCGGCGCAAAGATGGTGTTCCGCTGCATGAAGCAGTGATTGAAGATCTGCAAGCTCTTGGCGCCAAATTTTCCGTTCCGCTATAGGCGAACAAGCTCCGATTTTACAAAGTATATTTGCGCTCCCCAGGCACCAATTTCGTTAGGGGAAACTGCTTATGAAAGTAATGAAATTTGGAGGCACATCCGTGGGCAAACCGGGTCGAATGCATGATGTAGCGGCCCTGATCAATGCGGATGCCGAAGGTAAGATCGTGGTTCTGAGCGCCCTTTCCGGCACGACCAACGCATTGGTGGAAATTTCCGGGCTTCTTGCCGCCGGCGACCGCACAGGTGCCCGCCAACAGATCGAAGCGCTGCATGCGCACTACCGTTCTTTCATTGCCGAACTGCTGGAGGAAGAACACAGGCCCGCAGCTGAAGCCATCCTTGCAGAACACTTTGAGTTCCTGACGATCATCCTCAAAATTTCTCACAGCGAAGCCTTAAGCAAGGACATCCTGGCCCAGGGTGAATTGCTGTCTACCAAGCTATTCTCTGTTCTCCTGACGCAGAAAGGGATTGCGCACAAGCTGATCCCGGCGCTGGATTTTATGACCATCGATGGAAATGATGAACCCCAGATTGGCATCATCAAGATCAAGCTTGCTCAGCAATTGAAGGGCTACGGAGCCGATGACATCTTTATCACACAAGGCTTCATCTGCCGGAATGCGCGCGGCGAGGTAGACAATCTTAAAAGAGGAGGGAGTGATTACTCTGCTTCCCTGATCGCTGCTGCCATCAATGCATCCGCATGCGAAATATGGACCGACATCAACGGCATGCACAACAATGATCCGCGGGTAGTATCCGGCACGGTTCCCGTTGAGCAGCTAAGCTTTGACGAAGCAGCCGAGCTTGCTTACTTCGGTGCCAAGATCCTGCATCCCGCCTCCATCTGGCCGGCGCAGCAGTTCAATGTACCTGTGAAATTACTGAACACCATGGAGCCTGCAGCGCCCGGTACCCTCATCACCGGGAAAGCCCTTTCGAAAGGGGTGAAAGCCGTTGCAGCAAAGGATGGCATTACCGCTATCCGCATCAGGAGCACACGTATGCTGCTGGCTTATGGTTTCCTCAGAAGAGTGTTTGAAGTTTTTGAAAAATACCGGACCTCGATAGACATGATCACGACCTCCGAAGTAGCCGTGTCCGTCACCATCGACGACCAGACCTTTCTGCGGGAGATTATGCGGGAGCTCGAAGCTTTTGGCGTGGTGGAGATCGACGAGGGACAGTCCATTGTAAGTATTGTTGGAAACGAGATCGTTGATGATGACCGCACCCTCAGCCAGCTCTTCCAGTGCCTGGAAGGCATACCTGTCCGCATGATCTCTTACGGCGGAAGTGCCCACAACATATCTATCCTTGTGGGTGCAGATAAAAAAAGAGCGGTGCTGCAACAGCTGAATACCGGACTCTTTGGATTATCTTAATGACCTGAACTGCTTATGGAAACAGAAATGATCACCGGGCCTCACCCGGTACTTCCCGACGTGGAGACGAGCCCCGCGCCGCAAAAAGAGTGCGGCATCATTGCAACCCTTGCACGAACCCTTTTTATCGATGCCGTGAAGGACTTCTTTCTCGGTATCCTTAATTTCTTTAAACGTTACGGGAGGCATTACCAATACTCCTTTACCTACCTCTGGAGGCCCACCCTGCGCAGGGGCACACTCCGTGGCCTGGACTGGAAGGAGAACAGCCAGCAGTCATTTGAATTATCACTGCTTGTTCTTTTTGCGCTCATCTTCATGGTGAAGCTGGACTGGATCCCGAAAAGTACGCAGGAAGTAATGGAGCTGCTGGGAGACGACCTGTCACAAATGGGCCTCGAGGTGGTGCTGTTTTTTACTTTGGCCGCCACGTATCTTTTGTTTGTTTCACTCTCCATTTTTACCGGCAGGCTGCTCCGCCAAATGTTCTACCTGCCCATCAGCCGCACCGAAAGCGACATACTTTATACTTATCTGAACAATGTGATCTTCAGCATCACTGTCCTTTTTGCCTTCCTGCTGCGCATGTGCGCTTCCGCGCTCACCCTGGGAGACGATGAAACTTTTGTAGTAGGACTCTGGGCGCTCTTCTTCCTGCTCTACCTGCCGCTGGTCATTGTATGGAGTATACGGTTCTGCAAAACGAATGGCGTCACGGGTAAAAAGAAGCTTGCCTTCATATGCCTCATAGCATTGCCCTTTTCCATCTTTTACAGCTATGAGAGCTCCTTCCTGACCCAGCTCCTGTTCAACATTTAAGTTGCGTTGATAAGACGACAGATTCACCGGATGAGGGCTGGTTTTATCAACGCGGCGCTACTGCCTTTTGGGTGAAGAAGGGCCGACCCTGTGTGTCAAACCCCATGACCGTAATGCGGAATGCCTTCGTGATATCGTTATTAAAAAATTTCACTTCTACTGGTGTTCCTTCTTCTGCGCCCGCTTCGGTATTCCAGAGCAATAATTGGCGCTCATCACGGTCCAGGGACTGGAACTGATCGACACGATAGTCTATTTCCAGGGGTTGGGGCACGGAACGGTAACCGACAATCTTAGTGGACGGCATTCCGGTGTAAAAAGCACTGGCCGGGTCGCCCCGCTTGGAATAGAGCAGCAGTGCAGGACCTCCACCCATAACCCCAACTGAATTATCGGTAAATTTTACCAGCGCAATATCCTGGAAGGAAATGGCTGCTGCGGTTGTGGCATCTATCGGCATCTCGTCCAGAAAAATGGAAACGGGGCTGCCACGGTAGGCTCCAAGCGATGACCAGCCCGGGATGTAAGACCGGGCCCAGTCGAGGATACTGAGCGTTCCTGCGAAACGGCTGTTGGCAGGATCAAAGACTCTTTCGTTGATGGACGTAAACGCCGGGGAGCTTAATCTTTTATTAAGCCGGTCAAGCCCCCGCTGGCCCCGGGAACGCACCTGCACCTCCTCCAGCTGGCGGTACTTGTCCGCAATTTTCGTTTCGTTTTTCAAAGTTTGTATAGCATAGCGGAGCTGCTGCGGAATCGTATCGTTCAGAGGTCTGTCAACAAGGACAAAAGGAGATGGTGGAAGGGAAGCTTTTAATTTTTGAAAATCATTCAGGCGTTCAAATTCGATGCGGATATAATTGGAAGCAGCCCGTTTAGAGTCCAGGCGGTAGTACACCTGTACCGTATCTTTAAACTGAAGCCCGGAGACTGTGAAAGTGCCGGTACTGTCCGTCATTACTTTTTGAAAGGAAAGCGACGAATCTTTCTCCAGGTAAAGCAGGTTGATCCGCTTGTTCAGCTGCAGCTTCTTATTCAGGAATACAGTGCCTGTATAGGAAAGATAATTTTCCCCTCCAGCGGAACTTCGTGGCAGGTCTCCCTGCAGGACCGTCTTCCATTGAAACCATTTCCATCGCTCGGAGATCAGCAGCGCATCCAGCGCAGCACTCCGTACCGAGTCTTCAACCTCAAAATACCAGGCTGGGTTGTGTACGGCGCGCAAGATGTCATTGGTAAGCCAGAGGCTGCTCAACAGGCTTTCCTTTCTCTGGGGCACCTGGGCATCTTCAACGATCACGGCCAGGCTATTAAAGCCGATGGAATCACCGCCAACCGTCCAGCGGTTGTACGCCCTGGCCCCAACACCTACCGTATCCGGGATCAGCGCTACACTAGGCATGGGTGCTGCACGAACGAATTGCAGTCGCTCCGCAAGCGGCTCCTCGCGCTCGCTAAACAAGGTAAAGTGAATGATGCCGGTACCCAGCTTATCAACGGGTATCGAAGCCCTGATGAAGGTATCTGCGGGTACAATGGTAGCCCTGTAAACAAACTGGTTATTCATCTGGCCAATGAGCTTCAGCTTGCGCCCCCTGTTGGATGCTCCGGCAACTACCATGGAGCATCGAATGAAGGCGCCGTCCTGAGCCGTCTGTAAGGCAACACCGGTTGTTGCGGGAAGCGGCAGATCCAGTGAAGTAGCATTGCCAGCAGCATCCCTAAGGGCGACGACATACTGTCTTTGCGGCTGAGGTACTATCTGAAAGAGAGCTACCTCAGCATTGATTGACCGGAAGGTAGCAACAGGGGCCCCTGGGTTGTCCTTTTCATACACGGTACCAGACCAGGAAGGCGGCAAACTGCCTTTAGAGGAGAGGCGTATGGCTACTTTATTGCGCACCCCTGCTATCAGGGAGCCGGATTCAGGGTAAGCACGGGCCGTCCACTGAACGGGCCCGGGCACCAAGCTTTTCAAAGAAGCGGGATTATAGACCGGGAGCTGGTGGAGATAGAGCAGGGGCTCATTAAAAGGGATTTGAAAGCGGGTATAAGCCCGGACATAATATACACCTTCGGCGAGCGTCTTTTTCAGGAGCAGGCTTCCCGCTCCTACTCCATCACGCAGGGGAAGTATGGTCTTGTCGAGGAGTTCGCCCCCCTCATTATAGAGTTCTGCATAAAGGTTCGTCGAAAGCTCGGTAAGCGTATACCCGCTAAAGACATAGGCCTTGAAAAGAATGTGATCGCCCGCCAGGTAGGCTTCCTTGTCATACTGCAGGTAAACTTTTTCAACGGGGTACTTTTCTGAAAAAAGCGGCAGGGCCTGTTCGGCTTTCAACTGGGCGCGACCAATGAGCGCACAGCAAATGAGGGCAAGCAGGAAGTAAAATCTCATAGCAGTGTTGATTGTCCCTAAGCTACTTCAATACTGCAAATGCCATTTGTTAAAGTGGGACATAAAAAAGCCCCGCTCAGCAGGGCTTTTAAAATTTCTTATCGTTTAGATGACAATCATCGCATCGCCATAACTGAAAAAGCGGTACTTGTCTTTGATCGCTTTTTTATAAGCTTCAATGGCGAGGTCATACCCTGCAAAGGCACAGGTCATGATCAGCAGACTGGTCTTAGGCAAGTGGAAATTCGTGATCAGCGCGTCGGCAATATTGAAGTTGTAAGGCGGGTGGATGAACGTGTTGGTCCATCCTTCCGAAGGCTTCAGCAGTCCCTGCGCCGTGAAAGAAGATTCAAGGGCACGCATGGTAGTGGTACCAACAGAGCAGATACGATGTCCAGTTTCCTTTGCCTTATTGACGATCTTGCAGGGTGTTTCCTCGATCTGGTAGTACTCCGCATCCATCTTATGCTTGCTCAGGTCTTCCACTTCAATTGGACGGAAAGTCCCTAACCCCGTATGCAGCGTAACTTCTGCAAAGCGGATCCCTTTGATCTCGCAGCGCTTGATCAGCTCGCGGCTGAAATGCAGACCTGCAGTCGGAGCAGCCACCGCACCTTCATGCTTGGCATAAACGGTCTGGTAGCGCTCGCGGTCCTCATCATCCGGCTTACGCTTAATGTATTTTGGAAGCGGTGTTTCTCCATGCTTTTCCAGCATGAGCCGGAAACCTTCATCATCACCTTCAAAGAGAAACTTAATGGTACGGCCTCTTGATGTGGTATTATCAATCACCTCTGCAACGAGGTCTTCATCATCTCCGAAATAAAGCTTGTTTCCCACACGGATCTTGCGCGCCGGGTCAACGATCACATCCCACAGGCGGTGCTCCTTATTCAGCTCACGCAGCAGGAAAACCTCAATCTTGGCGCCTGTCTTCTCTTTGCGGCCATACATTCTTGCTGGGAAAACCTTAGTGTTGTTGACGATAAAAACATCTTTATCATCAAAGTAATCGAGGATGTCGCGGAAGTGCTTGTTCTCCATTTCACCGGTCTTACGGTGTACCACCATCATTCGGGCGTCTTCGCGTTTCTTAGCAGGGTTTTGGGCAATAAGGTTAAGGGGGAGATCGAACTTAAACTGTGAAAGCTTCATGGGCTATTGCTGTTATTTAATTGAGCCTCATGACAAGCACCGGTGAAAAGCCTGTGGTTAGATAGGAGTGTCCAGAACCCGGTCTTACGGCACCGTGTCAGGTCATTTAGCTTTAAGGTCGGCAAATGTAGTGCATTTTTGGATGCAGATGGACAAAGCTTTTTTCGGCTTCTGGGTGCGCGAGAGCTGCCGGTCAACGGAGCGGCAGCTGCAACAGGTAAAGTTGTATTTACGGACTACCCTTATAACTTCGGTATCGCCGCTAAAAGCCTTTTCGTGTACTCTTTCTTTGGAGACCTGTATACTTCCTCCGACGGTCCCAGCTCGACCAGTTTACCGGCCTCCATCACCGCAATACGGTCGCTCATATAACGCACTACCGACAGGTCGTGAGAAATGAACAGCATGGTTAGCGCGAGATCCCGCTTCAGCTCGTTCAGAAGATTCAGCACCTGCGCCTGCACGCTCACATCAAGTGCCGACACAGATTCGTCGCAAACAAGGAGGTTTGGCTGAAGCGCAAGGGCACGGGCAATGACGATCCGCTGGCGCTGGCCGCCGGAAAATTGGTGGGGGTACCTGTCGGCTGCAGCCGACGGCAGGGCCACCTGGTCGAGCAGGGCAGCCACCCTTGCTCTCCGCTCCTTTGGGGTCCGGGCTACGCCGGCAAGCGCCATAGGTTCCGCAATGGCTGCACCGACTGTGAGGCGTGGATTCAGGGAGGAGTAAGGATCCTGGAAAACCAGTTGTACATCGCGCCGCAGGACTTTTATTTCGCCCTTGTTCAACACCGTAATATCCTTGTCCCGGTAAAGTATGCTGCCGCTACTGGGTTCCACGAGTCGAAGAAGTGTTCGGCCGAGCGTTGTTTTGCCGCAGCCACTTTCGCCAACCAACCCGAGCGTTTCGCCTTCATACAAGCTGAAGCTTACCCCGTCTACAGCAGTAAAAGTGGCAGTGGTCCTTCCCAGCCAGTTGGATGCCACCGGGAAACGTACACTAAGGTCTCGCACATCTACTAGCACTTTGGCTTCATCAATTGCTACCGCAGCTTCCGGAACAGCAACGCTGCGCTTGCTCTCTTCTGGAACCTGGTCACCCTGCATAAAATCAGCAACTACGGGCAGGCGCACACCGCGCGGATGATTGGCAGGTCTGCAGGCAATGAGCGCCTGGGTATAGGGATGTGTCGGTTGAGTAAACAGGCGGCGGGTCTCACCTTCTTCCACGATCTGACCCCGGTACATAATGGCCACCCGGTCTGCAATCTGCGCTACTACCCCCAGGTCGTGTGTGATGAAAATAACGCCCATACCCCGCTCCTCCTGCAAGGTTTTAATTAGCTGTAAAACCGTTTGCTGCACCGTCACATCAAGCGCTGTAGTGGGCTCGTCGCAGATAAGCAGTGAAGGTTCACAACACATGGCCATTGCAATCATCACCCGCTGCTTTTGTCCACCGCTAAGCTGGTGAGGATAGCGGTTGTATATAGCTGCAGGATTAGGAAGCTGTACTTTTTCGAACCATTGGAGCACTACTTCCTTTGCCGCCTTCCTGGAAAGACGTTTATGTTGCTGCAAGGCCTCGGCAACCTGCCGCCCACAGGTCATGACAGGGTTCAGCGAGGTCATGGGCTCCTGGAAGATCATACTGATTTTATGGCCCCTGATGCGCTGCAGGCTGCCTGCGTCGAGTTGAAGCAGGTCAACAGGGGAAGCACCGGTTTCAGCATACAGAATGGAGCCGCTGGAGTAGCGCGCAGGCGGACCCGGAAGAAGACGGAGGATGGAAAGCGAAGTCACGGATTTACCGGACCCAGACTCCCCGACGAGGGCCAGGATTTCACCGCGGTTTACGGAGAGAGAAATGCCCTTCACTGCGGTGGTTGTCCCTCCTTCCGAAAGAAAGTCGACCGTCAGGTCCTTGATCTGGAGTAGTGATTCCTGCACCGGGACAAAGTACAACTAAATGTTATTGGCAACGGCCCTTTTGCACAACAATAGAGAGCTCTTTCGGTGGTGTTGGATAGTAGGCCATACACACGACACAGTCACCGCTACGTGGGGCGCTGTCAATTGTAAAGTAAAACTCATCACCCTCTTTTAAATCAGGAGGAAAAGAACAGATCGAAGCAAGGCGAAAAACGTTCGTGTGTATTTTACCGGTAGACTCATCCGTCCAGGTGCCTGCCACCCTGCTGGTATCGATTTTTCCATCCAACACCTTAATGGTGTAATTCATGCACTGGGCCTTGATTTCAAGGCGGCCTTTAAAGCAGGAATCTGCGTTCGCTGAAGCCCTTTTGCAGCCATCTGCTGTAATGGTGGAAGCGAAGCCGAGACTGAGGAGCAGGATCAATTTCATGTGAATCCGTTTGTGACTAGTTGTAAAATTAAAAGATCCGGCGTCACCGGAAGTAAAAACAAGGCAGTGCCACCGCCAAGCCCTGCGCCAAACTGGAATCAGGAAGTGAAAACTGGGGACGTTTGATCGGTGATAAAGCCGAGACTACCAT
>QQTW01003738.1_pt1 | contig 11295 bp, 12 predicted proteins | sample 1904831 | NCBI WGS metagenome assembly QQTW01 (sample SAMN09435610, study PRJNA476489) | Subsurface metagenome, whole genome shotgun sequencing project.
ATGAAATGGATCCGGGACTGACGTTGCGTCTTTTGGATCAGCTTTTTGCTCACGTAAACGATGGGGTCTGCGCCATCTTTCCTCGGTCAGCGTTCATCCGCTGGGTGACGACTTCGACTCAAAAGTCCATTGACGACATCATGCTCCTACATTCCGTTTTGGCTCTGGGGTCGGTTTTCGGCGGCGATGACGAGACCAGACTCCTTGGCGAGCGAATACACAACACAGTCGTCAGTGCGAGTGACAGACGCCAGAAGGCAGTCTCGTTGCAATCGGTCCAGAATCAGGTGTTTCTTTCGCTGTATTATATCAACTGTGGCGCTCCGTGGGATGCCTGGGATGTCTGGACTCTCTGCGGATCTGCATACCACGGCCTGGTTCGCTTGGAACTCAACACGGAATCAGGCTTGAAGAACTTCTCAAACGAATTTTCCCGAGCCTACGATTTCGACGTGGATGTTTTAACGGAGAGTGTGCGCCATACCTACTGGACTTTGTTTGTCATTGATGTATGTTGGTTCGCCGGGCTTTTGCTGCTCACTCAGCTGACATCCTGTTAGCGTCATTTGGCCCTCTATACAGGAAAGCCGTGCATCATCCCACCAGACGATACGTTTTTGCAACCCCCTACTGTTGAAACATGGCATGACAGCGCTTCCAATGCCCGCACACCTCCACAGAACAATGATCCTAGTAATGAAACTCACGGCCAGCCGAGTCCGTCAGGGTCAATGACCCAACTAATATCAATCGCATCCATCATGGGCGACGTGCTTTCGTCCTCTTATCGCACACAACACCTTCTTGAAGCGGAGCCTTCTAGACTTTACGAGCAAGCATACAGTCGTACCACCCAACGTCTCGACGCCTGGCTCTCTTCGCTTCCTGATCATCTTACCTTCACTCAAGATTCCGCGAAAAACGACGTCGACTCTTACACGATCATACTTCTGCATGCGCTGTATCACTCAACAGCTATCACGCTCAACAGGCAGGTTCGTGTCGAGGGGTTTGCGCCTACTTCCATTCGCCGCAACATTCGAGCTGCGCGCCACCACGCGCGACACATGCTCCGCATGGCCGAGCATTACAGCAAAGCCAATGCGAGTGGAACAGGCGAGAGGTTCCAACACGGCTCATCTGCGCTGTTCGGTGGCTTCTTCGGCTACGCCGTCACACTCGCGGCAGACACACTCAGCGCCGGCGACCGCGTCTCCGAATTGAAAGACGTCGTTGCCTTCCTCGAAGGCGGATACGCAGCCTTGGAACTAGTAATGGGATGTACTGAGAATGCCGGAACACATGGACAATCAATCAAGGAGAGGATACATCAACTCATTGGTTTGGCCGAAGACCCGCCCACTGGCCAATTCTGGAGGCTGGAAAATCAGCTTGCGAGCGACTGCTGTCGAGCGAATGACGTTCTGTACGGAACATCACGGGAAGTGTATTCGGAAGCGTTTGAGGAAGAAGAGGGATGCAACGGCGTTCCCAACACGCGGTCGTCCTAATGTACGATATGATGGTCGATATAATGATCTATTGTGTATAATCTCTAATTTATGTAACATCACGACTCATTATGGTCGCAACGCAGGTACACTGTTCTATCAAACAACTAGCATTGAATCTCTCATAAGATGGATAATCATAGCGAGCAGCATCTTGAAGGGGACTGTGGTATAATGCGAGAATATAAGCAGTCTGGCGCACCAGGATCAGTTTGACAATTCGGCAAACTGATATGGCTTGGGGAGATCTGCCTGGTTCTCTATCCAATCTGGGCACATGGTGGCTTGCGGCACCCGGGATGGTGTAGATTGAAAACCAGGCACACAAGAATCAAACGCAACCCTCCAACGGCTCGCTGATATAACTGCACTCTTTTAAGCCTCTACATCTCTTGCAGTCATAATCTCTTTATCATACAACCCACAGTTACCTCAAGCCGTGAGTTTCCCAGCAAAGAATGGCAACACGACCTATCAGAAGCCTCTGAGCTCCGAATCCCCGTTGCGCGAGTCGGCTTCGGACGTTCGTCCAAACAGCTGAAGATCGGCCTTGGGTTTCGTGGCAATGTCGAGGTCGGCGAACCTATGTCTAGCTAGCATGATATTCACACGGGCAGCGTTAAAGGCTTGTTCGGACGCGGGTATGGAGGCCGCCAGGTTTGTATTCTCGGTCAGACGAGTGATGAAGAACATGAAGCGGCCGGTCTTGATCTGCATCTCGGCGAAGTTGGCGGTGCCGGCTGAGATGCCGAGATGTCTTCTGCAGTTCGAGAAGTCAGACAATCAAGCAAGGTTTAAAGAAGTGCCCGAATAGATAAAGAACTGCTTACGCCATTGACTGCTTGTGGGTCTTTAGTATGCTTGAGATCCGCTCAAACCTATCTGTGAACGGGTTCGCGCTCTCTGGACCACGGATAACATGCGTTACCATCAGGCACGTCGTCCGTTCGTACAATATCAACTCGCGAGCGTCGATGGCCTCCGCAAGGTGCTGGAGCAAGCTCTCGATGGTGCCGGCATTCGGGATGAGGTAGTATATGATCTGAGTCCACGCCTTGTAGAGCGACTGGTCCCATATACTCGTCGCGTAGAAGTCGACCGAGTGCCGGAACCCTTCGGAGGCTGCCCGGATGTAGTCAGCTCGCTCGTCGAAGAGCTGTGCCCTGAGCTTTCCCTGCACGAGGTCCATCTTGTGAATGAGGCAGAACACCTTGGCCTGCGGACTGCATTCGCCGAGCGCGCGCACAATGTTCGAGTAGTTGACCACGTCGGCCTGGAACTCGCGCGACTCGATGTCGAAGACGAAGATGAGGACCGCGACGCTGCCGAAGACATGGTCGCGCTGGTGCCGGAGGTAGCTCTCCATGAAGCCATCTTGCCTGCGAGGAGAGTGTGCGATCAGCGAGTGGAACGATACGGTGAGGAGCTTGCAGCAAAGAGGCCGGTTATTGTGGTCTGGGACAGCTGGGCAAGTCGACTCTTGTTTCCATACCGATATGCCGCACTCGTTGGAATGAGCTCACCCGCCACAATCCCAGAGATTCAATGTCAGATTGCCCATGAACTTGATATTGCTATGTTCCACGTCGATCGTCGCTCCCAGCCGCCGCACGTCTTTGGCGACATAGTTGCTGAACACGATCGACCTCATAGAAGACTTGCCGGCCCCGCTCTTGCCCATGAGGAGCACTTTGCGCTGCTTCTGGCGCTTTGGTATGTTCATGGCGACGCAGTTGCTTCATATGTGATTTCTGCAAATAATCCTGGTGAACTCAAGGATTTATTGCTGAGCTGTAGCCCTGGAGTTGATGAGGGTGCCTTATCAGGTGAGGTTTCTTTAGCTACACCGTGCCGCTTAAACGCGCCAGACCCGAATTTACTTAGCGTGTTCGTGTTCGCCAGCAACAGCCATTGGCCATGCTTGAAGTGATCATCAGGAGAATGCTATTGACTATGGAGCCAGTAAGCACCGGCCATTGCATAGCAAGTTCTTCACACCAAAGGCGTGGAAGCATGGCTCAAGAATCTTCTCTGACATGCAATGATGGTAGACACTCATGAGGATCCGGGTCGAGACTCTCCCCAAGACATACCTTTACCCAACTCTCCCGTCTTCCAACCGTACCGCTACGAACGGCTTCCTACTCCCACGTCAATCCGGTTACTCAAGGTCGAGGGTGAGGACGCCGACGGAGTCTTGCAATGCTCGCTACAGGTAGTTGATCTTAACGATCAACCGGCGTATCATTGTCTATCTTACTGCTGGGACAACCCGCACGCCAGAGGGACATATTTCGAAGAGCATTTTCAAGAAGTGAATGACAGGTACAGCCGTGACTTTCCCTGGCGAATCCGGTGTGATGATGGCTCGCTGTATGTGAGGGGAAACCTCCATGAGGCCTTGAGTGAGCTACCCAGAAACGCGTGGTCAGATCATGTTAATAAGCGGGACGTGAAAAACCAACGAACTCTGTTGCATCGCGCGGTCATCCAAGGAAGTGAGGCTCTGATTTCCAAATGTATATCATCCGGCGTTGATCTGAACGTCGGCGATCGTTTTGGAAAGACGGCGCTCCATTACGCGGCCCAGCAAGGAGATATTGGCGCAGTTAAGGAGCTGGCAGAGAGTGGCTCCGACCTGAGACAAGCCGACAACAATGGGAAGATTCCTCTTGACTACGCGCGGCAGTTCAATCATGGCACCGTGCTTGCCTATCTCAAGGAAAAATCCAAGGATCAGGAGCCAGTAACACCAGGCCGACGAGCGCCATCAGCAAATCCCGACAACTTGATCTGGGTAGATGCCATATGTATTAATCAGAGCGATCTAGCAGAACGCGACTCTCAGGTGGCTATCATGGACTTGATATTCCTAAATGCTTCATACACAGTTGCATGGCTCGGCGCAGAAGACGAGTATACGGCTTTGGCTACGCAGACGATCAAGGAGCTGGCGTCTGCGCCTGGGAAAATTTCAGACAGTGAGATATTCCCCTATAGAGCCCACTACGATAGCGAAGAGCTGAAAGAATCGTACGAGAATGCCGGTGTACCGTTCGTATCAATAGAGGCCTGGGGCGCTCTCGCGGCTCTCTTCCTCCGACAATGGTACCAGAGACTCTGGGTGTGTCAAGAGGTTGTGCTTACAGATTATCTGATAATCTTCTGCGGAAAATACGAGATACTCTGGGAGGACTTCACGAAGGTCGCCCGGGACCTTTACGAAAGATCCCAAATTCTTGGCCGTCCTGCGTCCTCTTATTTCATCCCGCTCGACCAGCCAGAAGTGGGAATAGAGCATAGTCTGGTTCTTCTGGCCAAGTGGCGAGACACGCGGAGAGATATAATAGCTCGCACGCCGACGTCTGAGCGTCTTGACCTGGGACGACTGATCGAGGACACAAGGACGTTCCTGACGAGCGATCCCAAGGACAAAATATATGGCCTATACGGCATCTATCATTGGTACTCGGGAAATGAGGAGCGGATCAGGCCAGACTACTCTGCCCCAGTCGAGAAATGCTACGCAGACATTACCAAGTTGATCATCCGCGAATCAAGGGAGCTACGAATACTACACACAGTCGTGGACCCCTCTGCCCGCAATATCTCCTATCCCTCCTGGACGCCTGATTTCAGCGTGCCCTATTCCAATATCATGACGGCAATGTTTGCTGCTGGTCGAGACTTTTCTCCTCGCCTGGAGGAATCGAGCAGTTGGGAGAAACTGGCCATTCCCGCCTCACACTTTGACACTGTCAGCCAAGTAGCCACAGAGCGCGCGAGAGCAGGAGCCTTCCTGACTCTCAATCCCAGCTGGTTCGAGCTGACGGCCGCACTGGGGCCGCGCTACTTCACCGGCGAGTCCCGTACAGAGGTGTTGTGGCGCACACTCTGTGCGAACCAGAACGCTACCGCCACAGAGTATCCCGCTCCTAGCGAGTGGGGAGAGCTCTTCCGCGTTATGGTCTGCGCCATGGTCTGCGACGCGGTGAAGGAGGACTTCAAGCATTTCGACGAGCCTGAAAAGGGTATGGGGTGGTTCTTCTTGGCCTCGTTGGAATGGGCCAGACAGACCTGGGATTCGATGACGACCGATATTTGCACCCCTGAGCAAGTGATTGGTGATATCGGCCATCCCGATGGGATCATGAGGCGAGCCACTCACCAGAGGCTGCGGCATACGATTTTCAAGTTGCATTGCTTGAACCAGTGCGAGGAAAAGAGCTGCACGCCGACGCTCGACGAGATTAAGGAGTTTGGAGCCAACATGGGCAAGAATCCGCTCAACATTGATAAATCGGACTTTGTGCAATCGTATAAAAGGCGCAATGGGAAAAGGCGACTTTTCTATACAGACAAAGGCCTGCTCGGGCTTGGGCCTGTGTCTTTGGCGGTTGGCGACACGATTTGGATCGTGCCCAGTATGGGCGGCCCTGCTATACTTCGGGAGATTGAGAAGAGCGACGTTCAGGAGTCTGCAGGCCAGCGACGGGAGTTCCGGTTCATTGGAGAAGCATATGTGCATGGAATCATGCGCGGAGAGGCTGTTCATGATGGCAATCGTAAGATGGAGACAATTGAGCTGGTGTAGGCCGGGGAGTTAGCAATCATGGAAATCGAGTTGAGCGCATCAGTCCATTGACATGTCAAATCTTACCGATCTCCGTGTGATATCCTTGATATAGCCGTCCGGTTGCTCTGCCTTTGCCTCTTTGAGAAATTTACCCTGCTAGGACGCTCTAGCCACCAAAAGGAGCGCCGCATGGCACTGTTGCATCATCCCTAGCTGCCGAGTAATCGTTCATTTGTGCATTCACGGGAGGAGTTCACAGACCTTTCCATTCTCCTGTGCCGTGGCAGAGACATAAGGGCAAGGCTGGAAAAGGAGCACCAAGTCCAGTTCTTTGATTTCTTCAGGAAAAGGCTTAGGTATGGAAGGAAACCGGACCCAGTACTGGATGAGACGAACGGGTCTAGCGATCATCTGAGTGGTGGGGTCACGCCATCACTTCTGGGAGTCAAAAGCCGCCAGAGATCGACGAATTGCTGCATCAGGTACAGTGTTCGAAGTCTGTCAATTAAACTTTTCATTTCATCTCGTACAAATGGTACTGAGGGAAAAACACCCAGGCCCCGTCGAGCAGTCAGACGGACATGCATGTGCATATGGAGCAATCAGGTCCGAGACAGAGACACGGAAGTATCAGGTAACCAGTCCGCCGCACCGGAGTTAGGCCTTGACCCTTTAGTGAAAACAGGCGACCATAGCACTGTACCTGCAGGTTGCTGTCGCCATTCCCCGCGGTTCGTCCACTCAACGAAGTATGATCCTTAAACGAAACACATGTGGGAATAGCTCTGACAGGGGGAGGGAAGACGCAGGTTGTAATCATATGTGAACAAGAAGCCGTTATCCCGCCGCAGCAGGCCGTGCGGAAGGCGAGCTGGTCATAAAGGTGGGTGCGCAAGGTGGAAGTGACAAATGTGACTCAGAGCACGAGAATCAACAAGGCCGCTCAAATTCGCAAATAAGTGAATATCGAATACACATCGTCGCCATAACATGTTGACATGTTGCCTGTGAATGTCGCTAGAAAACTGTGCCATCTGAAAGGGTCATGATAGGTGGCTCCTTAGTGTTTGGCCGCGACACTTCGGCTATTTCTCGGCCGCCCTGGAATGGTGGTTAGTGATGGGCTCAGCGTAAATGGTCGTGTCTGAAATTCACCTTCCACGTTCCGGCCTCGAGCATCTGCGCCAAGCTGAGCTTGCTCTCTCCCTGGAGACCCAGCAGGGCGTTTACTTCGACCAGAAGATCGTCGAGAAAGCCCACCGTGACCGCCCTCCACTCGACAATGACATCATCATCGACACTGAAGAGAGGCACCACCTCGACGTTCGGCTGACCCTTGACCTGCGCGTTCTTCTGGTACTGCGCGAGCCCTCGCTTCGCGTCATCGGGCTTGAGCGTGAGCAGGCCGGTGTCGATGAGTAGACCGCCATTGCGATACTCGGGCAGGCCTGTTAGAAGCTCGCTTCCGGCAAAGTAGACGTTCAGCAGTCTCGTCATCGGGACCATCAGGGAGTAGGTGAGCCACTGTGTGAGCTTGTGGAAGGGGACTATGTTCTCCCACGGATGCGTCGGGTGAGAAGGCATCACCGAGCACGGCCAGGCGTCGCCGATCGGCATACCGTCCAACTGCGTGCGGGTTGGTGGCCAGATGGGCGATAGGCCGTCCATGAGGACTGACCATAGCGTTGGTACGGGGATGACCGGGACGGATTGCGCGATTGTGGAGGGGTGAGAGAGCAAGTAGTCTGATAGTCGAGTTTAGCAATTGTAGATATTATTCCTCAAAGGTACACCCACCCAGCATGTTGCCTGGTCTTCCTTCGATGCCGAAGATTTCCTGATTCTGCAAAGCATCTGCGAGCCGCATCAGAAGTCCGGTCCGTCCCTGCATGCCGTTGATCGGGTTGTTCTCCGTGACTTGAAGACCTCTGGCGATGGAGGTCGAGTCGAGTCTCTTCAGACCTGCGCTGTCGACCTGACAGGGCTGATCGGGGTCGCTGCTGAACAAACCAGCCTTGAACATCTCAAGGCTTGCGACGGCGAGACCTTCGCTGCGACGGTATATCCTCCCTGACTCCTTGCTCTTGTACTGCCATCTCGTACCCGCGCCCGCGTCCAGCAGGACCGAAATGAGAAAGAGGTCAATCAGTCGTCGCGTCCGTTCCTGTTTGTCGACCGTGGACGGCCAGGAGGCCATGAGCTGGTCGACGCGCGGTCGGCCGCCGACCTCGAAATGTTGCCACCGGCCGTGAGGGGGTATGGAGGAATAATCCGGCGCGTAATCCCTCTACGAATCGGAAAGTCAGTCACTGAATAGTCGCAAGCTTGCTCTTCGGCAATGCCGAGTCGCACAAATTTCTACCTTTATGATCGAGACCACATAACGCGTGGTCTCTCTAAACTTGGACATGTCAACCGTGAAGTGCTTGAGCTGGTTCTTCTTTGCCTTTTCCAGCACGAGCCTGGACCTCTCCCTGACCGAGTAGATGCTGCGCAAGTATGCTGCCGGGTCGATGGCCGGGTCCGGCGCCTTGGGCAGGGGAACATCTGGAATAGAGCTTATAGCGCTGCCCAGAGGCGAGATATTGGAGGTCTTGGGCAGTCCTGGGGACTGCAGGGAGCCGTTTGAGTGGACGGATTGCGAATCATTGCTCCGAATCGAGGGTTTCGAGTTCTTGCGGTTGAAGATACCCATGTTTTCTGGTGTGAGAAGAGAGCTTTTCCTGTCTCACGCAAAAGGTCGAGAAAAGATGGTGAAAGGAGCAGAATTGTAGCTAGAGCAAGCTCGAGAAACGGGTTAGGGACAGGAAGGAAGCTCCCAGCGACCAGGAGGGCTATTCCCAGGCGCTTGGTGGACGGGTGATTGACGGTGCTGCCAGAAGTCGAGGATGCAGATACCTGGGAGCCAAGCTGTGTGTGGGGTATCTGCCGACTGCCCGCACCGCGCTCCCGGTAAGTAGGAGTCAGAAAGCGTGCAGGCAAGGGGTAAAAGCAGCTTGTATGCAGACACGATTGCACCGAATGCCAGGGGGAATATCGCCGAGGGGAGCTGCGTGTGAAAGCAGGCAGCTCAGGACAGCCACGGCGTTAGGTTGGCGGATTGATTATTGAAGGCAAAGGCGGAAGAGAAAAAAGAGGGCAGCCGGAAGAGGGGAAAGGCTCTTGTGCACTCTAGACTCTCTACCCTCTAGACTCGGCTCTCAGTACCACCAGGCACGGATTTACTCGGCAGGCAGTCTTTGAGGCTTTGTGTGAAAGAACAATTGAATAAGAGAGCTGCCCCTCCTTTCCAAGGCCTTTCCAAGGTTCACAGCTCAGCATCATCGACATCATCATCATCACACCAGTGAAGTCGCTCGTCAGTCATCATACGATGAGGGTTATTGTTGAATGACAGCTGGTGTCTAGGTTTACAGTTCGAAAGAAAGGCCTTGTGGATCAATCACCCTCACGGTGACTCTGTACAGCTCGGAGAGCGACACGGAGGACGGAGTCAGGCCTCAACACCATCTCAAAAGCACGAATCGTCGTTGAGTATCCGGAACCGGCTGCCCCTTCGCAGTTGCTCTGCTCTGCTCTGCTCCTCTGCTCTGCCCTTTCACATGGGCTTCGACTTCGCCGTTCACATCGAGTAAGCTGTCCAAGCCCATTTCTCGCAATCGGGTAAAGCGTGGAGGCACCAAACCCTGACGGTCGTCCGCGGCGCCACACCAATAGACTCTACGGAGGGCCCCATCCCCGACCAGATGGATGTCATGCTCGATGCTCCTCAACAAAGCGTTTTCTGCAGCGATATCCGGAAAGGAGCAATCGAGTGGGACATCTGGAGGCGCTCTTCGGCTGATTGCCTTTTCGTCCTCGTTCCGCTCTCCGCTTGGTCTCCAGGGCTGTCGGTTTGACTCGGCGACAAGCTTGAAAAGCAACAAGCAACAAGCAACAAGCAACAATCGGAAGGCCCAAGCTCGCCGCACGCCATTGATTGCCGGCGCGGCCCAAGCGGTTAGTTCCCGTCGGCGGCATGGCCAGAGCTGCCGCCCGCCTCGACTGGTCTTGCCTGTCTTAAGGAGTACCGCCGAGCATCACATCGAAACCGTGCAACGATGTTGGAGGAATTGCATGCTTCAGTCTGCTTGAAGGTCAGCATGGATATGATATTCATCGAGAAAATCCCCTCTCATCTACAGCTGGAATGATCCGATGTCAATAATACAGTCCTCTCCATCAATTCCCATCAGGATGAAGCTCTCCCTCCTCCACTTCTGTCACCATGGTGTCCTGCAGACTGCACGGTACAGTACTTGTGCTCAATGCTTGGCTGCCCACCTGTCGCTGTCACGCCGATTGTTGCCCAAACGCGCATCGCGGGCGCTTCCCAATCCCGCGCCTTCGGAGTCGTACCAGCAGGATCGTGTACTTTGGGGGCCGAGGCGCAAAGCCATGACTGCGATAGTCAATCATCTTGTTCTGCATCTTCGCCCGCCCGGCATTCATTGGTTTGACTCCGACAAAGCCATCAATTGATTGGAAGCCGTGGCTGCCCTGAAAAAGGTCGTCGGAAGGGATCATCTTAATCCGATGCCTTGTACCCTTGTACCTTAAGCGAGAAAGCCGGCGTTCTTCCAACGATGCGCCATGCCATTCCTGGCCGTTTGATGGACTGGACAACATCCATCTCAATATATCGACGACCGTGATGGTGATGATGGTGGTGATGGTGAATGACGGGTGACGATCAATTGAGAATGGCTGTCACTGCATGCTTCCGATCCGAGTGATCATCAGTACGGAGTACCTTCACCTCAGTTCTGTTTGCAGACCTCGCAGCTCGAATGGCTTGATTACACACAGTCCTCATCTCTCTCCCAAGGAAGCTCGCGATCATGAACGACCTCTCGAAGCTCGACTGGTCCGCGGCGACCAGACCGGACTCTCAACCTTCCCAACAGTCTGTCCCTTCATTCCCGGTCCTCCGACCTAGCGTCAGTCCATCCGGATCCGGCCGGTCAACGCCTCTGCCGCCCTACTCCACCGGCCTCGCATCAGCTCCCAAGCCTTCCACTCCGGACAACGACAGCTTCTCCGGCCTTCTATCCATCAACACAGCCAAACTCACCAAAGGTCCCTCATTGCAGGAACGGCAGAAACAGTTGCTGGAAGAGAAAGCCCGACAGGAAGCGGAACGTAGGCGGAAGGAAGAGCATCAGTTTG
>QQTW01003739.1_pt1 | contig 11294 bp, 12 predicted proteins | sample 1904831 | NCBI WGS metagenome assembly QQTW01 (sample SAMN09435610, study PRJNA476489) | Subsurface metagenome, whole genome shotgun sequencing project.
CTGGAACTGATGTCTGCTCATGATCGGATGAATTAGAGGATCTTTCAATTGACTTCGAAGCTTGCGCCGATCATGGAGCGACTCCAAGAACTCCTTTCACTTCATCATTTTAAGATTTCTAAATAGGTTGGGCAATTGCAGCTTTGGCACGTGCCGTGTCCCGTTTGCGCTTGTCGTATTAGATTATGGTTGGTATCTCAGAGAAGAGTAGAGCAATACCGTAGGTACCTTACCTAGGTAGGACACAATTAATTAGAGGACACTAACACACGTGACGGCAGACAATTAGGACGGACGTCTCGCATTCAGACTTTGATTGGCTTTAAGCCGAAGTTAAGGGCGGCCCTAGACAGCCGCCGATAAAGGCATTGTATTCTGGGTCCTCTCCAGGTGGGGGTGCGGCGAAGGTAAGGTAGGTGAACTCGACTACGCCAACACAGTTACATAACGTCATTGGAACATCTGCCATTGTCCAAGTCCGATCTCTCCGATAAGCCGGGAACGGGAACGTGCATCATTATCATTATAGGCCGATCACGTTGGGGCCTAGAGCATGCCATCGACAGCCTCACAGCCTACCAGTGCTGGAGAAACTTGTCGCTACACTCAATTACACTCAATAGTGGTGAGATGCTGCTTAGATTGATCGACAGCCACTCTCCAGCACCACGTTCAGTGCGCACACCGTCTAGTGCTTACGAGTCGCGCAATTCGCTCTTCAAAATGTTTCCAATTTCTTCGGTACTTTTCGGTGTCGCACAAACGACCTTCCGTTTGGGGGCAGAGGCTCCTTTTCCTTCCGATCATTAGGTCGCTAATACAAACCCGTGCAAACCTTTCAGTAAGATGCAGCAGATGTTTCCCCACAAGGCAACCTGCTTCCAGTTATACGGATGGAGATCCTACTCAGGCGTTTCCTGCCGAAATGCACATTTAACTCGTCCTTTTCCCTCCCACCTCGTTCACGGTCTTAGCCGTGAGATAGGATATTAGCTCTACAGCGAGCTTGGTTAAAGGACAGGCCAAGTCATCAAATCGAAATGTGCTGGTGAACCCTGCTTCTACCTTGTCGCTTGAATAACCTTCTGGAGTGTTCTATCCATGGCAAGACATCGAGACGGTCCATCTGCTGAGTATATATCCTTGCAATCTCGCGCTACGTCCCCTTCGGGTCTAAGCTATAATCATGCGGTAGAGGAGACTACTCTTCAAGAAGCGCCACCCTCTTCCAAATCAAGGGAACTGGATCACCGACAACAGACCTGGTCTCTACTGCTTCCGCAGACCGTTCGCTGGTTGGGTACCGTGACTCTATCAGTCGTCCTGATCTCGGTTTTCTGGATTTATGATAGCAAAGGAAACTTCACTCGCAAGGATAAGGATTCCTTCAACATCATCGTCACAGGCCTGAGCGTCGGTCTAGGTATCAACTTCTTTGTCAGACCCACCGTCGGTGTCTCGATCAGCCGAGAAGTCTACTCACCAACTTTATAGGAAGCCTTTAAAGAGTCTGCAAAAGGCTTGCGATGGAGAATATTGGCCGGTGAAAGATACAGCGTCCGGGAGGTGGACCTGATCCTAGCTATCGAAAGTCTGTGGAAGGTCTTCTTGTTGGCCGTGGAGACTATGTCATCAAGGCCATGGGCAATCCTTGCATGCACCGCATGGGTGAGTCGTCAGTCTCCTAAATTTTAGCCATGCCGAACCTCCGGATTGCCATCTTGTGTTTGACTATTCAACGGCTTTTCCTACGTGCTGGCACAGCATTGAGTTTGGCTACCAGCCAATGTTTTGGATGCCCAGCTTACCGATGAAGGGTGTTGAACGTTGAACATCCGCCCTTTTATCCTCGCATGAGCGTTCGAGCCGCTAGCTAATCCAACGATCATTCAGATTCTCCTCAATATCGTAAACGCCTCCCTCACATGTGTGACCATTGTACCGTGCTGAAACGCCCTTAGACTGCTCAAATTTCTGTCGCATTGGTTACGCTGACCTATGACATGGTGGATGGGAGAAATTTCAATGACACTTACACCAAGCATGGCATTGTCAACGTATCAGACCTGACAAAATACTACAATCGGGATTACCCAGACTTGGAATCTTGGCCTGTCACCGCTCATGCGACGGCCCATTCGTATGGTGAAAGAGTTCAAGGTACTAGATGCGGCTCTTATAAGAACATCAGTGAGGTTGTGAAATCCAAGCATGATCATGCCTACTACTGCTCCAACAATACGGCCAACCCAGAATTCACCTACCGCTTCAACGAGTACAATCCAGGTGACTTACAAGAGACTTTTCCTCGATTTACTAATCGAACGATCACTGCATGGGCTGGTGAATGTCTTGTGTACGATGTCAAGAAGAGAACTGATGGACCCGATGATGTGGATGGGCGTGGCCCTGGTACGACTTTCTCCTACGGCAACGACACCTTCAATGAGGAAATAGAGATCCCAATATCAAGTCTTGGCGGAAGTTATACTACATACATGTACCGGGGCTTTGATGCTCCACCGAAAGCTCCCTTACAAACATGTGGCGATCATCGATGCATGTGGTTGTGGGCCTTTAAGAATGCACACGTAAACAAGACCGACCACGATAGGGAGCCACCCAAATTCTACAAATGTCCTATCACCATCAGCAATGTAACAAATACCCGGGACGACTCGCAGATCGTTTCGGACGATGTGGCCCGCATAGCAGCTGTATCAATCGCGCTGCAAGGCCGTTGGTCAGGCCTGTCTGAGAATAGAAATTTCAGATCATACCAATTCTACCCGTTCGGGTGAGTTGTTTTGAAGAATGAGAGTTCTTTCTCTTCCTCTTTTACAGTGATAAACCGCTGACAAGTACCTTACTGTAACAGAACCGCGTGGGAAATCCACAATCAATCCACCCGCCACGTTGGAGAAAATATGGCAAGATTTGCCATTGGCTCCCTTGCAAATATGGCAGTTCTAAATCCACGCATTCAAGTCAGTGGCGCGGTACCATATCTCGGCAGTCACCTCGAAATCCGTTGGGAATATGTTATAGGCCTTTTCGGCGGTATCATCCTTACGCATCTCGTTCTCTTCCTGTCAGCCATCCTAGCAATTAGGAAAGTCGCGGTAAAAGACGACTCATTCCTGGCCATTGCTCGCTTGTTACTTCCTTTGCTTGATGCTTTAGGCGGCGAAGGGACCTTGCTCCAGAGCAAAGAGTTGGCAAAAGTTATACAAGCGAAGACCCGAGGTGAAGGGCTTGTTGTTGGTCCAAAGCTGGTTGAGGGGTGTGGGCAGCCTAGGTATTCCATGGGTATTGGTAAAGACGTCCCTCTCAGGCAGGAATGGCCAGATCACCGGCATCCTGCTGGTACGTATGTATAGCGGCAAAGCTAGATTATCCTTAATGATATTAATAAAAAACATCAGACAGCTGCTTATTGGAAGCGCTCAGTCTTCCTATGGCCCTGTGATCTCTATTTTGAGATGAAACAGACGAAATGGTTGATATTGTGGTTTTATCTTTGATGCAGGTGGGAAATTATCGTAATGAATAGATCGTGGTGAGATACATTTGTACCTGCCAAGACATTATACACAGTAACATATCTCTTACGATGAAAAGCTCGATATCCAGTCAGAGTTGATAACGGTCAGATAGGGATAATGGCTACCGTAGATATTAGGAAGGTGAATATCGCAACGCGCTGGTGTAAATTGCGGGAGGGAGACGGGTATCTTTATCGTTTGCCGCGCGCTGATGGCGTCTCGAGTCCCAATCTTCACTTCGATGCGTCAACCGTCGTACCACTTAACCCCCACTGCTTCGCAAAAGCGCTACAAATCCACCATCATGGGCGGCACTACTCTCGAAATCTTCAAAGTAAGCCTCGAACCCCAAGTTCTCGACCCCATGAAAATAACATCCGAGCTAGTTCGGAATGTACATCATGTTCCCCATCGGCTGGATGTACTACTTCGGCACGAATCTCGAAAACCGATTCTCAGTCCCAGACTTCTGGCCTGCACCCGAGACGACGCATAAAATACCTTTTGAGCGGGAGGAACTCAAGGCTGAGCTAGAGAGGTTGCGGGCACGGAGGTTAGCGGGGAGGGCAAGGAGGTTACAGGAAGAGCAGAGTCAGGGGAAAGCGGAGGGCGAGGGATAGACAGGTGGCTGGAGGGTTGCATTTCGTGGTGTTTTGAATGGGATTGGTATACTTCGCTATGGTGCATCAGGTGTTGGGTCTGCGTTGTATTTGGAGATGGATGAAGCGATTCAGGGAACCTGAACAGGATGAGAGCAAGACCAGAGCGATCGGCAAGAGGTATTAAAGTATGGTTATGTACGGCTTTTGCCAACGTCGTTAATGACAAGCGCCACTATCTCTACGGATCAAGTATGTGTAGGAGGCATGATATATACAATGCGGGAGAGCATATGTCACGCAGCGTTATGATAAACAGCTTGGACGTTCGAGTCTCCCTCTATCTGACCTGTCCCAGTGTTAGCTGAAGCCGAAGGCCTAACCAATGGATATTCTAGCATACTGATGATCTCATCTAGCGCTAGTCGAGGTGCTTTCTCCGCCTCGTCAATATCGATGAGAGACTCGGGTCGTGCCACCCATATGATCTCATAGCTTCCCAGAGTCAATCTAAGAGATTTCGATAGGCTTTGAGCAATGGAGGCTGTCTCATTTGGCTCAGTATATACAGACAACGTTTTTCGGTCTTTCTTGAGCGCCATATCGATTGCTCCAGCCTCAAGAACTTGTTCCATGATGTTCTCCTCCTCGAGCTCACGTTCGGACTTGAGGATGATGTGACCCCGCCTGTCGAATAGATGACTTGTTGGAGTGACCATCCCACCTGCTTCCTTCACCAGGAGGCGGAGCTCCTCAAGCGTTCTTTTCTTGCTGTCGGTCTGACATTCAATTATTGTGGAGACAGAGTGTGGAAGCATGGCTTGGACGGTTAACGTCTGGAGAGGATCGCCACTTAGAGAAACGCCCTTGCCCTTCGCGATGGCGCGTTCAATAAGTTCTTTAGGGAGGCCGCTTTTCTTTGCCTGGGCCATGAGTGTTGACAACTCCGAATTACTCGTGGGATCACCTCCATGTTCTGGGCAGATGTAAGCGCAACCGCATTATGCGGAATGGTGTTACGCTCACTCTTGACGGCTTCTTGTATGCTGCGGGACCATTGTGCCCTCTCTTTGCTCCTCACAGCCTGCACACAAAAGTTATTAGTGAAAATGTGAGGACATTGACGAGCATAGACGCTCAAGGCTTTGTATAGAGTCTCACATCTTCTTTCAACTTGTCATGCTTGATTTTTGACCAGCGGTTATGCCCGGAAGCCAGGACACGAGCGCTGGAAAAAGCCCGAAGGCCCACAGGCCACGGGATGCGAGTATTATTGGCTGCTCGCAAACATCGTATCGCTGCTGCCATGGATTCATCATAGTCCCTAGTTGCGGCATCAAAATAATGTCAGGGATGGGAAGCTCCGCGGAAGGTTCCGCTTCTATTGGCGTGTGCACCATTCTTGCGAAAAGCTCGGCCCTTTTTTTTTTTTTGTTCCGCGCCTCACCTAAATTTGTATGTAAACCAGAACAACCTGCCAGCCATCAGCTTATTATTCTCCATAGCCATATTTGAAGCTTCTGTATAGCTTATCTTACCATATCTTGTTGTTTTGCCCTCAATGGCTCCACGCCGCAAAGCCCCCGCCGCCGCCGCCAAACCCAAACGTCACTGCAAGCCCAGCGCCAAAGCCCAGGCTCAGGCTCCTCCTCAGCGCCCTCAGCGCCCTCCGGCTCAGGTGCAGCGCCGGCGAGCTGCTGTATCTCCAGAATTGCCGCCTACTACACCAGCACAAGCCGGGGATGCCTCTGGTGGCCCTCGCCGGCGCCTGGCCCCTGACCTTCAACGGCTTGCCCCTCGCCAGCGCCAGCGTCAGCGTGTTCCCCAGACCCCCAAGACCCCCCTTCCACCTGCCTTCCCCTTTCGCCCATTATCGCCGCCTCCCCCTTGGTCGCCGCCCCCTATAACGCCGCCGCCGCCGCCCCCGTTATTGCCGCCGCAGCTTCCAGTGATCACGGGGGAGGATGAGGAGGATGAGGATATTGAAGGGCCTACGATTGACGCTAGCGTCACCCTCCGTGTGGACAAAAAGCCAATATGGCAGTACCCTTTAGGCCTATGTTTCCTGAACGACTTCCAATTTGATGATCTCGAGAAGAAGGTCCATTCTGAGCTTGAAAAGGGCGGTTATGTAAACCTCGGAGCTGAGATTAAGATGGTCTTAGTCCAGGTTAAAGCTCTACATAATAGGGCCACCTGGAAGAATCAATCTATGGAGGAGCTCTCGTTCGCTGAGTAGGTCAAGGTTCATGACCTGATTATTAATCAGGCTAATGCCTTTCCGAATCAGCCTAAGGTTGAGATACGATTCTCCATCGGCGCTGAGACGGACCCTGAATTAGTGAAGCAATCCAAGAGGCTCGCTGCTGCTGCTACCAGGCTTAAAGATACTCCATCGGAGGGTGTAAGGCGCCGTACGCGTACTAACAATTTACTGGATGCAGCTAAGGAACGGGCGGAGGCCGCTGAGGCTGTTGGTAAAGAAAATAAGAGGCTTCTCGATCGTTGGATATATAACGACGAGCGATATATCAACTCCAACCTTAGTAGAGGCTACTGCTACATTAACGTCGGCGGCGCCCATTATAATATGGATCAGAATTAACAGCTTAAATAGGCAAAGGCTATCCAACAAGGCGAAACAGGTGTTAGTATTAAGATCCCCCCGAGAAGCCTCTACATACATTGGACGAAGAAGCAGGGGCCTGTTGATGCGAACTCGAAGGCATTAATTAAGGCTAAGGCGAAAGCTGATGCAAGATCTTCCATAGATAAGCTGAGGGAGTTGGTGAAGCTAGGGCTTGAAATAAAGAATCAGGAGGCGTTAATATTAGTGCTAGATAGCCTGAGATCTACTAGTAAAAATGGCAGCGCATCTCAACAAGCAGCACCTCAGGTAGCACCTTATCCGTATCCTATCTTCTCGCCGCCACCGCAGCTACAATGGCCTCAATATGGGCAGCCCTATGGATCATATCAACAGCCATTACAAGCTCCTACAGCTCCTACAGTCCTATCTTCAGCTCTACCGGCGGCGATTCAGGGGCCGCCCCCGCCCGAGAGACCTCGCTCATCGAGCCCTATCGCCCCTATAGAGGAAGCTGCCAATTTGGAAGAGTTGTTCTTTAGGTGGAAGCTTAGTACTGTTGTTGAGGAAGAGAAGGAGGAATATAAGGCTGTTGAGCGTATTATCTTGCAAAGGAGGTTTAAATTAGCTCACATAAAGGCTATGTCATCCCCAGCAGAATCCTATATTTTATAGGGCCATTGAGTTGGGGATTCCGGATAGCATTGTATTGAATTTCAAGGAAGATTTGAAGCTATTCAAAGCTTACTGGCGCCAGCAGTCAGCGGCGCAGTTGTTGGCGAGCATGAGGCAGAATTAGCTATAGTATCTCGTGTATCTCTATCTTGATTCTAGCAACGCAAAGCCTTCTATTATATATTAAAGTCCTTAACACCTTGTTCAGCAAGCTCACGATTGAATGCCTGCATATCAGCTTCAAATATAAGGCGCCCGTACGTACTATATTTGAAATGCTTGACTGTAAAACGGTCACATCGGCTTCTTTAGATTGCATATCTCAGGAATTCCCCAAAATCACCTGCAAATAACGGCCACATCTCTTGAAAATAGCGCCTAACCCAGGCCTTAAGGACCGAGAATAATAGCTCGATAGGATTAAAGTCTGGAGAATAGGGTGGGAGGTATTTAACCTCGCATCCTGCGGCCTCGATAGCCTCCTGGATCCTAGGATTGCAATAGAAGCTTGCATTATCCATTACGATAACACTTCGAGCCGCAGGAAAAGGCTGACAACAGGGTAGCAGCTTATCTACTACCCATTCGTAGAAGGCATCTCCATTAAACCAGCCTTCTTTGATCGCTGTACATGGAAGGTAGCCTACAAAAAGGTCAGTTAGGCTAGAGAAACTGGAGAAGCCGGCTCACCATCGATTGTATAGGCAGGAAGGATGCTCCATGACCTACCCCGGGTCCTATCTGCATGGTAGCGAGCTGGGTCACCGATAGGAGCGTAGGCACGATGGCGCCACCCAGTCATCTAGTTAAACATCGACTCATCGACGTACACGAGCTGTTCAGCCGTTATATCAAGTATCTCAGCTAGCTAATGTGACCGAAGCTCCTCGCTCTGCCGGGGGTCGCCGCCGCGCCGCTCGCCCTGCTTAGGATTCCATCTTATTCTCTTCAACAGCCTCGATATCGTTGAACGGTTGACGAATATCCCCCACTCCTCCCACAAGAACCAAACCATCTCCTTCTGCATAGCCCACGGTTGCTCGTTAAGGTAGGAGACGAGGGATTGCTGAGCGGCTCGATGGATGCGAAAGGGCGCGCCTCTAGGGCGGAATTGAGGCCTGCAAGGAGAACCCCAGATGAATAGGTTTTCCTGGATCCTATAGACTGTAGCTTGATCGCAGTGGAGCTCGGCGGCGATGGCATCAGGGCGCCAGCTGAGGAGAAGGAGGCGCACAATCTTTGACCGGATGGAAGCAGGGAGGGGCGCGCCCATGATTAACCACCGGGATTCAGTGGCGGGGGCCTATACAGGAGCTTCAAGAATGTTCAAATTTTGGCTATGGAGAATAATAAGCTGATGGCTGGCAGGTTGTTCTGGTTTACATACAAATTTAGGTGAGGCGCGGAACAAAAAAAAAAAAGGGCCGAGCTTTTCGCAAGAATGGTGCACACGCCAATACCAGAAGAAGCGGTCATCGACGTCACACCTTCTTTTCTGAGCAGTCTATACGCGGCATAAGGAACAGCGTTGGCAATAACAAGACAAAAGTTATTACCGGTGAGCCTGACCAGGTTATCCCAACGCGATCTGGTAGATCAACCATGTCCAGCGACGTAACTGCACATATAAAATGATAGTAGGATTTTGCTTCTAGTCTCTCTGATACCCACACACTTGATGTTGTTCATAATTTGATAATATCAGCTCAGTCTACGTGTTGTCTCTGCCTCTTTTTGACTACTGTTCAAAGAGACCCTAAAGATTCTTGTAAAGTCTACTTAGAAGTATGTTTCCATGTGAGCTGGTACTTCTTTGAATGACTAAGCTAAGGGGACGTCTCGCTCTGCAGCTGAAGAAGCGAAAAGCTTTATAAGAACTATCGTCAGCCATGAACGAACAGTACGAGCGTTCAATCTCTCGACTCCCTTTCCCTCCTGTTACTCGAGCTCATATCCTCCATTGCTCCTACCACTCCTGGCACTCAAAGTATGCATGTTCACCTATCCACTATCCATTCCACTAAAGCGATCAAGATACCGCTCCATAACCCCCAAGGCCCGCCTCATCCCACTCACTGCCCCCTTCCTGGCCTACCTCCGCTCGGACGGGATCATCCTCCCCCCAGACGACGACAACTCCAATATCGATTTCTCCTCCACCGATACCGACAGCGGTATATTTTCCTCCACCTCCACTCCCACAGCCTCAGACACAGACTCAGACTCCGAACCCGACACCGATCCCTCAACACTATGGCCAGAACTCCACCAAAAGATAAAATCCACCATCACCAAACTCGGCGGCAACGTCGTCCCCAAACTCAACTGGTCGGCGCCCAAAGACGCAACATGGATCAACGCAACCAACAGCATGGAATGTCGCACCGCAAACGATGTCTACTTACTCCTCAAGAGCTCAGACTTCGTAACGCATGATCTGGAGCAGGTATTCGACGACTGCACCCCCATCTCACCCTCCTCACCCAATTCAACCAACGAAGCTACCATCCCCTACCATCTCATCCTCCGCAAAACCATCCCCGCTCTCGTCCCCTCCCTCGAATTCCGCTGTTTCGTCCGTTCACGCACCCTCGTTTGCATGTGTCAGCGCGATCTAAACCACTACGATTTCCTCCCCGGACTAATTCCGACTCTACGACCATTAATCCAGAAGTTCTTCGAAGAACATCTCGAGAAGACGTTTGAGGACGAGAATTTCGTTTTTGATGTGTATATCCCACCACCGCATCAAAGGGTGTGGTTGATTGATATTAATCCCTGGGCGCCAAGGACGGATCCCTTGCTTTTCAGTTGGATGGAGATTTTGGAGATGGATGATCCTGCTTTGGCTTCTCCACCACCAAATACTGATGGCATTACCAACGGGGGCGGCCCCTCCCACCATGATATAGATGAAGATGAAGACAGCGACGACGACGAGGAAGAAGAGATCTTCACCCCCGAATTCCGGCTAGTGAATCGTGATGATCCGGAAGCCTACGCTTTCAACACGCCGAGGTATAGCGCGCACAAAATGCCCAAGGATGTCGTGGATGCGAGCGGTGGTGGAGAGGGTGGGTTGAGGGAATTTATGGGGAGGTGGAGGGAGGTTGTGAGGGAGCAGGAAAGGGAGGATGGTGGTGATGAGCGATAACGATGATAATAACTTGTAAAACGTAAAGCCATGTGGCCACTACCGGAAACCCGATACAGCGACCTTGTAGACATCGATACACCGAAAGCCTACAGCCATCATGCTGAGGAGGGTCGAAGCCATAGCATGGGACAATAATCTGAGCTATAGAGCATCGAAATTGCTAGGATTGGACACACTGTAATGCTCCGCAAATAATGCTCCGCAAATATCCGAACGATAACGATTATCAAAGCAACAGCAAAGGGTATCTCCATCAAGCCAAAAGCGCAAACAACAACTCCGTCCTCTTCCAATACACTTCCGCATCCTTCCTCATGCGATGCAGATTGCGATTCCATTGCGCTACATCCTCCATATTGACCTCATTCAAGCCCTCCGTGGTACGCTCCAATCTCATGTGGAAGAGCTCCAACCCAATGAGAGTGACGACTTTGTGTCTGCCCACAAATCCGCTTTCCTTCTCCGTGTTTGGCGAGATATCACCAGTCGTCTACCCTCAATATGCCATGACCACGGTCTGGAGGCCCCATTTATACCAACGCTCCAGACCCAAATCTCTGGGACTGTACTGCAAACCCCCATTTCGCAATGTGACAAACGAATCAGCAGATACTTACACCGTAACCAACTTCAAGCCCGCATTCTCTGGGAAGGTGATCCCCAGCTCCCTGTGTTGCCCTCACCGTGGGCTTTCAGGCTCCTGCATGAGACTGTCACGTCCATGGCAGATT
>QQTW01003740.1_pt1 | contig 11293 bp, 11 predicted proteins | sample 1904831 | NCBI WGS metagenome assembly QQTW01 (sample SAMN09435610, study PRJNA476489) | Subsurface metagenome, whole genome shotgun sequencing project.
GATAATTTCAATTAAAGTGTAGTTGAATAAATCAAATCCCCTGCCTAACGGTGGGGGATTTTTTTTGCGAACGAACCGCGTCCGTAAAGTGTTTAGAGCGCGGAGGTTAAGATAAAAAGGTGATAATTGGAAGTTGCTCTTGAGTTCAGCTATCAAATCCGAGGTGTGTATGATTCAAGCTTTACCTAAAATAGTAAGTTTTGAAGAATTTATAGATTGGAGACCTAGCATCGGTTGCTATGAGTTGCGTAATGGAGTAATAGTTGCGATGTCACAACCATTAGGCGAGCATGAAGAAATAATCGCATTTTTGGTTGAGAAACTCACTTTAGAATATAGTCGCCTCAAACTACCATACGGTATCCCCAAAACTGTGTTAGTTAAACCTCTTGAAAGTGAAACAGCTTACTCGCCCGATGTACTGCTGTTGAACCGTCCTAATTTAACAATAGAACCGAGATGGAAAAACCAGTCAACAGTCAGTTATGCTGAATCAATCCCATTAGTGGTAGAAGTTGTCAGTACCAATTGGCGCGATGATTATCTTGATAAAGCTGGCGACTACGAGGAAATTGGCATCCCCGAATATTGGATTGTCGATTATCTTGGCTTAGGTGGAAGGCGGTTGATTGGCAACCCCAAGCAGCCGACCATTTCAATTTATCAACTCGTGGAAGGTGAATATCAAGTGAGTCAGTTTAGGAAAAGCGATCGCATTCTATCACCAACGTTCCCTGCATTGACCTTAACTGCTCAAGAAATTTTTGATGCTAGTTTATCAAGTTCTTAAAGATAAAGTTCATATAATGATTGAGCGATCGCACATCTAAAAAACTTTAATTAGCAAGCCATAATATATTTAAAGCAACAGCCTCCGCTACTTTAATACCATCAATCCCCGCCGAAAGAATACCCCCCGCGTAGCCAGCGCCTTCTCCCGCCGGATAAAGACCTTGAGTATTCAGTGATTGATAGTTTTCTTGGCGCTTAATCCGAATTGGCGACGATGTGCGGGTTTCAACTCCTGTCAAAATAGCATCGTTCATCGCAAAGCCTTTAATTTGTTTATCAAAAGCTGGTAGTGCTTCGCGGATGGCGGTGATCGCATAGTCTGGCAAACTCTGACTCAAATCCCCTAAATGAACCCCCGGAGCATAAGATGGCTGAACTGTGCCTAATGCTGTAGAAGGGCGATTAGCAATAAAGTCACCAACCAACTGCCCTGGAGCGTAATAAGTACTACCCCCCAATTTAAAAGCACCTTCTTCCAAACGCCGTTGAAAATCAATTCCAGCTAAAGGATGACCCGGATAATCCTCTGGCGTAATGCCCACAACGATCGCACTATTGGCGTTACGTTCGTTACGAGAGTATTGGCTCATCCCGTTCGTAACCAAGCGTCCTGGCTCTGAGGCGGCGGCTACTACAAGTCCGCCCGGACACATACAAAAGCTATAAACAGAACGCCCATTTTGGCAGTGATGAACCAGTTTGTAATCGGCAGCACCCAAAAGTTTATGACCTGCCTTTTCGCCAAAACGAGCAACATCAATAATTGGCTGTGGATGTTCGACTCGAAAGCCAATCGAAAAAGGTTTAGGTTCGATGTAAACTCCGCGCTCAAACAGCATTTGAAACGTATCGCGGGAACTATGCCCCACCGCTAAAACTACATGATTGCTGGCGATGTGTTCTCCACTAGCAAGCGTGACTCCCCGCACTTGCCCATTTTCAATATCAATATCTTCTACGCGACTTTGAAATCGAATTTCGCCGCCCAATGATTCAATAGTGGCGCGGATGCTTTGAACGATACCCACCAGTTTGAACGTGCCGATATGAGGTTTATTTACATATAAAATTTCTGGGGAAGCGCCAGAATTGACGAGTTCAGTCAGGACTTTGCGTCCATAATGTTGAGGATCTTTAACTTGGCTATAGAGCTTACCATCAGAAAATGTCCCCGCTCCCCCTTCGCCAAATTGAGCGTTAGATTCTGGGTTGAGATTTTCTTTGTTTTTCCAAAAAGCAAAAGTATCCACCGTGCGATCACGTACCGCTTTCCCCCGCTCTAAAAGAATTGGGCGAAAACCCATCTGTGCTAGTAATAAGCCTGCAAACATCCCGCAAGGCCCTGTACCAATTACAATCGGTCGGGTTTCGTTAGAACTTGGGGCTTTTGCTACCAAACGATAGCTCATGTCTGGCGTGACGCTAATATGCGGATCTTTTTTAAAGCGATCGCATATCTGTTTTTCTTTAGTGGTTTCTACATCCAGAATATAAACAAGAGTTATCTCGCCTTTTTTCCGAGCGTCATAACTGCGCTTAAAAATTGTGTAGCCGATTAAGTCGGCGGGGGCGATTTGAAGCTTTTTGAGGATGGCAGTCTTGATCGCTTCTTGTGAATGATCGAGAGGAAGCTTCACTTCAGTTAGTCGTAACATAGTCAATAAAAATGGCTTAATTGAAATTAATTTTCGCTGGCTTTGGGATTTCTTCTAGCCTAATACAGTTCGTATTTCATTAACTGACAAGGCAAAGCGCCATTCAACACCGCCGTCCGTTGGGATGATTTCAAGCCTATACACAGAGCTAATTCCTTATTTCCACTCAGTACAAAAGCAGTCCAGCCTCTGAACCGTTGTTTTAGCACGTCACCTAAAAGTTTGTAAAATGCCCCCAAATCGCTTTCTCGCCCTAACCGTTCGCCATAAGGGGGATTGCAAAACAACACTCCACTATCGGCAGGCGCAACAACTTCGCTCAAGTCCATTTGCGAAAACCAGACACGATCTAATACACCGCAGTTTGTCGCATTGGTGATCGCACTTTCAATTGCGTTTTCATCGCGATCGCTGCCCCAAATTGCCGCCGGAAGGGTATCTTTTTGGCTATTTTTAGCTGATTCAATCAATTCTTCCAACAGCGACAAGTCAAAATCGAGCCAAGTTTCAAACCCAAAACGTTCGCGAAATAACCCTGGGGCAATATTAAGTGCTTTTAGACAAGCTTCTAATGGTAAAGTACCCGAACCACAAAGCGGATCGTAAAACATCTGTTCTGGTTGCCAAGCAGATAGTTGAATCAAAGCCGCCGCTAGAGATTCTTTTAAAGGCGCAGAACCCACCGCCGGACGATAACCCCGACGATGCAAACTATTTCCCGAACTATCGAGGCTGACAGTACAAACATCGTGATCGATATGCACGTTGATCCGCACATCAGGGTCTTGAGTTTCTACATTAGACCTATCGCCAAACTGTTCTTGTTGCTGCTCAACAATTGCTTTTTTGACTTGTAAGGCAGTGAAATGAGTATGATTGAGGCGATCGCTCTTACCTGTAGCATTTACCGCCAGTGTCAAGTCTGGATTGAGATACTCCGACCAATCGATAGTTTGAATACCATTGTAGAGATCCTGGGTATCTTGACAAGGAAACTCTTGCAACTTTACTAAGATCCGAAATGGTAGCCTCGCCCATAAGTTGACGCGATAAAGTAAAGCGCGATCGCCCTCAAAGCTCGCGCCGCAAAATCCTGGTTCTACCCCTTGAGCGCCCAATTGCTCTAATTCCTGAGCCACCAATGGTTCTAGTCCCCTAGCAACGGTTGCAAAATACTGTTTCATATTCACTAATATAGAACGCCACTTGGAAATGCGATCGCACCCATCAACTACCAGATTAGCGTCCGTTACAGCTTAATATTAGATTGTTCTAAACTTAAAAAGATACTACTTAGTCTGCAATCCTATGGGCTATCGCAATATTATTACTATTGAGCCAGATAAGCGAGGCGGCAAGTCCTGTATTCGACGTATGCGAATTACAGTTTACGATGTTTTGGGTTGGTTGGCGATGGGGATGTCTCATAGTGAAATTATGGATGATTTTCCTGAATTAACAGAAGATGACATTAGAGCCTGTCTAGCATTTGCTGCCGCTCGAGAACACCTTCGAGAACACCTTTTAGTTGCCTCCGTAGGTGCTGCTTGAAGCTTCTTTTCGATCAAAATCTGAGCCGAAAGCTAGTAAATCAATTAGCAGATGTTTTTCCAGATTCTAGCCACGTTCAGTTTCACGCTTTGGCAGACAAAACTGATACCGAAATATGGGAATTGATATAGCGAACAACTTTTGTATAGTGACTCAAGATGCAGATTTTGGCGAAAGAAGTCGGCTGGTGTGCGGCGGCAAGTATTTCAGTGAAAACTATAAGGATAATGCGATCACATTTTATGCCATTTGCAGCCCAATATCAAAAGTTGCTGCATAACCACCTGGTTAATTCTCTGTTACGGAGAGCATCAATTGATTGCCACCGCGCTGAAATATTCCGTCTTGCTGGTTATCTTTTGTACGTTTTCCTTGACTAGCGTAGGGCATCTGTGAATATACGCGATCGCTAACAGCGTCATCAAAGTATAGCTGCGATGTAAACTCATAACTTTGCTCTGGAGTAGCAGTTGTGCGCACCTTAAAGTGGATGTGAGGTGTTCTGCCTTGATACCAACCAGGATAAATAGTTGTAAATTGCACAGTGCCACTTGCATCTGTAACTTGATAACCGCGTAAAAACTTTTTGCCGACAGTATCAAAACTTCTATCTGTAACGTCCGAATACACGCCTAGCGCATCACAGTGCCAAACATCAATGATCGCACCAGCAACAGGCGTACAGCCATTTTCTCCTACCCCAGAAACGCGCAGGGTTAGTTGGAGTGGTACTCCTTCAACCACCTTCCCATCCGCCGAATCAAAGCGGATATCGGAGCGATTGAGTTTTTCATCTACAAAATAAGGTCCTTCAGTTTGCTCTGGACTGACAATACACCCAGGCAAGGTGGTTTTGTCGGTTGATACTTGAGCAAAGCTAGACTTTTTTGACGTGCAACCAACAATAAACAGGGCTGTTATGGCTCTAAATAGAGCCAGCATATCTCTACGACTGATAATTCTAGCTAATTGGCGATCGCTCATAATAATTTCTAAAGCTGACCACAAAGACTTTTAAGTAAAATATATGCGGAGACTAAGGCACAAAGCGTTGTCTTAGTCTCCGCAAAGAATGTAGGTTATTGGGGTAGTACCTATCTTCAACTACAAGTAGCTACCAAAAACACTCATGTTTACCCCAGAGCAAATACAATAGCTAAGACTGTCTTTGTTGACGATTTTGTTGTTTCTGCTGGCGCAACTGCTCTAGCTCTTGCCTTTGTTGAGCAGTTAACACTGCTTCCATTTTAGTTTTAGTATCATTGCGAATTGCTGTAATTTGGGCTTTTTGCTCGGCTGTAAGTACAGCGTCCATTTGCTGACGGGTGGAGGAGCGAATTTCTTTCATCTGAGTTTTTTGAGCATCGGTAAGTCCACTAATTTTAGGCAAACCACGACCTTTGCGTTCTCCACCGGGTGAGGGTGCTTGTTCTAGTTGTTGCCTTTGCTGGGCAGTCAAAACTGCTTCCATCCTGCTTCTGGCATCATTGCGAATTGCTTCCATCTGGGCTTTTTGCTCGGCTGTAGGGATAGCTTCAATCTGTTGGCGACCAGCAGTTTGAATTTGCCGTATTTGAGTTTTTTGAGCTTCAGTTATGCCGCTTAGACGGTCAAACTTTCCACCACCTCGTCGTCCTTCCCCTGGTTGTCGTTGCTCGGTGGATGGCGATGGATTTTGGGAGATTAAAAACTGCTCGGCTAACGCCTTGCTAGTGACAAAACTGCCTCCCCCAATTAGCACAGAAACGGCAGAAACTAACAACAAGCGATTGATTTTCATAAGCGTCAAGCTCTTTCTTACTGATGTATGAGTGTCATGTTTTAATTAAGCCTGATAAAAATTACAACTTGACCTAAATCTAAATTACATTTTTGTAATTTAAGCAGAGAGGCGGGGACTATACAATGAAGTCTTAGGTGAGATTATGCACATTTTATTTGTTGAAGATGAGGCAAAGATCGCTGACTTTGTCAACGCTGGATTGAGGGAACATGGGTTTGTTGTTGATTACTGCGATAATGGCGATGAAGGCTACAGTCGTGCCATAGATAATGAGTACGATGCTCTTGTCCTGGACATTATGGTTCCCGGCAAAGATGGGCTGGCGATTCTCAAAAGCTTGCGCCGAGCAAAACGGAATGTTCCGGTAATTTTGCTAACTGCTCGTAATGAATTAGATGATCGCATCGAAGGGCTAAATCTGGGGGCAGATGACTATATTGCCAAACCGTTTTTTGTAGAAGAACTGGTCGCCCGGATTCATGCTGTAGTGCGCCGCAGCAACGGCGATCGCCAAAACATCCTCAGTGCGGGGGCAATTAAACTAGACTGCATTAAGCGAGAAGTCACTTGCGATCGCCATGTAGTGGAACTAACCACTCGCGAATTTAATCTTTTAGAGTACCTGATGCGTTCCCCTGGACGAGTTTTTACCCGCACGCAAATTTTAGAACACGTCTGGGGTTATGATTTTAACCCAACTACAAATGTCGTAGATGTCTGCGTTCAACGGATTCGCAAAAAGCTCGATCCCATTGGCGGATCGCCCTGGCTAGAAAGCGTGCGGGGGGTTGGGTATCGGTTTCGCCAATTGGAGAATTGACTAATAGTGAAATTGCGCTCTTTTCGGATTCGTCTTGCCCTAACATCGGCTGTTCTAGCGGGGAGTGCGCTTGTAGGCTTTGGTATGACTTCTTGGTGGCTGATTTACCAAGCTAAAGTTAGTCGTCTCGACGAAGCAATCAAAAGCCAGTTGATTCGAGCGGGTCGCCCTCCTCGGCGATCACCTTTTCAACCATTACCTCGCAGATTTGGCATCGATGAGGATACGCCCATTGCTTTATTGGTCAGCGACTTAGATGGTAATACTCTTTATAAGTCTGATAATTGGTCAGGTGAAATTGAAGTTTCTAGCCTCTGGCTCTTAGCTTCTGGTCAACAAAGCCCTTCATCAACAAAACTAAAGCAAGATTCAAGAAGACCGCGATTAGATTCTAGGCTGTCGCCACCTCGATTTATGACTCAAAAGACATCAACAGAAGTTTGGCGCGTGGGAGCCATGAGCTTTCCTTATACTCGAAGTGCGATCGCTGTCAGTCTCAAAACTATTGATGGCGAAATGATAGTGATTCGCAACATCTTCTTAATTTCAATATTTGTTGTACTTTTTCTAATTACTGGGGGTGCGTGGTGGCTTTCTGGTAATGCTTTGCGCCCCATAGGGCAACTGACAGAGGCAATTAAACAAGTAACAGTCAAAGGACTGGATAGGCGGGTTCCCATTGGTGAAACTGATGTAGAATTTGTGGAACTAATTGAAGTTTTCAACCAGATGTTGGAGAGCCTAGAACGTAGTTTTAAGCAGGCTTCTCGCTTCAGTGGTGATGCCGCGCACGAACTGAAAACACCCTTAGCAATTCTCCAGGGGGAAATAGAACGCACCTTGCAACAGGCTGAGTCTGAATCCCACATCCAGCAAAGCCTAAGCAGCCTATTAGATGAAGTCCGACGCTTGAGTGGGATTGTGCGAAAACTCTTGTTACTTTCTTTAGCCGATGCTGGACGGATGAATTTGTATCGAGTGGAAGTAAACTTATCCGAGATTTTAGCTCAGGTAGAAGAAGATATAGAACTGCTGGCTCCGCACCTAAAGGTACAAACAGAGATTAATACTCAATTGCGGGTACTTGGCGATCGCGATTTACTTACCCAAGTTGTGCAAAATCTAGTCAGCAATGCCATCAAATATAATCTTCCCGATGGCTGGATACGCATTTATGCAAGGCAACAAGAAGCAAAGGTAGCGATCGCAATTGTTAATTCTTCCAAAAACATCCTTCCCAGCGACCGAGAGCGCATTTTTGAGCGATTCTATCGCGGCGATCCTGCCCGGACGCGCTCAGAAGAAGTTGAAGGTACGGGGCTAGGACTTAGCTTGTCTAGAGAAATCGCTAGAGCGCACGGGGGCGATTTGATTCTTGACTCCACTCCTGTTAACCAAACTGCATTTACTTTGACTTTACCCAGTTTGAAATAGAATTTCGGTTGTAGTTGCGATCGCACTTTACTTTAGCGTATCTGGATCTATTCCTTGTTCTCTTAATTTGGCTATTAGCGATCGCAACTCTTGTTCTGCTCGGTTTGCTTGCTGTTGGGCAGCTTCAGCTTGTTGCTGAGAGATTTCGGCTTGTTCCTCAAGAGATAAATATCTATTTCCTTGGTTGTCGTACCAGTACAACCATTTTCGCTCCCATCCTTGATAATTGCCTTGCTCCGTACCGGATTGCTAGATTAATTTCAGGTATCCATACTGGGTCACCTGGTTGTTTTACATAAACCCCATCTACTAAGCGATAAACTTCTAAAACTTCGTGCTTGTCTCTCTGGTAATAGTCTGGGTTGTAAATGACATAGTACGATGCTCCCAATTGGGTATATTTGACAAACTTAGTATCGTATTCGCCCCCGTAAGCTTGCGAGACTACTTCTAAAACTATTAAGGGAACAATATTATTTTCTTCCCACAGTACGTAACTTAAGCGCCCTTTGTTGTTTCTCCGCCTTGGTACGCCAATACTGAGGAAACCATCGGGAACTATAGGAGTTGGGAGGACTTTGGGCGTGTAGCTATAGTAAATGCCCATATCTATGCCAAAAAACCAGTCTTGGCGATCTTTCCACAAGTTAGCCAAAATTGAACGTAATAAGCCGGGAATTAGCTCTTGAAATTCATTATCCACAGGCGTATCGTCAAAATCCGGCAGTTCAGTGGCAAATGGTAAGTATTACAACGGATTGTACTGTAACATGACGGCTTGCCCTTGGATCTACTGCCTGAATTTTAGCCTTTTGACAAAAAAACTGCTTTAGCAGATTTATATTGAGTTTTGAGTTTTTTTGCGGAATCTCAAGGGTGCGAATTGAAAACATATTTAGACAAAGCACTTCATTTTGACATCCGGAGGACTTCAATGAGTATTCTGAATATTAATAATTTGGCTCTTAACCTAGTTGCCAAAGATTTCAGCTTTAACGATTGCCACAAAAAACCTAACAACGCGGGTCCTACCAAAACTTCTAGGGCATTGGCTATTATTCACCTTGCTGCCCATGATGCTTATGCAAAAGTTACAGGACAACTTAATCCCCAACTTGGAAACCTACCGCATCCACCCGAAGGAATCGGCAAGGACGAAGCAACAGGAACTGCTGCCTTAATAGGTGCTGGTATTTTTGCGGCAGAGCAACTTTATCCCGATTTTGTTCAATTCATTTCTACGGAAACTGCACGGCTTACTATTGGAGTTAACTCGGAAGCATTGAACTACGGTAGGCACGTTGCGGCTGCCTGGCTAGATTTTCGTGCCAAAGATGGTTCTAGTGCGCCAGATATGGATAGTAACTTTAGTCTAGAGCCTGGTCGCCACCGTCCCGATCCTCTTAATCCGAAGCAAATGACTCTTGGTCGTACTTGGGGACAAGTTAAGCCTTTTGCGCTTAATGGCGTTGTAAATGATGCGCCTTTAGATCCACCACCAGCCTTGAATAGCGTTGAGTATGCCCTTGCTTTCGACCAGGTAATTGAATGTGGCAAAAACGATATTATTGAGCGTGACCCGGAATTTCGTCGTAAGGCTGTAGTTGGTATTTTTTGGGGTTATGATGGCTCTAACTTCTTGGGAACTCCGCCACGTCTTTACAATCAAGTTGTCCTTGAAATTCCAGAATTTATTGCCCTTCCTCATGCTGGCAAGATTAAATTATTGACTGCAATCAATGTGGCAATGGCTGATGCGGGGATTGCTGCATGGCATTGGAAGTATGCCTATGACTTCTGGCGACCTGTTGTGGGTATTCGTGAAGCAGAAGTGGGTTGGGGTCCGTCACCAAGTCAAGATTGCAATGGCAATGCCCTTCCTGCTCAGGGAGATCGAAATATTTTTCGCAGTAGAACAGGCGATCCCTTCTGGCTTCCATTAGGTGCGCCTAACAGTAATCCGATTAATCAACCTCCAAAAAATGGTACGCCAAACTTCCCAGCTAATCAGCCGCCAAAAAATGGTACGCCAAACTTCCCGGCTTATCCATCAGGACACGCTACTTTCGGTTCGGCTTGTTTTGAAGTAGCTGCGGCACTTCTTTGCAAAACACCTGAAGAAATTACTGTCAACTTTGTCTCTGATGAATTTAATGGCAAGACTACAGATAATACTGGTGCTGTCCGTCCGCGATATGCAGCAAATTTTACGCTTCGAGAAGCGATTGAACAAAACAATCTTAGTCGCATTTATCTAGGCGTGCATTGGATATTTGATGCTACTGGCGGAGAAACTGTAGGCAAAGCTGTCGCTGATAAAGTTGTCGCAGCTTTCCAATAAACTCCACTATTAATTACTCCCAAAATGCGGAAATCGATAGACGAGCCAAGTATTGGGAGTATCTGCTTTGATTAAGGAACTTTGCGATCGCCCTGATTAGTCAATTTCTAGGCTTTAATCGATGCAGGTGTGGTCAAGGAAAATTATGCAAGCTATTGTTAGATATGGGATACAGGTATTATTAGCGATTTCTATCCTACTCGGCATAGCAAGCTGCAATGTTGCTAATATCTCTGGAAACGAGCCTCTCCCTATAGTTGCTCCTTTGCCTACGCCGCAATTACCTGATTGGATTGAACAAATTAGTCCGGTAGGTGAAACTGGAGTGCGATCGCAAATTCGCATCCGTTTCAAGGAAGCTTTAATTCCGGTTGAAAGTATTGATAGCTCCAACCAACAGCAAATTCTGCAAAAAATAGCAATTTTTCCGCCTTTAAAAGGACAATTTCGCTTTCTCACTCCCCGGATGGTAGGTTTTCAAGCGCAATCCGCACTCCCAAAAGCAATGCGAGTGCAGGTTACTCTCAAAGCAGGACTCGCAGACTTAAAAAATCACCATTTAGAGCAAGATTTGGCTTGGACTTTCAACACCGAAGCAATTAAATTAACTAATTTGCCTGGTATTAGTGAAAGTGGCGAAGCTGAACCAATTGATATTAAGCCCAAACTAAAATTTACCTCGAATGTAGAACTGAATCTCGATACACTCAAGGAGCGTGTAAAGCTGATTCCTGAAGGAAAAAAGCAAAGTATTTCCTTTAATATTGCTTTGGACGAGGAAGAAAAATCGGCAGATATCGAACCAGAAGAAAAGTTCGATCCATCTACTCGCAATTGGGTTTATAGCTTAGAACCTCGTCAAACTCTAACCAAAGCAACTACTTATCGCTGGGAAGTGGGTTCTGGTTTGCGGAGTC
>QQTW01003741.1_pt1 | contig 11290 bp, 9 predicted proteins | sample 1904831 | NCBI WGS metagenome assembly QQTW01 (sample SAMN09435610, study PRJNA476489) | Subsurface metagenome, whole genome shotgun sequencing project.
ATGTGAGACGATTAAGCAGACGTCGATGATGAGAGGGCCTTGGGTATCTGAGACGATCAGATGGTCCAATCGTGGACGGAGGTAGATGTGAGGTGTCTGCTGTGGGTGACGCGCTTACCGAGATCACAGAGGGACGACGATGGTGATGTGTCGGATCCGTGAAACGAGCCGAAAGCGCAGAGTGTTAATAGGATGAGCAAGTCAAGAAGCGCAAGGACACGACAAGGCTGGATGAGATGCAGGCAAGAGTGCGAAGCAGAGTCGGTCCGATCTCTGCGTGCTTACTGCACGTCAGGGAATCGTGCCCAGCTGAATGGAAGAAGAATGGGTTATTGTAGGAAGGAGATTGTGATGGAAGTGGGACGTGGGAAAGAAGATGGTGCGCGATATAATGATAATTAGGGTCGATGGTAGTACTGAGCACAAAGTGGGGCAAACCTGATCTCTTGACCGTTTTCGCAACCAACGGAATGCTGACACAAACACACGGAGTCCGGCCGGTACTCAGGATATACAACAACGATACATTCACGTCACCCGACACGTTAGATTTTAGTGCTTTGGCTGTCGGGATAATCTATTCATGATGACACAAATGCAGCTAGTTCATGTAAGATTTGCCATTTGCCACTTGGGTGTTTTGGATAGATTACTCTGCAAGCATAAGCGGCAACCAGCGATGTGACAGTACTTGTGTTCAGGAGGAGCTGCAGCACGCCGTAGCGGAGAAGACCTTAAGTCCCAAAATACTATGGCGTGCTGCAGCTCCTAGGGTGCTGCAGCTCCTCCTGAGCACGGGGAATTATGTAAGCAGGCTGAGGCTTGGCACTGATACTGCAGTTCATCTCTTGAGCAATTGTTGTGAGCAACCTCCAACATCACCCTCGCTGTCACCATGAATACTTTACGCCTCTTGCGAGTTGCCACTCGAGCTCAATCGATTACCGCGTGCAGAAAACCGCTGCAAAGACGAGGATATGCAGATGCTGTGTCCGACAAGATCAAACTCACCCTCGCCCTTCCCCACCAGGTACGTTCGCTTCAGATGAAGCTTTTCTGACGCTCCGATACCTCGTATGGATTGTAGAATGTCCGCTAATCACGACGATGGGCTGTAGTCTATATACAAATCCACCGATGTGTGCGTACCGGCTCTTGTTGTGCACTTCCCTGGAGCACCGGTTTAAACGAGGAAGAGCTGCTTACGAGTGTCTTTCAGGGTACAAGTAAATATCCCAGCCGAGTCAGGTGAAATGGGTGTATTGGCAAACCACGTACCTTCAATTGAGCAGCTGAAGCCTGGATTGGTGGAGATAATCGAAGAAAGCGGCGGCAGCAAGCAGTTCTTCTGTTCGTGCAATCTCCCTTTGCCCTTCGACAGCGCCTGCCAATTATCACTGCAGAACAAATGCATGGGCCGAGTCCTGCCGAACGGCGACACCGGCATGGTTTCTGGGGCTATGAGCTGATTCGCCTTTTCATGTTAGTATCTGGCGGCTTCGCCATTGTTCAGCCAGATTCACAGCTTAGCATCAACGCGGTCGAAGGTTTTCCGGTGGAGGACTTCAGCTCCGAGGTAGCTATGAATCGCTTCTGTCTCTGACTGTGTCCTACTAATGCGATCTCAGGCCGTTCGTTCTCAAATAACGGAAGCCCAAAAGATCGCTAGCGGAGGGGGAAGCGAACAGGACGTTGCCGAAGCGAAGATTGAATTAGAGGTAGTCGCTTTCTAGGTTGCCGTCCTTGATATCCTAGCCTGTTAACAAATGTTTTAGGTTTTGGAGAGCTTGCAAGCTGCGATTAAGTAGATAATGTCCCATATTATTCACTGTATAAAAGCATGTACCCAAATTGTTTCGGAAACGCAGTCTAGTGTCATGCAAACGTTGCATTGCTGCTCTGTTGCACCTGCCAAACTACCACGATCTGGTAGGTGGTCATTTGTGTTTGAACCGCGATGCCCATTCTTATCTTCTTCAATGAATATACAATCGCATCTGGTCTAAGTTATCAGGCAGTATTCCCAATTGATATTATTCCATTTTTGGGCAGTCTAGTTACTGGGTCGAGGAGAGTCTGGATATGAGCAGAAGATACCCATCCAATTCTCCAACTCCATCCAGCGTATCCGGACGCAACTTGCCGGATGATGCTGTTGTTGATAAAGGGTTCGTGTCGACTAGAATCGACACATACGGGAAGAGCATAGCAAAGTCGGGCGAACCGCACCCTTCCTACCCTCCATCGTTCCCACGGGCACGGTTCGAAAGGGTGCAGACACACGGAGACTGGCCTTCCTACAACGCTGACTTGTACAACCAACCTCATCCTCGGACTTTGAGCCTTGCGCCCACCTCCACCTTTGATGTAGGCGACCGTTCACAGCATGAACAGCAGGAATACAATATGCATGACAAACACCAAGTCAAAGGCGATCCATCTAGCAGCCTCAGGGTGGCAGGGCTCAAGTATTTATGGGAGAGCAAGGGCCAGTCGCAAAACGCTGCCAATGCTTCACAACAGACTTCTGCTGCATCGTCTCTTACCACTCCTTCCATTGGCGATTGGAGCTCCCCACACGTAGAGAATAATCGCACGAGGGCGGACGAATCGGCATTGGAGTTAGCTGCCATCAACAGCCTCCAGTCACAGCCCGTCAACGTTGAAAATGGGGAGCTCTCTGGTAGCTCGCAAAATCTTCAAGGATACTCAAAGGTTAGACATCATCAAGACGGGCAGAGCTTGGAGGCGGGTCCTCCCAAAGCTTCTGGAAGCCCTCAGCCAAAGAGTCGACGAAAGAGAGATGCAAAGATACCAACCGAGAAAACCCAATCCCTACAAGCGCGACACCTTCCAAGCAGGGGCTCCAGCGGCATTACTCCATCTAGTAACAGGACTTCCAAGACTCAAAAGACCCCGATCGAACCACTGACGCTTTTTTCTACTGATGCAGACTCGTGTCACCCAAGTAATAGATTCACATCCAGCTCGCATTCAACTCCCCAGCCACCGACGCCGCGAAGAAGCGTGTCGATGAAGCAGAGACATCACCACGAACGACGGATTCCAAAAGAATTCGACCACACAACGCACGCGCGTATATCATCCGACCACTCTATGGATTCAACCTCAACTTCATCGTCCGAATACCACTCCATGGACCACGCAGAGCCTATGTTCCAGACGCGGAGGGAGAATACCCTAACAAGTACCGCCGACAAGGGTTCAACAATAGCAGAGACAGCAAGGACCCTGGAGCACAACGACGACCGAAATCCATCTGCGCCCAGATTATCATGCACACGGGATGTCGCTGTACAGACGGACTCTTTCCACGAACGAGACCTCGGGGAGTCGTCGTCGGTGTGGTCCGGGAGCCAATCGGTAGTCGAGCGCCAGGAGCAGCAGCTGTCCCATCATCATGGCTCAAAACCCGTGCGCCTGGAGAGAAGGCTGGGGCGGCGACCGGGGATTCGGACCGTTCAGGTGATTGTCAGTTTGGACGGGGCGGACGATCTGGTGGTGGATGCTCGGCTGAAGCGGAAGCGGAGGGATTTGAAATCTCGGTCTTCATAGGACGTAAAGTATCGGAATGGAAACTTTTAGGAATAGTATTCTGCGTGCAGATTATGTCATCTTTTTGGAAACAACTGCTCGCTTGTAAACAGACAAATTCATTCGTACTACTAATATCGCAATAACTCATATGGTCATCTGGAGGTATTGTCTGTAGCCAACCTTCGGCGGCACAGCTCAACAACGGACCATCAGTATCATACAGTAGGTAGTACCCGTGACATGCCTTCTCAATTCGAAGCTTGTTCCTCTTTCAATTGCTTCAACATCATTTCCTCCACGGCCGCCTGTCCCTGCTTCTCCACTACTTTTTCATCCTCTACCGCCATGACAGACGCCTCACCCTGTCCAGCGACCCGATCGTCAAGCGCTAGCTTCGTCTGTCCCAGGGCATAGATCTGTTCTTCAATCGTGCCCTTTGACACCAATCGAATCACTTCGACCTCTCGCGTTTGCCCCACGCGGTGAGCACGATTCTCAGCTTGTATGTCGTCTTGGGGGTTAAACGAAGAATCAAAAATGACAATCTTATTCGCACACGCGAGGTTGATGCCAGCGCCCCCAGCTTTCGTCGACAACAGGAACACGGTGATTTCGGCATCGGCGTAGAACTGATCGATCATGTCTTGACGCTCGTCGATCTTCGTCTGGCCATCTAAGCGGAAGAAGCGCATCCCCAAGGTCTCCATGACATCTTCCAAGATATCCATGACCATGACGAATTGGGAGAACACGAGCACGCGGTCTCCGTTTTTCTTGAATTCCTTGAGAAGCTCCGACAGTTTGCTTACTTTGCCCGAATCCATCCATTCCTCGTTCTTCAGGCGATATTTGCTCATCGTCGACGGGTATCTCTTGCAGAAACGTTGCAGTTCAAAGTCCATCATGACGCTCATATCCTCCAGACACAGGTCGTATTGGCGGTCATGGAATTCATCCTCTTTCAGGCAGTCCCGGGCCATCTTTTTCAAGACGTTATCATTATATACACGCCGAAAGAGCAATGGATGGATAGAGGCTTTGCGCAAGTCCATCATGACATTCGCAGTCTCATTGCCGACTTTCTTGCCTGCCGCTCTGTCTGCGATAACTTGTAACCCTCGCGCTTTCTCGCTATCGTAAATAGCTGCCTGGCTGGGTGAAAGATCGCAGTATTCAACACGCCTTGTCTTCTGAGGAAGGTGCTTCAATACCTGATGCTTCTTCCGGCGGAGCACAAACGGGGCCATCATAGATTTAGCTCGATTGATTCGTTGCTGCGACAGCAGAGCGGCGTGGGATTCATTGGTTGTCTTGGCCTTGTGACTGAAAATCACATCCAAGTCCTCACTATGCTCGCTGAAGATCTGCGGCATGATGAAGGCCAGCAAGGACACTAACTCGCTGAGATTGTTCTGCAGAGGTGTTCCAGTTAATAGTAACCGGAAGGAACATTTAAAACGGGTCAACTGCTCGTATGCTGCTGATTTACGGTTCTTAAGAAGATGTCCTTCATCGTATACACATACCTCGAGAGGAAGACGGCGGAGGAATTTGCAGTCATCCTTGGCTTTAGCAACGCCATAAGTGGTCACGATAACGTTGACGTTTCCGATGTTCTGATCGATCTGATGCCGGATGTGGGCTCGTTCGGCTTGACCAGCTACCAAAGGATTATCAGCATGGGCTTGCGTCTCAGGGCTGCAAAGAGGTTACTTACCATAGTAGGGTACGACGGACAATTTAGGGCAGAAGATACTGAACTCTCGTAGCCAATTTTCGATGGTGGAACCGGGGACAATTATCAGGTGAGGCCCTTTCTTTCCCTGTTCGAACAGATGGGCCAAGAATGCTATTACTTGACAAGTCTTGCCCAGGCCCATGTCGTCCGCGAGAATGCAGCTAAGTCCATTCTCAAAGAGCAGGGAAAGCCAGTTGGCTCCGACTATCTGGTAATCTTTGAGCACGATGTTCTCGTCCATGAGTGGTGGCTGACCAAAAATGGTATTCTGAGCTCTTCTGACGGTAACCGCGAGATCGCCGTCTTCGTCCGCAGAGGCAGATGTACTGGTAGGCGTACCGATCCCAGAATCTTTCAGAGATGCTTCAGCGTCGGATTTTTGATCGAAATTCGTCAGATCCAACTCTCCGTTATGTGCGGCACCATATACGTCTACGCCCCATTGCTTCATTTGCTCGGCCAGAGGCCTTCCGAGAGATTCACATTTCTGAACGAGGCCGTCAACAGCATTGTATCCTCTCCACATATCGATACAGCTATCGACGATCTTGTCTCCAATGGGCCTTTTGGCAGTCCGCTTGTTTGCACTGGCCTTACTCTCCGTAGAGATCTTGCGGATAGCATCGAGTGTCTTGAAAGGCCTGTAGGATAAGATAGTCGCCGCGATGGCTGCCGTAACAGCAGCGATATCTGAAAGCTGATCACTTTTGCACGTGTTGAAAAACTCGAGAACCTTATGGTCAAGTTCTGCCTCATCGGTACTTGAGCCAATGGCCGAATCGCTTTGTGAGTCGGTATCAGCAAGCTCTGTATCATCCAGCGCAATTGGGCTTGGTCGACGAGATTTAGTCGGGGGTGGGGATGTAGGCTTCTTTCGGCCTTGGACAAGCCGCCTCCTAGGCTTTGGCGTTGGCACATTTGGTGGAGGCGAGCTCTGAGCCTCTGCTTCTCTTTGACTAAAAGCCTGGGTCGATGTCCACTTTGAGTGGATAGATTTACCTGGGGCCTTCACCTGCTGTTTGACAGTTGGTTTGGCCGGCTTGGTCAGCTGTTGCAGCGATGGTTCATTGTCGGATAAAGTAAGATCAATGGCTGCTGGTTTCTCATCTAAAGCGGAGAGATAGTCTATAGCATCGTCGAAATTTCCCTTTTTGTTCAGCAGAGCAGCTTTACAGGCGGCTAGGGTTTTCTGTGGTAGGATTTCATGCATCCGTTTCACTTTGGTCCGGACTTGAAAGTCTTCAATGTCATCCAATGTAATGTCTGCTTGAGTCTGCGCCTTGGCGGGCGCTGTTTGGAGAGGCCTGGGGGCCCGACTTGCATTGCCATACGCATCTGCCATTACGTCTGCAGTTCGCTTCGTAGGTGTGGCAAATCCTGTTACTGCCTTATATCTCTCTGGATTAAACAAAGATCGTGACACGGACGAGGCCGGATCCTGAGTCTTGTTACCCTGAGGGAGTGGTTTGTAGAAGGCTTGAGAGGTGATCTCCTGGAATCGACTGGTAATCGCAGGCTTTGCATCGTTGTGCGCCCTTTGAACGAATTTCGAGGGTTTGATATCGGCATTACGATGCGACTGAGACTCTTCGTCCGAGGACATAGTTCTATTGATACAAATCTCGTCTTCATCACTACTAACGTCAACCTTGGGCTTCTGCCTGGAAGGTCCTACAGGAGGCCGGAAAGCCGTCCCTGGAGGAGCCATCCTGTTTGCCAATATCCCAGCGGGCCGGTGGATCAATGGGGAGGGACTTGGCGCACTCGGCTTGGACAATGGGGAAGAAGCGGCTACTTGTACCACCGATTGTTTGTGGCTGCCGTTGGAAGATGGAGTGGCTCTATTGAGGAGCTGGGTTGGCTGAGTGACATATTGCGGCGGTGTGAGAGGTGTAGGGCTATTCGAAGGGCGGCGACCAGGAGAGTCGCGGGACAGAAGAAGCGTGTCGACCGTCTGGTGCCCATCGAACAAATTGTCGCCGCTGTCGTTGGCAGAGTCGTAGGCCGGATCACCAGCGGCATACCCAATGTCCGTTCTCCTCCTCTTCGCCGGCGTTTCCATGACTGAATCCATGGTCGCTACCGTTTGAACAAAATTCAGCCTAGGAAGCGTTGTCGCTACTTAACAGCGACCGGTCATAACACAGAGAACTCTCCACCTTATGATTGTTGGTCGCATAATAGTAGACGGAACGGATTATTAGAAATGGTGTTATAGTTTATGGGTTATTGTCAACGCCTATAGTCAGACAGTCAAGGCAGGGAAGATATGTATGGTTGCGTCGGCTTTGTGCCTTCGGTCCGGCGTAGAAAATCCACTTTACGCGTGTGAAAGGGACAGACGCGCCATTCGCGCTTACCGTCCTCGACTGGTAAGACTGAGGTGGTGTATTATTATTACTTCTTTTGCAACTTGAATTGTTTGGCATTAGGAGGACTCAATAACAAGCAATGACCAGCCGCAGAATAGTATCCAACGAGAAGAATCTTCTCGAAAAAGACGATAGCAATGATCGAACTCCAAGTGCCTCGGAGAAATCAAACATTACCCCTGCAGTTCCGGCGTGAGTCTGAATGTCTGATATGCAGCAGCTTGATCTTGCATGGGCGCTAAGTAATTCAACCGATACTAGGGCTGTCATCTTCAAGCTGCTTGGCTTTACAGCGGCCATGGTCGGAGGGCCTATAGGCATGTATTTCCTGACCTTGAATACCATATTCCGCGGTCCGTACACCAACACGATAAGAAAGCATCTTGGGCTGAAATCTACGCAGGGAACTCGACGTGGGCCGGTGCAACGGCCGCGTTCACGGCGAATGTCGTCCTCATTGCTTATGTCGTTGTTGCAATGAAAGAGGACCAAAGCGACAAGCTTATAGCCGAAGAGCGTGAGAAGAAAAAGAGATGATGGATTTAATGTACATGAGTCGCCGGACTGTACTGAGAATGGTCCGCAGCTGCCATAATGTGCCTCAGCAATCGTTCTTCCATCATCTCCAAGCATGTTACCATCCGCCCGTTTCTGGGACGCCGGGAGCTAGCCGTGCACTGCTGGTGCAAAAGCGCTGCGCAGATTCGAATCGCGTTACAGGCTTATAGGGGAGCCTTTACAAAGCGAACACGAAGGTCTAACACTAGGTTCTTCTAGGTTTGGTCTGATTGCTACAAGGGAAGGGTTAAAGTGAGCGGTTGATGATCATCCAAGACGCTACCGATGCTGATCGTCAGGATGTAATTCATTAGAGTCCTCATTAATCTTAACTTGGTTTGGCATCAGGATCAAACCTCCCATTACCACCGTATGCACAATCCAATCCGCTATACACATTTCACGTTCTACTGAACCTTCGCTTCAACCAACTCTTGCGTTTGTCCGTGTTCCCGTTAGCAGCCGGTGTCTCTTTCGTCGGCAGACGTTCTAACTTGATTGGTACTCTTGCCGCATTGGGCTTTGAACTGGCATGAGGCGGAGGCGGAGGGGGAACAGGGTTCCGGTTGTGGATAGGAAAGCCGTTCCCCATGTTCTGTGTGTGACCATAATCTATCGGTTCACCGTATGCTCGATCGTTCACTCCGTGCTCTTCCAGAATAGGGCCCTGAAACTGAGGAGCACCTCCAAAGCCGTTGAATCCGTAAATCTCGGCAGGATCAGGCTTTGGACCATGCTGGATTTTGTCGATTGAGCTGTTCTCACTGCTCGGATCGGTCGAATTTCCCTGATTGAATATCAGAGTCAGCATGCGTATCCCAAATCGACTAACGACAAGTCCAAGAGATGTCTCAGTTGTAAATGTTTCGCAAATCCAGACTCAAGAGAGTCCTGGGGTGGAGTAGCTCAGACAAGTGCTTACCCATGGATCGGTATTGTGACTTTCGTTGCCGGAGGCCGATGCCACCGTATCGTGCGACTGATGGTACCCTTGCGTAGGATAGACACTTTGGTTATTCGTACCGTAGAGCATGGGATCCGAATTAGCACGATGATTGACCCGACGACCGTACCCCGCTTGATTGTAATTGCCCCCATTACTGTCAACATAAGTTCTGTCCGGCCTTCCCATGCTCATGCGATTGCCGTAGTATCCAGCAGGAGTCTCAGACCCAAGCCGTTGTTGTGGCTTGAGGCCAGAGTAGTAGCTAGTCCGCCTGCTTTGCCCGTTGATGCCATCTGAAGTATCTGCAAGAACGGCAGGTGAACATCGAACTAGATCAGGAAAGTGTTTGAGGGGACTTACCAGCCCTTGAAGGGCTCGATCGTTCATACGAGCCGTCGATCGCGGCCTCGAAAGCCCGTATTGTATCTAGTGGACGCTCGAGCCTTGGTCTGGTTGGATTGGACAGATCAGGATCAGCTAGAACATGTTCAGCTTCAGCCAATGGTGTTGGTATTCGTGGGGCGAAGCATACTGATTAAGTTTCCGTAGCGGTCCCTGTGCTGCAACAAGCGGATATTGTCCAGCGTCGACTCCTCGCGTGCTTGAGCATCTGCATAGGCGCTGTCAGACTCCATGCTCTCAATCATGGCAGCATGCGCTAGCGGGATATTAACCTGGCTGGGCTTCATTGATGGCTTTGGTTGGATCTGCTTTTGATGTGACACGATGTGAAGCCTTCTCTTTCGAGGTTTCGATCAAGTTGTCGACCTTGACTTGCGAACTACTGGAGCTCTTGCGATGAGTGAAGCTCAGCATCGATTTGGGACGGTCTTTGGCGGGCATGGCGGGCAAGGCGGACTTCAGGCTGGATTATAAAACGGTGCGACGAAGGATTCCGAACGAACGAGGATCAATCTGTTGCAATGAATGTGTCTTCTTGATTACCAAGGCAGTGAAGGAAAAGTAACGACCGGCGAAGGATTTTCTGGCCGTGACAGTGCAGCAATGCGAAACAAGTCGGCTATGCAACGTTCCCGGGGTTGCGCCGGAGGCCCAAGATGATTAAGGAAAGAATAAATAGATGGCTTTTTGAGAATAGTATTGGATTAGTGCAAGTGCTGCTAGTGCTGCTTGCAGTTTTAAAGCTGGAGCGAAGAAGAATAGTTGTGAAGCAGTAACGAATGTCGGAGGTTTGTCCGCAACGAAAGACAAATATGACGATAGAAGGACGGGTGGCTGGCTCGCTGGAAAAGACGAGATGTCGCAGATATATTTTAGAGAGGTAAGGGCTTTTTGTTGGTCCCACTTGCCTTCGGGCCTGGGAGGCTCCACCAGCACCACCACCAGCAACGCCTTTAACCCAAGTTATACTAATCTACTGGAGCTTCCTACTGGTCTGGACGAAGGACACGCAATCCCGCATGCACAAACTCTTGGCGACCAACAGTACAGTATTTACCTACTAGCTACTACTGATAAGGTAGCTAGGTATTTGTTCAATTGCCAAAGGTACATTTGAGACTGCACGCTGCTGCTCCTCTAGAGCTCTGTACCTAGCTCGTCCTCCAGTGCAGTCTCGCTTTTGCACATCCGTCTTCAACAAAATGTCCAAAATGCTGGGCCACATGGAAATTGCACATCTTTTGTTGGATCAAGTTTCTAAGTTCGATTCCAGTGGCCAGCGTAGAGACCTGTCAAAGTATCTCACCAGATAACAGGAGTCGGGTTCAAGCACATTATGTTACAATTACACGAGATGTTGTTATTTATTGTTGTAACAGCACTGTCGAACACTGCCTTCGGTTTAACCACCCAGTCTGATGTCCCAAACCGGTAAGCTTATCTGAATGAAGAGGACTACACTACAGTCACTCCTAATCTGGATTACCCCGGTCGATAGGCGTCGGTAACCGCTGCCAAAACTGAAGGTGACTCCGACTGTCGCCGTGCAACATGGGCTACCCGAAGTCCCGCATATATCCCCAAGTGAATCCCCAAGCTGTCGTGGAGAAAGCTAGATAGTATTGCACGAAGTGGTTGTACAAGTGAGGTTAAGCTTACCGGTTTGGGACATCAGACTGGGTGGTTAAACCGAAGGCAGTGTTCGACAGTGCTGTT
>QQTW01003742.1_pt1 | contig 11289 bp, 9 predicted proteins | sample 1904831 | NCBI WGS metagenome assembly QQTW01 (sample SAMN09435610, study PRJNA476489) | Subsurface metagenome, whole genome shotgun sequencing project.
AGATAAGGTCCTTATACTTGGTGGTAAGTGCCGATACGATCATGCCCAGGCCAAGCGCCAAAAGGCCCATTACGGCAATAAGCAGCGGCGTAAGCATCATGTAGCCGTTGGGATGCACCTGTGCTGTAGTAAAAAGGTAATAAGCCCAGAAAAAGATAAAAAGAAAAAACTGGATGCCAAAGCGCACCAGGTTGGAAATAACAATTGACACGGGCATTACAAGACGTGGAAAATACACTTTGCCAAACATCTGCGCATTGTCTTTAAAAACAGTAGCGGTTTTATTGAGCGTTTCGGAAAAGTAGTTCCATACGGTAATGCCCGACAGATAGAAAAGCAGCATCGGCAGGCCATCGGTGCTCAGGCCCGCCACCCGGCCAAAGATCAGTACAAAAGTGAGCGTGGTAAGCAGGGGCTGCAGCAAAAACCAGAGGGGTCCTAAAATGGTTTGCTTGTAGTTGGCCACAAAATCGCGGCGCACAAACATCAGCACCAGATCGCGGTAGCGCCACACTTCATGGAGGCGTAGGTCGAGCAGGCGGGTGCGGGGCTCGATAACTTCCGTCCAGTGCTCAACAGGCGCTGCATCGGGCGCTTGCGCAAGGTCTATTGCTTTGGTGCTGGTCAAAATCAGATAGGGTATTTAAAGATGGGGTTTAGGAAGGTTGAGAAAATTTAAATGGTTTGGCGAGTTTAGTTTTAAACTTTTCTAAACCTGTAATCCTTATTCCACCGGCTTAGGTATTTACTTTAATTTTCAACACCCGCAGTTCAGCGGCAAACGGCGCAAGAATCAGCTTAAAGAATTGCGCTGCCTGCTCAGGAAGATAATCATGTGTAATTTTGTTGCGAATAAGGCGCATGTCAAACCAGACGGACGCATCAGAAACAAGGCCTGCTTTTTCCATGTTGTGCAGCAGATCCCGCAACGTGTCGGCTTGCTGGAGTGAGTAGCGTAAATCGTAACTGCGGAAATAAGAGATTGCAGCTTCATAAGCCCTGATGAAACGGCTGCTTAGTGCATCAAACACTTCCAATTCCTCGTAGCTGTATTGTTTTGTTGGATCGAACGGCGGCACCCGGCTCATTGAGGCTTCCAATGCCACCAAGGCATGTATTAGTTTCAGGCGGTTATTTTCATCAAATACACTGCTCACCTGATTCGCACTTTATTGATGTGGTTTAAAAATGCACGTTGTTCTTTTGATTGGCCACTGGCACCTGGGAAAACAACTACATCAATCCGCTCGTCGCAAATGCTTTGATACCTGCGGGTTATCAACATGGTCGTTTCGAGTCTTTTTTCAGCATTATCACTGCTAATAACCAATAAATCTACATCGCCGCCTTTTACGCCTGATTTTGCCCTGGAGCCAAACAAATACACCGCTCCGGCAACGCCATCAAGTGCATTATCCAATGCTTTTTGCTGCAAACTATCCAACCGAAGGCTATGTAAGTTTTGTAGCATGATAGGGTATTTGGGGGATGAAGCTGAGGTTAAGGCTACGATTTAGGTTTAGTTTCAGGAACCTGATGTTTTTGAACTGCTACATCTTAACCTAAACCTTTGCCTAAAAGTCTTATTCCTCCCGGCTCAGGTGTTTCAGGTAAGCGCCATAGCCACTTTTAGCTAAGGCATGTGCATGTTGGACCAGTTGTGCATCATCAATAAAGCCCATGCGCCAGGCAATCTCTTCAATGCAGCCGATCTTGGTGCCCTGCCGCTTTTCTATTACGCGCACAAACTCCGAGGCATCGTGCAGCGAATCAAAAGTACCGGTATCGAGCCAGGCCGTGCCGCGATCGAGAATTGAAACCTTTAGCTGCCCCTGCTGCAGGTACACTTTGTTTACATCCGTAATTTCGTACTCGCCTCGGGGCGAGGGCTGCAGGTTGCGGGCTATGCCCACAACAGCATTATCGTAAAAATAAAGGCCCGGCACAGCATAGTTGCTTTTGGGCTGCACCGGTTTTTCTTCAATAGAAAGCACATTGTGGCTGCCGTCGAACTCCACTACGCCATAACGTTCCGGGTCCGACACTTTGTAAGCAAATACATAACCGCCTTCTATATCGTTGAGCGCCTGCAGCTGCCTGCCCAGCCCGCTGCCGTAAAAGATATTATCGCCCAGCACCAGGGCTACTTTGTCCTTGCCTATAAAATCAGCGCCTATGACAAAGGCCTGCGCCAGCCCGTTGGGCACTTCCTGAATGGCATACTCGAAGCGGCAACCCACGGGGCTGCCATCGCCCAGTAGGCGACGGAACTGCGCATTGTCTTCCGGCGTGGTAATGATCAGAATTTCGCGGATGCCCGCCATCATCAGTATCGACAAAGGATAATAAATCATCGGCTTGTCGTAGATAGGCATCAGCTGCTTGGAAATAGCTTTTGTAATGGGGTACAGGCGGGTGCCGGAGCCGCCGGCGAGGATAATTCCTTTCATGTTGATACAGGTAATTCGGTAGCTAAGAATATAAACATTTTATCTTACGGCATACTGCTGCTCATAATACTGCTGGTAGGCACCAGAGGTTACTCTTTCCAGCCATTCTTCATTTTGCAGATACCAGTCAATGGTTTGCGACAGGCCTTCTTCAAAAGTTACCGACGGCTTCCAACCCAGTTCTTTGTTGATTTTGCTTGCATCAATGGCATAGCGGCGGTCGTGGCCGGGGCGGTCTTTTACATACGTAATCAGCCCCTCGCTTTCGCCCGGTGTGCGGCCCAGCTTTTCATCCATCAGCCGGCACAGCAGCTTCACCAGGTCTATGTTCCGCCATTCGTTAAAGCCGCCTATGTTGTACGTTTCGCCTTTCCTTCCTTTATGAAAAACAAGGTCGATAGCCGTTGCGTGGTCTTTTACAAAAAGCCAGTCGCGGGTATACAAGCCATCGCCATATACCGGTAAAGGCTTTTTGGTAATGATGTTGTTGATGAATAAAGGAATCAGCTTTTCGGGAAAATGGTTGGGTCCGTAATTGTTCGAGCAGTTGGTAACCACCACCGGGAGGTGGTACGTTTCGCCATAGGCACGCACAAAATGATCCGACGCCGCTTTGGAAGCCGAGTAAGGCGAGTTGGGATCGTAAGGCGTGGTTTCGGTAAAAAAACCGGTATCACCCAAAGCGCCATATACTTCATCGGTGCTTACATGGTAAAAAAGCCTACCTGCATCGTTGCCGGCCCAGCTTTTTTTGGCGGCATTCAAAAGGTTTACGGTGCCTACTACATTGGTATATACAAAATCGAGCGGCGAAACAATAGAGCGGTCCACATGGCTTTCGGCAGCCAGGTGAATAACGCCTTCGGGGTTGTATTGGTCAAAAACCCTATCCAGTTCCGCAGCATCCAGCAGGTTTACCCGCTCAAATATATAGTTGGGGCTGTTTTCAACATCCCGCAGGTTTTCGAGGTTGCCGGCATAGGTAAGCGCATCGAGGTTAACAATGCGGTAGCCGGGATATTTGTTTACAAACAGGCGAATAACGTGTGAACCGATGAATCCGGCACCGCCGGTTATTAGAAGGGTCATGATTTTACGTTGTGATTAGAAGCGCAAATATAGGCTGAAGGTTGAAGGTTGCGGCGTTGGGGCGTTTAGTTGTTTAGAAGTTTAGAGCTTACCCTTAAACTGCGTTCACGAATATCCAAACCGGTGGTGTTTTCTGTACCACTCAAATGTTGTTTTCAATCCCTGCCGCACCGATACCTCCGGGTTGTAGCCCAATAAGGTACGGGCCTTGCCAATGTCGGCAAGGCTGTGCGCTACATCGCCGGGGCGTTCGGGGCCGTACAGCGGCGCCAGATCGCTGCCGGCTATCCCTTTAATGGCCTCAAACAAATCGTTGAGGCTTATACGCTCGCCATAGGCTATATTATATACCTGGTTTATTGCAGCTTCATTGGCAGTGTTAAGTGCCAGGACATTGGCCTGAACTGCATTGTCTACATACGTGAAGTCGCGGCTGTGTTCGCCGTTGCCATTAATGCGCGGCGGTTCATTATTGAGTACTGCCTGCATAAATAACGGTATAACAGCGGCATACGGCCCCGCGGGGTTTTGGCCGGGGCCAAACACATTGAAATAACGCAGCCCGATCAGTTGCATGCCGTAGGTACGGGCAAATACATCGGCGTACAGTTCGTTTACCAGCTTGGTTACGGCGTAAGGGGAAAGTGGCTTCCCTGTTTTATCTTCTATTTTGGGCAGGCCCGGATGGTCGCCGTAGGTAGAAGAAGAAGCCGCATATACCACACGGCCCACGCCTTCTTCTTTGGCAGCGGTAAATACATTAAGCGTGCCGCCCACATTCACTTCGTTGGAAAGGATCGGATCGTTGATGGAGCGGGGCACCGAGCCCAACGCGGCCTGGTGGCTGATGGCATGGATGCCTTTGCAGGCCAGCCGGCAGGTTGCATAATCGCGGATGTCGCCTTGTATAAACTCAAACCTTGGGTGGTCTTTGAAATCGGCTATGTTTTTGAGCGAACCGGTGGCCAGGTTGTCGAGCACCCGCACAAGTTGAACCTTTTCCTGCCCCAGCAGCGATTTTACAAGATGAGCACCGATAAAACCTGCACCGCCGGTGATAAGTATGTTCATGAGGGTTGATGGGTTGAGGCGTTAAAAGTTTTTGAAGAAGATTTCATGTTGTCGAAAATTCAAATTAGATGCAGCAGTTTCTACGCACACAGCCAGGCTGGTAAAAAATTTGCCTTTTTGTTTCACATGCCTCAGCCGGCTGACGCTAGGCTTTTACCGCTTTATGGAAAACGCGCGCACCTGTTCTCCCAGTAATTCAAATGGTCAAGAAAATTTTAGGTCAATAACTGCTCAATGCAATGGTTGTAAAATGTACGTGGTCTTTTGCAGACCGATCTTGCACCAGCTTTCTGCGTGGTTTGAAGCTACCTAAACCGCTGCACGCCTGATCTGCATTGAAGCCAAATTTATCTTTTGGCTGAGAACTTTTTGGTTTGGATATAACATTTGAGCCAACGCTATTGTTATTTGCCGCACCTTAGGCTTTTAAAAAATGATTTTACAAACCGCAGCTTTTATCCCTCACGGGGCATTGGCCATCTGCAATCAACATTATCTAAATTCAGCCAAATACAAAGCAAGGTACAAAAACGGCACCCCCCTTGCGGCACCTTAAACTACATGCAATCCTGCTCGCGCCTCCTCACCTTTTCTTTCGCAACCAACCGAACCAGCCGTTTTTCGCCGCTCCGTTACCGTTAGGTGCTTCCTCAAAATAACCGGCCTCTTCGCCATAGCCATAGCCGTATTTGCCATAGCCGTAGTAGCCGTACGCTTTTTCCGGCCGCACATCGTTGAGCACCACAGCCATGCGGGGCAGTTTGGCATTACGGGCCAAATCATCTATGGCTTCCACCTGTTTTTTAAAGGTGCGTCGCTGCCGGGTAACGTACAGGGTAGCATCGGCAAAATGGCTGAGGGCAAGGGCATCGCTAACAATACCTGCCGGGGCTGTATCCATCACTACCGCATCGTAATTGCTGCGCACCCAGGCAAACAAGGCTTCCATCTTTGGGTGCAGCAGCAGCTCTGCAGGGTTGGGTGGCACCGGGCCGCAGGGCAGCACATACAGGTTTTCAAATCCCGGAACGGGAACAGGCAGGTCTTCCAGGCAGGCTTTATCAAGCAGCCAGTTGGTAAGCCCGGGCCTTTTGCCCAGGCCCAGGCTGGTAAGCACTTTGGGCTTGCGTATGTCAAATTCCAGAATAAGGGTGCGCTTGCCGGCCAGCGCCAGCACGGCACCCAGATTAATTGAAACAAACGACTTGCCTTCGCTGCTGAACGAAGAGGTAACAAGCAGCACCGGCCGCTGCACCGTAGAAAGTACATACTGCAGGTTGCTGCGCACCATGCGAAACTGCTCGGCCACAATACCCCTGTTGTTGGGCCGCACCACCAGGGCTTCGCTGGCGTATGAATGACCTATCTCACCCAAAACAGGTACATCGGTGCTTTTTTCGATATCGGCGCGGCTGGTTATTTTGTCGTTCAACAGCTCCCGCACAAAAATAAACAGGGCAGGAACAGCCAGTCCAAGTGCAATGGCAATGAGCCGGATGCTGTTGCGGTCGGGCCGCACCGGCACCGGGTTGGGGGCTGCCGCTTCTACTACTTTAATGTTGGAAATAGTGGCTGCCAGCGAAATAGCCGACTCTTCTCTTTTTTCCATCAATATTTTAAATACGGCCTGCTTCATTTCCTGCTGCCTTTTTATCTCCAGCAGGTTTTGTTCTTGTACAGGCAATAGTTCCACGCGGCTGCGTACGGCACCCTCCTGCTGCTGCAGGCGGCCAATAGCGTTGCGATAGGCCTCTTTGAGGTTGCGGATGCTTTCCAAAATGCTAAGCCGCAGTTGCTCTATGCCGCTGTTCATTTGCAGCACCCGTGCATTGCCAGGGGGTACGTTCCCATCTACAAGCGCCTTGCGTTCCAGCTGTGCTACGTTATAAGCCGAGATCATTGTGTTGAGCGTAGGGTCGGCAATACCCAGCGAAGAAGGTACAATGCTAAAGTTGTTGCGGCTGTCGGCGAGGTAAGCTTCAATCATCCGGGCAATGCTCACCTGCGCTTCCTGCTCGCGGGTTTGCACATCAAAAGCATCTATCCTTGCCAGGTAGCCGGCCGATTGCTCTTCGGGGTCGATCAGGTTATTTTTTTTTTGAAAAGCCAGCAATCGGGCGGTTACGCTATCCAGCTCGCGGCTCACCACCCGCAGCCGATCGTCTACAAAGGCGATGGTCTGCCGCTTTGTTTCGTTCTTATCTTCAATGGTAGCCACCTGGTATTCCCGCATCAGTTGGTTAAGTACATCGGCAGCCAGCAACGGGTGTGTGTTTTCTAGCACCAAAGTCAAAATGCCGGTGTTTCCCTTTGGCGCTACCTGCAAGCTGGCCAGGAGGTGTGCGGCCATCGCCCCCGTAGGCTTCCAGTCAATGCGGTACGCTTCGCCCAGGCTCCTGCTAGAAATGCGCAGCAGCGCAAAACGACCCTGCGGCAATGCAAAGGCCTGCCCAAACCGGAGATAGCCCTTTTGACCCTCCACAGAGAAAGAGCCATTCGGGTTGAAGTTGAGCTCAAAAGAAAAACTATTTGCCGAATCGTTCAGGGCAATGGTTTGCAATACAAAGGGCACATCTTTATAGTGGTGCACTTCGCTTATCTTGCCTTTGGTGTGGTACTGGTAATTGATGCCCAGTTTTTCCACTACCCGCTCCATCAGCGCCTTCGACTTTAAAAGTTCTATCTCGCTTTGTACATTAATAGAATTGTCCAGCACAAATAACTGTGAGAAACGGTCGCCGGCAGCGCCGGTGCCTTCTTCGCTGCTGGCGCCTTTTACCAGCAGGGCGCCGGCGGCCTGATACACCGGGGCCGAGTAGCGCAAATACAAAAGCGCACCCAGGAGCATAACCGCCACAGACAAAATAAAAAGCGGCAGAAACCGGATGTACTTAAAGAAAAGCTCCCTGATATTGGGTCCGGAGCCTGCCGCCTTACTTACTGCAAACTGATCTTCCATTAAAAGGGTTGTACCAGATTACCTGATAAAAATGTTGTACACCAGCGCAATGCTGGTAATAATGGTAAGGGCAAAGCCCACCTGTTGTGTAATGCGCTGCTGCTCTGCATTGCGGGCTTTGTATCGGGTGGCTTCTACCAGCACTACATCGTTTTGCTGCAGCTGGTAATAAGGCGATTCAAACATTTTGGAGGAAGTAAGATCGATGATGCCCATCTGCCGCTGGCCGCCTACTTCGCGGAGCACTTTTACGCTGGTTTTTTTCCCAAACTGCGTAATGTCGCCCGCCATGGCAAGCGCTTCCAGCAAGGTAAGGTTTTCTACCGGTACGGTTTGCACACCCGGGCTGGCTACTTCGCCCAACACAATAATGCGGAAATTGATAAAGCGGATGATAACCGAAGGATCCTGCAGCTCGCGCTTCAACTTTTGCTTGATCTGTTCTGCAAGGTTGCTTTTGGTAAGGCCTTCGGCCCGGATCACGCCCATACGGGGCATTTCGATATTGCCTTGCTGGTCTACCAGATAGCCTTGCAACTGCATGTTTTGCCCGCCGGTGTTGCTCATTTGCAGGTTGTACAATTCGTCTATCCTGGGGTCAAGGGCAGCACTGTATATCCGGATGCTCAACAGGTCGGCCTTTTGTATAACCGGCTCGGCCAAAAACCGGTTCAGCCGCATGGCCGTATCCCGCAGGTCTTCCGCGTAGTTTTGGATGGCCCGCTGCTCTGTTTTGCAGGAAAACAAGAAAAGGCAAGTGCAAAAAAACAGGGATGCGGTGAGGCGCATGGAGATGGGTTAGTTACGGTTTATAAGTTGAGGCCAAGATTAAGAATCAGCTTCTGGGCCACAGCATCGGCCTTTTCTTATTTGGTGGCTAATTTGTTTTTATCAATATCGGCTACAAGCATGTATCCCATGCTTTCAATCAGCACTTTGGCTACTTTGTTTTTTAATTCCAGCACCTTTCCTTCCAGGTCCATCAGCGGTCCGCCGGTAATGCGTACCTGCTGACCGGGCCGTAAGTCGATCTTAACAAGCGCCACATTTTCGTGGTCGTTTAAAAACTGGCGGATCACCATTATCTCCTTATCCTTGATCACTGCAGGCTTTCCATCCCAATACACAAAGTTGATTACGCCATCGGTCATGCGCACCGGGGTGCGCTCTTCTTCCGATATTTTTACAAATACATACGATTTAAACAGGGGCTCTTCTACCAGCTTTACCCGGTCGCTCCATTTGCGGCGCACTTTATTTAGCGGGCAGTATGTTTCAATGCTTTTTTGGGAAAGCAATGCGGCCACTTTCTTCTCCCACCGGGGCTTGGTATATATGGCTAACCACTTTTGTGTCATATAAAAATTTTACAAGGCTTCGCCACCTCAGCCCCAGGTGTAAAGCCTGTAACCAATAAGCCTGGAGGCTGCAAAGCGTTGCAAATATAATTCTCCTTTTGGGAGTGGCAAACCAATCAAACGCACAGATTTTGAGCTACTTATTTGCTCATTTTTATCAAGTAACAAAAGGTGCCGCATTCCGGCAGCAAACCCCTCACCTAAAAAAAGACAGGCCATCCGGCACATTGCGCAGCAGGATAGCATTGGCGCCGGTAACGGTATGCCGCCCAACAAAGGCATGCTTTAATTCCGCATTTCGGCTTATAAAATTTTGGGGATGGATTACATCTGTAAACACGGCAGCATCGCCCACCAACACCCCGCCGAGCAGCGCCACGCCGCAGGCTACTAATACGTTCTTTCGCGGGATGCAGTTATAGCCCATGTGGCAACTGGGCATTAGTTGGAATACATGCCAGATGCAGGTATAGGCGCATGCGGGTGCGCCTTCAAATACTGCCTTTTCATGCGCCTTATAGCCGGCCATGCGAATGAGTTTTGGTTTAAAACATCAATTTAAGTTTTTTAAGTCAAACTCATCCCTAAAAAGCCTATGTTGCCTGCCAGACAAATCGGTTGCGCGGTATGATGATAACGGTAACGCTTATACGATCTTTCAAAACAGGTGTTACAAAATATTGCTGCGGTGATTGTGCGCATTTCAAAAAGCCGCGGCTTTAAATATCCTATATCTTTAAAACCGTTATTCAATACTTAATATTTAAAAAACGACTGCCCATTGAAATCCCGTAATTATGCGCTTGATGTTTTTCGCGGTGCCACGGTAGCTTTTATGATCCTGGTAAACAACCCCGGCACCTGGGAGCATACCTACAGCCCTTTGCAGCATGCCCAATGGCATGGCCTCACGCCTACCGATCTGGTGTTTCCCTTTTTTCTATTTGCCGTGGGCAACGCCATGGCTTATGTAATGCCCCGCCTTGAAGCCGGCGGCCCTGCCCTTTTCTGGCGCAAAGTGCTTAAAAGAACCTTGCTGATTTTTGGTATTGGCCTTTTTCTGAATGCGTTCCCTTTTATGCAACTGACAGACGGAGCCTATCAACTCAAAGGCTGGACCTGGACCAAAGCCAGCGGCGAGCCGGGCGGCGTACGCATTATGGGTGTATTGCAGCGCATTGCACTTTGTTATTTTTTTGGTTCTGTGGTTGTGTTTTATTTAAAGACGAGGGGTGCCTTTCTGTGCGGCCTGATTATACTGCTGCTGTACTGGGGCTTGTGCGTGGCGGGCCACCCTGCCGACCCTTATAGCCTCGAAGGTTGGTTTGGCACCGGCATTGACAAAAAAATACTGGGAACGGCGCATATGTATTTTGGCGAAGGCGTAGCTTTTGACCCCGAAGGGCTGGCAAGTACGCTGCCCGCTATTGTGCAGGTAATTTTTGGCTTTTTGGTGGGCGACTACCTGCGGCGGCGAAGTTTGTACCTGCAAGAGGCAGGCGCCGCAACCGGCGATACCGTACAAGCCACTTATCAAACCTTGGCCGTGTTATTTTTGGCAGCCACGGCACTCCTGTTCACCGCCTATGCATGGGGCCTTCTCTTTCCCATCAATAAAAAAATATGGACCAGTTCGTACGTATGTGCAACCAGCGGCCTTGCCATAGCGGTGCTCGCATCCCTTATTTATTTTATTGAGATCCGAAAAGCAAGTGGCGGCTGGAGCCGGTTTTTTGATGTGTTTGGCAAAAACCCCTTGTTTATTTATGCCCTCAGCGGCCTGATTCCAGAAACCCTGTCCCTTATACGCATAGCCAACGGAACAGATGCATCCGGCGCGGTGCAATACACCAATCCATGGAGCTGGTTTTACAACGGCGTATGGGCCAAAATACCCGGCCCGCCCGAAACGGGTTCCTTGTTTTTTGCGTTAAGCTTTGTGGCCTTGCTTTGGCTTGTTGGGTACTGGATGAACAAAAAGCAAATTTATGTGCGGGTTTAACCAGTAAAGTGATGTAACAATACGGTAAAAGCCGGCATGCACTCCCGTACATGCCGGCTTTTACCGTATCGGCGGGATACCTGCCTGGGTTGCTATAAGAACGATCACTATGCTTAACCTGCTGTGGCACACTCGTTTTTTATATACATATGCGTACTATTTCGCCTGCATGCACATGCAATTCAACGCGGCAATAACTGGCTTCACCGATTAAATAGCACCTTAACACTATTATAGAACACCCGATGTATCTTTTGCTATTATTTTGGGTCTCATTCAATATTCAACATTCCGAACCCCAACTACCCTATACTATGTTACCCAATACAACATTACCCACCCCGGAAAAAGACCCCGAAC
>QQTW01003743.1_pt1 | contig 11286 bp, 6 predicted proteins | sample 1904831 | NCBI WGS metagenome assembly QQTW01 (sample SAMN09435610, study PRJNA476489) | Subsurface metagenome, whole genome shotgun sequencing project.
AGGTAGATAAGCCACGGTTAGCAAATCACTGTAACATCCTCTTACAGCAACGACAATTGCACATACTGCTTCTCCACACCGTCTAAGTTTGATAAGGAAATCCCTAACAGCCGCACCTCACGACTTCTCAGATCAATCGTCGAGAACAGTTCCCTTGCCAATTCACAAATTACCTCCAGCTCACGAATTGGCACCATCAACGTTTTGCTGCGCGTAATCTGCTGATAATCCGCAAACTTTACCTTCAGTGTCAACGTTCGCCCAGTGGCTTGCTTCTCATCCAAGCGTTGCTTCACAGTTTGGGCAATCTTTTCTAATTCCTGCAGCATCAACGCGCGCTCGCTCAAGTCTGGCTCATACGAAGTCTCTGCTCCAATTGACTTCCGCACCCGGTTCGGTTCTACTAGTCGTTCGTCCTCTGCCCTAGCAATTGAGTAATAGAAGCGCCCTGCTTTCCCAAAGGGCTTGAGTAAATCCACTTCTGACCATCGCTTCAGGTCCATCCCGGTGTGAATGCCTAATTCATGCATCTTCGCCGCCGTCACCTGCCCGATGCCATGAAATTTCTCAATCTCTAACGCCTCCACAAATGCTGATGCTTGCTCTGGCAGGATTACCGACAGGCCGTTGGGCTTATTCATGCCCGTTGCCATCTTTGCTAAAAATTTGTTGGTTGAAACTCCTGCTGATGCTGTCAAGCTAGTTTCTTGTAAAACAGCAGCTTTGATATCCTGGGCAATTAGTGTTGCTGAGGAGTTGTTGCACTTGTTTCGGGTCACGTCGAGATATGCTTCATCTAGCGCTACGGGTTCAACCCAATCGGTGTAGCGGTAGAAAATTTCTCGCAGCTGTTCAGAGACTGTCCGATAGGCATCAAAGCGGGGCTCGATGAAGATTAAGTGAGGACATTTTTGCTGGGCAGTTCGAGACGGCATCGCGGAATGAACACCGAACTTACGCGCTTCATAGCTAGCCGCCGCTACCGCACCTCGCTTGGCTGGAGAACCCCCAACTGCAAGCGCCTTACCTCGGTATTGCGGATAATCTCTTTGCTCCACAGAGGCGAAAAAGGCATCCATGTCAACGTTTCTGTAGATTACACATTGTAAAAGGTTAATAAACAGGGATTTTTTCTGTTACCTTCTACAATGTAAGAACAGATAAAATTGAGTTAAATTTTTAAAGATTCTTTACATTAATGATTTAGTAAACTCACAAGATTGAGCATCATATCAATAGTGCGTCAATTTTTTATGAGTTCAAGTAGAGTAGAGGAGTAACTGCTTTCCTAAGCAATGTATGGAATGCCGCTATGTGGACAGGCAAAAGCACATAAATATGGCAAGATGCCCAACGGACATCAACGGTATTTTGCCTTGCTTGCTTCCAAACCTTGACTGAACGCTTCGACATACTGTAATATCATCACCACGGTCACGCTAGAGCAAATTCGCCAAGTCTTACAAGCGCACAGCGAAGGCATTAGTCTAAGTGGGGTTAGCCGCACTACGGGACTAGCGTACAACATAGTTGCCAACATTGTTCGCGCCGCCAGCCAACGCTCACAACAGGTACACAGTGTTCAAGTGCAAGCGGTAGAAACAGAGGCAGTTTGTGCCGTTGAGATATGGTCGTTTGTTGAAAAAACCAAAGCAATGCAAGCCTTGCGAATTAAAAGCTGGGGACTGCTGGATAAGGGTGAGTTTTGCCAGCGATAGCGGCTTGATACTTGGGGCTCGTGTGAAAAAACATACTGATAAGTTGATCGAGGAATTGTTTGTGACAGCCGCAGGTAACAACTGAGTGTAAACGCTTTATTGGTGACGACTGGAGAGGATATGAGCGAGTTTTACCACCTGAGATTTGTTACTATATTGGCAAAGGCCGAACACAACGCATCGCGCGAACTTACGGCATTGTTCGTCAGCACAGGACGATGGGATCGACGACAGAACAAGTTTGGCAAGCTCTGGGAGCAAACGAAAGCGACGACTCGATTAGTGGTCGGTTACTTAAACTAAATATGGCAGCAAAGTCAGCTCAAAACCACTGCGTCTCAACGGGCAGAATTAGCGCCTTGCCCTTGGAGTTGGCACGACTTAGTCACCTGTTCTACAATAACTTGATGCACTATCCAAAGCTTAATCTAGCTCTGTGCCAACCGAGGTGAGGTCGCAGAACCTCTCGAAGTCGAGTGACCTGATTCCTAAGGTTTCATTGGTTTGATAAGCATTTTTGTGAAACCCTCTCCTGCTCCATCTTTGCAACCTTTTGTCCTGTGCTGAGGTAAGTAGAATAAAAACAGCGAGTTTGTTTTTTAAGTCATATATTATTTTCGTTGAATTTGAATTACTACTGCTAAACATTGTTCATTGAAGAATAAGAATCGATAAGTTCCTTCAACTCGTTAACGGTATCAACATTATTAAACTTGTCATCGTTCAATTCTTGGCGGAAGGACAGCCAGTGATTTTCAATAGATCTATGAAGCTTCACTGATTTTTTAAACAAAGAAGCAATGACTTCTGGGCAACCCCACGAACCATAAATTTGGTTATTATTACGAAAACCATCTAGAACAAACTTCCATTGTTCAGTATTTAAATAGCTGTCAACTCGGAGTAATTGCAAAGCATTATACTTAGCATTAGCAAAAGAACTTGAAGCCACGAATTCCTTGATAATATTATTAGTAATCTCTGGAAGATAAGGTATCAAAATACTGTCTAGTTGTTTCACCAAAAAAGTATCTTCTAGTTCTTCACAATATTCTTTTATTTTAAGTATTATTTCTGTAGGCGCGCTACAGATTTTTTTAACTGCGGATTCCTTCAAGAAGTCTATATAAATAGCATTTAGAACAATATCAAGGTTTTCAAGCCTTAAATGGTAGACATTGCATTCAAAAATGTCCTGAGAGGAGCTATAAATGTTCAATTTCTCAATGAAAGATTTCGCTTTTATCTGACATGGTTCATTTAGTTTTTCCCAAGCTTGAATTTTTCGCAAATATATAATTACTTTATTCCAGTTCTCATCCTCAACCTTGTCAAGAATTATATCAGATAATTCATCATTAAGAATATTTTGCGTTTCTTGAGAGTATATAATTGCTACAGCATTGAGAGCAGAAAACTGCCTTGCTCTCTCATCTTCTAAAAAGTCTTTAGTTATCAGACTTATAGTTAGTCCTTTGACAACATCTTTAACTAAAGTAGGACGTGATCGAGCTAGTGGTCCTTTTCGAAAATACTCAACTGCCTCTTCTACTTTTATAGGAAAATATTCAGATTTTATAGCTTCAAAAATCCGACTTTTAGCAGCCCGGCCTTGAACTGGCGGATGTTGTATGAGGTGTAAAACTGCACTTCTCAAGTGATAGCGCGCAAGCTCTGCTGTTGCCTCAAATGGTTCTTCTAATGATGTCATAGAAGGATGAGCGCATCGGCTCCGGTCTTCGAACAATCTGGTTATATCTATCTGTTCTACAGGTGAAATAAGTTCAAATTTCTTAAGTGCTATATCCGGGATCTTAGACTCGAAGTCCCATAGCCTTTTATAATCTGCATTTATACTCATATTCTCAAAATTTTTTAATAGGTTAGATGCCTCATCATTCCCTGTTTGCTCTAACTGTCTTAATTTGTGAAGGAAATCAAACACAACTGCATTCCATGTTGCAACAATAGAAGAACGAAATGCACCCCCTCGATAGCAAGCAACTGCTTCTTGAATAAATTTTTTAGATAATTTATCTTTACAACGTACTATTAATTCATCAAGATCAATAAATGTTTGCTGCATATATTTTGTTTGACTTTACCTTTGATAACAGTAGTTTTAAAAGAGATGTCTCTATCTTTGAAGTTAAGCCTAAAACCTTGATTCTAACATCAGTCTTTTAGCCTCCCTCCACGCCATGTTAATGTAGCCTCCAGGTGTATTAAATTCCTTTACCTTTACCTGGATCTCGCCTCCGACTACACCCAGATAGTTTTTTGGCAGGTCGAGCACAAAGCCTTGCTGGATGGCTTTAACGTACCATTCGTCGAACTCCTGTTGTTCAGGAGTTGTTGGCTGCTTTGATACATTAGGCTCGTCTTCGTTGTGGATCATTGATAGTAGGCAGGCTCCTGGCTTTTCCACAACCGCCTGGCTACGGTACTGCACAAAAGCTTCAATAGCTGTCAGCACCGCTTCCGTACTGTGCTGCTTAATTTCTCTCTTGAGCCGAATTGTTAGCTCAAATCCTGCTTGACAAAGTGCATCTACAATCTCAACTGGTAAATCAGACAATTTCTGTGATGCGGATACAGCTTTGCGCTTCAGCATTACCACGGTGTCTCCTTGCTCCGGGTTTGCGAGTTCTAGCACACGTTGCCGAAGTCGGTCACGCTCATCTCGCAGCTCATAAATTTCAGCGACGTGTCCCCGCAATGATTGATTTTGACGTTTCAGTTCTTTGACTTCTGCCTCTAATTCCTGAATGCGCTTTCGCGCAATCTCGTGTAATGTTCGTAAGCTATAAGGTCCCAGTTCTCGCTCTATTAACTGGTTAGGAGCTTTCCGGTCTTGCTCTCGCTCAGACTGAATGTAGTCCTTGATTTCTTCCCATTTGTATAGGTAAGAGAGAGAGACACCAGAAACGCGAGAAACGTTTGTGGGAGTAACAGGTTTACTTTGCCTACGTAGCTCCGTTACTGCTTGAAAGACTTTTTGCTGATATTGCTCTCGCCGTTGTGCTTGAACGCGATTGAGTACCGCCGTTTGTTTCTCACGATTACTGTCCGCCATCTACTAACTTCCTTAACTCAGGTAACCACTGCTCCATTGCTTCAAGCGTTGCATTCGCTTCTTGATAAATGACTTCTGCACCAGTAGCACTCGCTGTCTCCCTACGTTGTAGCTCACCACTGTACTGCTGCTCATACCGCAGCAATTTTTCAGTACTCGGCCTAAAACTGGTGCATCCATAGCACTTGGGATACAAGTTTTTGGGGCATAACTGCTCCGGCTCTAATGCACAGTATCCATATACTGTCAGTCGAGAGCTCACTTCAATATCTAGCTCATGTGCGGCAGGGTTCTTCAGCAAACTCTCTGGAACACTCTGCCAAGGTAAAAATCGATTTTCTAGGTTGAGCAGCAATTTTTGAAACGGTAAGTCAACTTGTGCAACTTCCTCACGGGTCGGTCGCGTATAGTGTTGAAAGGTAGTAGAGCTAGTCTGATGGTCAGCGTAAGCAGCTGCGACTTCAATACCATGTTTTTCGCGCACCTCTTGCAATCTGCTGTGGCGAGTGATGCTGCCAGAGAAGTGAGGACGTTGCCCATTACTGTCTTTAACGTTTTCACGCTCAATCATCATGTTGATAATGCGGACCATTTGATTATTAGTTCTAGGCAGTGGTGGTTCTGGTAAGGGCTGCATTTTGGAAAAGTCTGGATAGTGTGCTTTACGAACACCCCAAAAGTGACAGAACAAATATGGGTAGTCCGGTCCTAACGTCTCGCGTATCCATTGCTGCTGCTGCTCAATGACTCGTCGAATTTCACGAGTTGCTGGAACCCGATGCTCGCGAAGTACCTTGCTTTGAGAGAATTGTACATACCATTTTCCACTGTCTTCGACTAGACAATGGAAAGAAAGCTGACATGCATCGCCTAGTCGAGCAGCAATATGCTTTTGAATCTGGTACTGGCGAGCAATGGCATCTGGAATCTTGTGAAGATGTAGACGAATTTCCTGACAAACCTTTTTTTCTAGCCATTCTGCTTGGTTTTCACGCAACTTTGGATAGTCACGTCTACGAATAAGTTGAGGAGTATTCAGTCCAAGCCAGTCAAAAAAATCAGCAAGGGAGTAAAGATAGCTACTTATCGTTTTTGGACTCTTTCCCCGTCTAGAGATTGAGAATGCTAAGAGCGTTGCACGGCTAATGTCTTGAACTTGGCACAATCTCTGCTGTTCAATCACTAGACCCAACAACTTGAGAGGTACCAAATTCATTTGAAGTGTACTACTCTTATGGGTTTTCGCTTTTAGCTTTTGGTACAAGTACTGCTTGACCAACGTTTTGTACCACGTTGGAGTGATAATCTCAAAGTTTAAGGAATGGTCTCTCAAACTATCATAAAAATTTTGTAAGTTCCAAACATCCTCGTTGAAGTCAAAAGGCGTTATTTGCTGTAAATACCGACCCGTCCAACTCCAAGGAGCCTTGCTTGTACCAAAAGTTGTTTTGCAGTTGTGGCAACGAAAACGTTCTTGTTCTTTATTGATAGCATAAAGATAGACCCAGCTATTTGTGCAATTTGGATTCGGACAGTTTAAACTTTGTCTGTAGTTATAAATGTATTTCTCAACAGGTTGAACCACGCTTGCGGTTGAATTACAGCATTTGCAGGTGAATTTAGCTGTGTCTCCAGAGAGATTGCGGTGAATATATAGCGCTCGACTTCCACAGGCGGCAGGGCATTGAAAGCTATTGTCATAGTCTCTTTTCCAATTGATAGTCAAAGTTCCATCTAGCGTTTTGTGAACCGAGATACATTCGACTCGATTGCGACACATGAGTGAGGATTTCGCCCCGCAACAGCATTGAATTTGCACTTTCTGCTTTGTACTACTCCAGTAGAACCACAAGTCACGGTTATTACATCCTTGTGGGCATTGAAGACTACCATCATAATCTCGCCTCCAATTCACAGTGATTTCTCCATGCAACGTCTGGTGAGTAGAGATACAGGGGTATTTAAAATTCATCGTTGATTCCTTCTTGCAGTCTTGCTTTGGCTTGCTGAAGTCCCTGTAGACGATTGTTGATAAGCACTAGAAGCTTTGAAATTTCGGTAATTCTTCGGGTATGTCCTTGAGCCTTAGCTTTCTCTAAATCCTTTAAAAGGTTTTCCTGGTCTTGTTCGAGCAAGAGACGATCTTTAAGTGTTACACGATGATGTATACAGTTGAGACAGGCGTACCGCAGCTCACAATCGCCCAACATCAATGGACGATGACACTCACCGAGTGGAGTGTGAACCATTATGATGTCATGCAATCGCTCATAGCGAGTTTTCTTCGGTTTGTAACTCGTCACGGTTCCATGAAAATCTACATAGCATTTTTGCTGCGCTTCACGCTCTAACCGCTCCAAGCTGAACTTCCGGTAATACGGCAACATGGACAAGCTGGCATGACCCAAGACAGCAGCAATATATTCATCCTCAGTGTTGCAATACGCCATGATGGTTGCTTTTGTACGACGAAACAGGTGTGAGGTGAGGTGGAACGCTTTTCCATGTCGATCTTTAAGCTGAGCGACCTTAGAGAAATCTCTTAACCAAACTTGTATACATGCAGGGGACAATCGTTTTGAGTCGTACACAGGAGTCACTTTAAAGCGGCTCAAGCCGGATGTCTCTTGGCTCATGTGAGCAGACGAGGTAGATAACCAGCAGAACAAGTAACCAAAGTCTGAGCTGTGCCCAAACTGGTTGTCAAGAAAGCGCTGCTGTGCCCGAATGATCTCTGCAACTGATGGGTGAATACCGATGAACTCCCATTTTTTGCGCTTTCCTACCCAATGTTTTAAGTACCAGTTGTCATCTTGTTTCAGACACCCACGAGGTAATTGCAACACCTCACTGAGCCGCCATCCCAAAGCTAGCTGGAGTCGAATGAATCTCTCTAGCATTGGCGGGAAATAGTGTAGATGGTTATACAGTTGGTGCAGCACTTCTTCAGGAATAGTTTTGATTTTTGGTGTTGAGTGCTGGAATTTTTGTGGAACAAAATGCACAGACAGCCAACCCTCCTCTGCCCAGAGACGAATTGCGTAGGCTAGCGTCTTCTGAATGCTTATTTGAACCTCCTTTGAGTGTTGAATCCTAAATTGTGTTAGTACAGTGTTATCGAGGTCTTCTAATTGCCAATAGCCCGATTCCCGGAGATATTTATCAAGTCTCTTAAATACGTAGACTGTTTCGCTTAACACTGAAATGCTATGACGCTCGTTAACCCGCTGAAGGACGGTCACCTTGGCTAAGTGTCTCAGCCAGAGCAAACCAAGCTTTTCGAAGTGAAGATTTCTCAAACTCTGAAGATGCAGATCCTGCTCGGTGTAGCCTAATGCTTTCAATGACCAAACATCTTGCTCAATGAGTGGATATTGCAAAAGTGTGAAACCCAAATCGGACTTCTGAATAAGACTTTGAACGGCTTCAACGGATTGAACAGTCATCATTGTCATCACCAATTATTAGTGTATGGAGATCCATCTCCTCTAAAACGTGCGAATAAATATCCTTGGTAGTGGCAATTGAGCGGTGTCCTAAAAGTTGCTGTACGTACTCATCAGGATACTGAGCTTGCAACATGCGAGTTGCAAACGTATGTCGAAATAAATGCGGGTGAGCCTTCACCCCAGTTTTGTGATGTAAGCCTTTGAGCATTTTGTTGAGGCGGTCAGCCGTCATCGGCCTGCCTTGATATCGCTCATCTAAGTTTACAAATACTAATCCGTGTCCGAACCGCTCGGCTTGAGCAGGATACTCATAATTCAGGTAACGCTCCAATGCCGCTATCGCTTGGTGAGTGTTATCTAAAATTGGAATTTCTCGTTCATAGCCTTTCGCCCACGCTTCATTTGGATTATTGCGTCGCACAATGCGAATCCGTCGCTGATGCCACACTAAATCTTCTAAATGAAGTCCCAGCAGTTCACCTCGCCGAATACCCGTCCACCGTAACAGTAAGATAATTGCGGCATCTCGATTAGTCGTACAAGCGTCAACTAGTCGCTCGACTTCCTCCTCCTTCAAACATCCAGGGAATTTTTTTGGCTCTTTCAATTTGATTGTTTTGCGCTGTTCTGGCGCACTTTTTACAATGTCCTGCAGAAAGCCACCACGATGCTTACGGTAGGGCACCATTTTGATAAATCGTTTGTTTTCGACTCGCCCTTCCCTAGCATGAAATTCATACAAGCTCAAGACTGCTGTAATAGCTTGATTAACTGTGCGCTCACTGCGCTGAGCTGTACTTTTTTGAGTATTAGCGGAGATAGGAACGACGTTACCGCCCATCAAGTACCAACCAGTAAAATCTCCAAGATCATTCACCGCTTTCCAGTTCAGCCCCGCTTGCTCTAAATAACGCCAGAAGTCAAGCAGTCGGTATGCGTATGTCTTCACAGAATTGGACGCTAAACGTCGATTGCGACAGTAGTTTAAGAATCGTTGTATTGGTTCGACTGGAAGACAGGTTTCAGGGTCGAACACGTAGGAAGTCAGCTCTCCTGTTTGTGGATCTATCGCCTGCTCGACTTTAATCCTCATGCACGTTGTACAAACTCTTCGTGACCCACTATATAGCAGAACTGCGTCCCGTTGTTGTTGTTATGCGTATATCGTAGAAGGAAGTACTTGTATCCCTGTAACAACGTGGATGATTTTGCGGATGGCACCCATTGCTGAATGGCTAACAACAGCAACACTATAGTATATTTGTACTAAAAACTCTCAAGCTATTGGCAAGAATGTCCAAAAGCGGAGGATACCCTTAAACTATCTGCAACCAGGTTTTGTGAGCAAGTTAACAGTGGTAAGACGGTACTTCACTAAAACTCAAAAACTGCAAATTTTACGTCGAGCTGGCTATAAATGTCAGATCTGCGGTACACCTTTAAACCCAGAAAATTTTGAGGCCGAGCATAAACATCCTTATTCCTTAGGCGGAGCAACAGAACTGTGGAACGCTTTGGCATTGTGTGTTAGTTGTAATAGGAGCAAGTTCAATAAGCCTTACCAACAGTAGGATGGCTGACAACTATTTCCTTAACTATCACGAGCTCGTGCTTGCCCGCATAACGCACGGGCAGACACAACTGTATCCACATCAAGTAGAGGCACTGTTAGCAATCTATCAAAAAGCAGTGCGTGGGGAAATGGATAGTAGCTATCGGGAAGCAGCACTGATACTGGCTGGGGTAGGAACAGGCAAGACGCTTATACAGGCACTTGTACCTTATGTACTTGCTCCCTGGATGCGCGGTCATCAAGCATTGATGTTGTCAGACAACACTACGCTCCGCAATCGCTTCATCAAAGACTTTCCCACCGACAGCAAACACCGCCCCATCTACGACCAATGGCTGCTCTATAGTTTAAAGGTTTTACCGCCAGGTGTGCCACCGCCGCAATTAGTTGAGCTAGATGCGACTGACTTCAATAGCTTTGCCTACACGATACAGCAAGCGGACATCCTGGTAGGAAACCGGCAGTTTGTGATCAACCTAGTAGGCCGGGGTGATGTTGAGCCAGACACTGTTGGGGTGGTGGTGATTGATGAAGCCCATTTCAGCGCTGCTAACTCTTACCGAACAATTACCAATTACTTTTCTAGCTCACTGTTGTGTTATTTTACTGGCTCGAAGTTTCGCTCAGACAGTCAGGCGCTGCCGCATGTCCAATATGCAGAAGTTGAGGATGTTGATGAGTTGGGGCGACCGATACTGCGGTACTCTCCGGTTGCTGACTACGAGTTCAGCGTCCAGGATGGGTGGAAGCTAAACCCTCCGCCAATTAAGCGCATCATGTACAAGGAAGCAACCAGCAGCAGCTTTCTGATTGAGGAAGAGGGCAGTGAGGTAGAGTACGACCCCGACGAATTTCTGCTACGGGCACAAACTGACAAGCAGTGGTTCCGACAAATCCTTTTGGCTGACTCGTTCTCATTGCCAGTGCTAGAAATGGCAGTACAGATATTACTTGCCAAGCGCTCTAGTACTGGTCAGCCTCATGCGATGCTGGTGAGAGCGCTGAATGTACCACATGTACATCGTGTGGCTAAGTTGTTAGAAGACAACTTTCCAATGCTGTCAGGAAGAGTGCTAGTGATTCACTCCGAGCATGAGCAATTCGATCTGGCAGGCCGTGCGAGTGCATTGTTAGAGAGCTTTTATGCTGGAGAGAGCTGGGTGATCGTCCACTGCGGTTTGGTGGGGGTAGGATTCGATCATAAGTGGGTGTCAGTTTCTTGCTGTCTGTGTATCTTTAAATCGATGTCCCCTGCCGAGCAAGAGTGGGGGAGAGCGCTGCGACGAGTCCCAGGAGCACCAGCCAGCATGTTTCCCGAATTGCATCATCCCAACTGGGCAGTAGTTGTCACTCATGCAGCATTGCAACTACGTGGCTTGTTTGAAAAGTTCTTGCATGGTGTCGCGTCTGATGTCGTCAAAGATTCTCCATCTCCAGTGCGTTCGCGCCCAAGATTAACGGCTGAATATG
>QQTW01003744.1_pt1 | contig 11285 bp, 13 predicted proteins | sample 1904831 | NCBI WGS metagenome assembly QQTW01 (sample SAMN09435610, study PRJNA476489) | Subsurface metagenome, whole genome shotgun sequencing project.
CTCCTCACCACAACCCCTAACCCGACCATCCCAATCCCCGCCCCGCCCAGAACCCACCGGTCCGCCGCGACCTGCCCGTCGTTCCCCCGCAGCCGCCACGCGCGGTCCTGCCACTCGACGTGCTCGCGGCCCCACATGCGGCCCGCCATCATGAGGCCCGCCGCCGCCGCGCCGGCCGCGACGCCCCGGCTCGAATGCACGATTGCGCGGGAGGTTAGTGCGGAGAGTGTGCGTGGCGGGCGGAGCGCGGTTGTCAGCGCGGTGGAGAGCAGCGCGGCGAGGGAGCCGGCGGCGGCGCCGGCGCGTAGGACGTGTAGGGTGAGGATGCTGCGCGCGTGGGGCTGGTCTTCGGCGTAGGGGGTGTGTGGGAAGAGTTCTGTCATTTTGGGGAGGGGGAGGTTGTTGTTGTGCACGTGAGGAGTGATGGTGGTGGGAGTCGTTAGGGAGATTCTGGTGTAGAGATGTTGTTTGCGTAGCGCATTTGACGATGACCGTTAGGGTTTTGGCAGTTTCGTTGGCTTGTTGTAGCCGGAGGTGGCCGGATGGGACGAGCTGAAACTGACAGCTGTCAGTCTGAAGCTCGGAGCTTGGAGCTCGGAGCAGAGCCTCATTCTTGGCTCCGCACGGATCAATTAGCCCAATTCGTCGCTAAAACCCTGCAGATGTCATTGAATGATAGCTTTACCGACCGGTTGTATAACAGCCTCAATCAAGGAATACTGTCAGCAACTGTTATCTAGCGCTTAGTAGGTCTATCAGGTTGGGACTTACCCAGAAACTCCTGTGCTGCTCGATGCCAAGAATCAGGGTCCAGAGCGGAGTCCGAAGCGGCTCGCGCCCCCGCTGTAGGCGGGGCGGAGCGGGGCGGGACAGGAGGCCATGCACCCCAGTCCTGGACGGCAAGACAAGTAATGAGCCGTAAGTGGAGAGATCATACACCTCACCTTGGGATGATCAGGACAGCCCGGAAAGGCTTTCGTAAGAGGTTCACTCACTAAAATGTAGTACACAACAGCCGGCCTGGGACAGCCATCTATTAAAGAGGCTTGAAGAAACAGCCGTTGCTGGGAAAAATATGTACAATCCTGAGGCTGCGGAAAAAGGAATATGTTGATCAATATACTGCCACTGCCACCTGGCATGCCAAACCCGCCCAACAATACCCCCCAAACACCCAACAAGCAAAACATAAGCCTGCCCTGCCCACAGGCCCGAAAACAATAGTCGAGAAACACCACGCATTCAGATCGCCCAGCTACCGCGCCGGATAGCCACGGCGCCAACCCCCGGCTCCAACGCCGACATGAGCGGCTGCTGCCGCGCCCACTCCCAGATGTAGATGCGCAGCGCGTGCCAGCGCACACACGTCTCCTCGGCGACCCGTCCCATCGCGCCGTTCTCGCCCTCGCCGAGGCGGATGTAGCCGCGGGACTGGGCCAGGCAGTCATCTTGGCGCAGGTCGGCGACGGAGGTGCCGGAGATCTTGCTGAGCTCGGGGTCGAACTTGCGGGCGAGGGCCGGGTAGCCGAGCGAGAGGTAGTTGTAGACCTGCGTGACGAAGGCGTCGTCGAACTCGTCCTGGATGGCCTTCTCGACCGCGAGCCGCTGGTCGATGCTCGTGGCTTCGGGGGGCGAGGGGGATAGCTCGAAGTAGGAGGGGCTCGCGACGCATTCCGGGCAGTCGTCCGGGCGCAGGCGGGGGGTCATGAGGCCGTTGGGGCCGAGAGTGGATGGTTGTGCTCGTACGTCGCAGAGGCCGCGCCAGAGACCGATGGAGGAGCCCGGGTCGGGGCCGTCGGACGTGTGCAGGGTGCAGCGGGCCGGGTATTGCCATAGACCGGCGCCATTGGTGGTAGGGCTTGGCGACTGGATGCTCGATGTCGGGGTTTCCAGGGCGGCGTCGAAGTCGGCCAGGACGGGGGAGTCGCATCTGGCGAATTTGATGTCGCCGCCTAGCATGGGAGGACAGGCGGCACTTCGCATCCTGTCCAGGCTGTGGTCTCTCTGCCAGCCGCCGATGGGGTCCCTGGCGGACACGGGGGTTTCGCTGCGGAAGAAGAAGCCCGCGGTGGGGTCTCCGTACGGGCCTGAGTCGGTAGAGGACATGGTGGAGGTGCGGTCCAGGCCTGTAGAACGCCTCCGTTCCTGACGCTCCCTCTGCAGCTTGTCATGATGCTGCAGCATCGCTCGCAGATCCCAGTTGACCTCGGAGCCGGATCCCTCGCGCTCAAGACCGATGGTCTCGTCGTCGTCGGACTCCCGATCCATGAAATGGTCCACGTGCTCGTGATGGTCTGGGTTCGGGAAAGCGGCCATGGCCTGCTCCTCCAGCTGCTTTTCGGCAGACCTCGTAGCGAGGTGCAGTAGGTAGTCGGACACCCTGTCATCTGCGCCTTCTCGGGTGGGTTTGAAATGTTTGTACTGGGATGAAAGATCCGACGAAGTCGACAATGACGTCGCCAGCGAAGGCACGTTTGAGTCATCTGAGTCCGACGACTCGATCGACTCCAGCGCCGGGACCCTGAACGAGTGCTTCCGAAGCGTGCCCCTGGACCCTGATCGTCCGAGCGGAGGTCGCAGTTGAGGCTCCTCCACCTTCTGGGACGTGCTGACATGGTTCCTCTCGTTCTCCGTTTTCTGTGATTCATGCTCTCTCTTACGCCGTGTCGATTTTGTCCCGCTCTTCGGATCGCCGGGCGTGACCTCGGTCTTATCAGACGGCAGGACGGCGGGAGCGGTGTCGCCAGCCTTCCGGGAGCGCTTCGCCGTCTCGATCAGTTGAGGAGCAAACCTCCGACGAGGCGACTTCGGCGATTCTGACGGCTGCGGTCGAGCTTCTTGCGTCACGCCGACCTTTGCTCCTCCTATGCTATTTTTCACACAATTCAGTCCTCTCTCCGTAGGTTGAGCACCAGAACCGGCCTTGCTCTCGCCGTCAACCCTGACAGGATGCTTATCCCGACTTGTCCGCGCAGTCGTCTCCACCGGCTCCGGCAGTAACCGCCTCGAGCTCTTGACGGTAGTCTCGACCGGCTCCGGCGCGAACCTACGGGCTGCCGTCGGAGCCGCGTCTGCTGCCTCCTTGCCATGCTTGCGACTTGACCTGGCCGTGGTCTCGACAGGCTCCGGTCTGAACTGTCGGGGCGACCCTGTTGGTGACATCTTGGGCGACCAAAGCCACAGATGTGATGCAGCCGTGGCCGGTCGAGACTCTTCGAGAGGGGAGGCTGGCTCCGCACCCTCCCCAGCGCACCGACCAGTCTGGTGTAAGGACCCAAAATCCGTAAATGCGGGGATGGACGTTTACTTATGTTGCGGAGAGTGCAACGCCCGGCCAAGTAGTGGGGTCCTGGGGATTTCGGGCGCTATCGGAGGATTCCGGAAGGTTGAAGCAGCAAGCATGTGCTTCTCCACACCAGAAGGGGGAGTTCCTGAAGCTCGGTATATTGTGAAAATCTGCTGTCAAGAACTGTAAGCACCTAGATCGACTGAATGAGATGGAAGTTTTAGTATTGTATATGCAGTTGAGGGGCGTTGTGCAGACAGTGGTGAGCTGTGCGGCGCAGCAATCATACCTCCGAAGATGAGAACTGCCGACAACGCCGAAAATGCTTCAACGGTAAAGCAAACACGCAAGAAGTCACAGTGCTGTGCTCTATCCTCTATACTGCGAAAACATCAGTACGAATGTTGCAAGTACAAGTGGCAAGCAAGCGCAAAATTGTATAGATACTATACCACCCGGCCATCGGCCATCGGATCAGACCTGAACATGCGACAGCAAGCATTGCTATCCGACTGATGCGTCATTCTAGCCAAGAAAGCCTGAGCCGTCGAGATTTTTCAATTGTGTGCATTGCACGTTTAAAGAGAGTGGAAGTCATATGTTGAGCAGAACAGCACGTACGAACGTATACAACGGGGTCTGAGTTCCTTCCACTTCGAGCCTTGACAAACAGTCGGTCGCACGGTGACAATGGGAAATTGATAGGTATCTCGTGGAGGTCGTTGAGCAGGTATTTGTGCAGCGACTTGAGGAGAGAGAGCGAGACAGAGGAATACGCAAGCAAGGGATAATGAAGCCCTGCTAAGACGGAGAATCCAAAGAAAACAGTATCAACCACAAGCGTACAGTAGAACCAGCGTCTCCTCTTCCGACGTCCGAAGCCTCTCCACTGTCCAGTATGGCGCTCAGACACAGACACCACTAACCAATGGGTCTCCACCAACAAGTTTCTCCTCCTTCACGGGTTGGACCACCACAGAAATCTGTTGAATTCACCAGACAGACGCAAGAGCGAAGTTGGCCTGCGGGTGCGGGGGGTCCGCTTAACCCTCCCGCTTATCTTATCGAGGGGTCCGGGGGGCAGAGATGGGGGGTTGCGCCCGGCCCCGGTCGCGCGTCCGCCCTTTTCTCAGAGGCTCACCGCTTTTGCCGGCTCTCGGAGCGCCAGACGGGGCCGGCGGCAGCGGGACGATCGGGTTGGCTTCCGATGCCTGGTCTGGGCCGAGCCAGGGCTGGGGTTTGGTGGGGGGGGGCTTGGTGGTCATGTGCGGAAATCCTGCCCAGTTACATATAAAATCGTCGGGCGCCCCCTTTTCGGGGCGGAATGGTGCTTAAGTGCAGGTGCCTCACCGGCTAAACACTTGGGCGACGATGCAATGCTGGCTGAGTGGTCGCTTCACTTGTCGTGCTCAGCGCCCGGATGCGAGAAGGCCTGATGGGCATCTACACGGAACGGCCGTGCCGAGGTCGCATTGGGCAAACGAAGGCTGTATGGGAGAGAATACATCGGGTGAAATATGAGAATCAGAAAACATACGAACAAGGAAAGGGAAGACTTGAGACAGGCCTGCCACACCCAAGAAACGACCAGGCCCTCAAAGTGCCCCGAAAAGATCCGGCCAAAGTAGCAGTAACACAGGCACAAGAATGGCTCGTGTGAGCGAAGGTCTAGAACCGTTTCACACCGAAGATGACAAGAGAAACCATCTCTCGAGAAGCCGTTCTACTCCTCAGGTCCCATATAGATCATCATCTGTCAGTTCGGACGGATAGTTGAGCACAACTCCACCATAGCCGGCCTCATGCGAGTCCCTCGACGCGGATCGACGACCGGTCCCGCCTTGCGGCTCCATCGCGGCGGCCGCCGAACCGCTGTTCATGCCGAACACGGCTCGCTCAGTACTGTCGTGCCGACCGCTCAGCGAGCGAGAAGCCTGCGTGGTTACCCAACCGCTGGTGCGGGCTGCATTGCTCATCGAGCAAGGGCGCTGCTGTGTCTGGTTTCCAGCGTGCGCATTGTCTGCCGGATGCTCGCGTGGGTGCGCCTGCGGCTGCATCGGTTGCTGGCCCGGCGAATGGACGGGGAGCTGGAACTCGGCTGTCTGAATGTAGCCGGTCAAATGGCAGTCGTAGCCGCCGTGTTGGGTGGGGACGTGTGCGTGGCTTGCGGCAGCGGCGGCGGCGGCCGGGCGAGCGGCAGACTGCTGCGAGTGAGATGCGATCCCCAGGGTTGCGGCAGCTTGCGTGCCTTGGCCAGAGTCTCGGATCCCTTGTGGACGGTTAGCAACACGTCACGCTATTACACGAGTGCTGACGGCGGCAGCCTCACCATCCACCGTGTCGCTCGCTCCGCGACGCTGACTTGCCGTGCCGCAATCGCAATAGCAGTCACGATCTTCACACCCGCATCCGCACACCCAGCCACGGCCGTTGCTTCTGTTGCAGTTGCACCGGTTCGGATCGCCCTGGTGGTGCTGGGACCCGTTGTTCGACCATTGCGCCATGAGCAGCGGGTATGACGAGGTCGGTATCGGTTCAGGGCGTTGGTTGCTGTACCGATACGTCAGACGGTCAGCATCGAGGACGGACTCGAGAGCGTTGAGCTTACGTGAGTGTGTTGTATGGACACGAGTGGTCCCGCTCGAGTGGTATAGGCAGTGACGAGCCGATGCTTGATACCAGAGACTGTCCAACAGCTGTCTGTAACACTCGAGCTCCGAAGATCAATGGACGCAATAAATTAAATAGGAGAAATGTGAATCAGAATGTAACAGTGACTGGATGTCTCAGAGCGATGCAACTCGGAATTACCAAACTCTGTCAACGTTGCACTGCATCGTGGAGTCCGCCACGTCTTATATACCCGTTGCCCTGCGTGTCGCGTAAGACCACCACCACCACTGCTCGAGGACGATCGATTAAGGTTGGCTACGCCAAAGCCCGAGGACCCGACCGACCGAGCACGTCAAGCACGTTCGCATGTCGGGTCAGATGATCGAGGGACCTCAGCGCGACGTCGGCGGCGGTGGAGGACGGAGCGATGCGACGGGCCACGGCCTGCGACATGATGCTTCGTTCGCCAGTTCGCCAATGGTTCTTGACACGGTAGACCGGTGGCTGCTGGCTGGTGGACAGTGCGGCGGAGCCAGAAGCGGCCATGCGGCATCGAGAACGCCAACGCAGCGATTGCCTGGTATTGCGTGTCAAGCTGATGGGCGACGGGTGATGTGCAACGACGGTGAACGCCTGGTCACTGCTGGCATGGGCGGCGTATCGGTGTCGGATACCGCGAGGGCACGCGCGCAGTCCCCCGTAACAGTCCGGACCTCGCTGCTCGGACACGCTGGCGCGCTACGGAGCCGTTCCTCGCTAACGGACGCGTGAGGTTGCAGAGAGCAAGCCTGGAGGATCCGGTTTTACCCGAGAGTCACTGCAATCCATTGGGATGATGTGTTTCGCCCGTTGGCATCGTGGACGGAGGAACAGAATCTGAAGCTCAGGCGAGAAAGAAGGCGAGAGCCCCGTGGACGTCGGGCCGTAGCGGCGGCCGTCAACTGCCCGCCAGGCGCTCCGTGACGGACGGGAAAAGCAAAGGCAGCGGGGCCTTTTGGGGCGGCAATAGAGAGCCGGAGATGACTGGTGAGATGATACTGTTTGCTTGGCGTTGGAGCGGCCACGGGAGTCGATTGCCCATTGCAAAAGCTTCAAAATTGCCATTTGTATGGCTCAATGACCGGCCTGTTCTGGCTTCTGAGCCCTAGCACGCCGTGCACGCGCGAGTAGATCCGCCAAATCGGTTCCGAGAAAGCATCTTTGCCGAAGTCTTTACAAAAGGAAAGGACAAATTTAGGCAACAGAAAATCAATGCGCTGTCCGATGCTCTATACCACAGTACTGATGGTACTGCTCGTTGGCTCGATTTTGTGGATGATGCCAGCACATTCACACACCCCTGACCCAGCAATACGCGATGCTGGGCCACACGGAGATCCAAACTCTCTGAGATGAGATGACTGACGGCCGAGATGATCCACGATCCATCATGCGGTGAGCCCTTGTCGGTGATCATCGACTGCTGCACAATCTGGGTCTGGGTCCGGGTAGAGAAGGACTTGAAGCGCAAGAGCTCGGGGCTTCTTTGTCTGCCTCGTTACGTATGGGCGATGAGCTGTCATGAGCTGTCAAAGGGGCCCCCTGAGCGCCGGACGGTCACAGCGAGCTTGAGCTTCACCGGTCCGGTCCACGTAACCCGCTCGCTCGACAACCGTGCGTGGATCACGGCGGCGAAGCCGGACGACGTGGTGTTGCAGCATCACGTCAATTCAAGGGTGGGCGATTGTCCGCATGGAAAAATCTGTCCCGTGACGCACTGACGCACGGCATCATTCATGAATTCGCAGCGTCGACATGATCGGACGTCGGCAAGACGCGTCCAGAGCTGCAGAGATATAAAGGCGGCTACAATCGGGATAGCGTGCGCCTTTGGCGTATGTACACACTCGCAATTGACATGACAATGGAGCGACATCACCCAATTATGTTCCTCAATTCGAAGAAAAGGCCAACTTTCATCATCTTCACATGCTCTCGACTGTCTTCCCTGGGCGGGCGTTGACTTGGCCCGACGTCGGAGTAACCCGAGGCCTGCGAACGCATGCAGCATGGTTACTTCCGGCAGGAGGTCTCACAAGGCAGCCAATCCCGGGCGCAGGAGGCTAGCAGCTCGCTGGAAAAACTCCATGCAGGTTCCGACTGGGCAATCTCGATCAGTGGAATCCATCGTTGATTCGACCCAAACAGACACCGCAAATCCACGTGGCAGTCTGCGGATACGCACGTCTGGCATTGCATGGATGTGCGAACCGGACTATAATGTCATATGCAGCCGCCAAGTCATAACCTCGTCTGAGCCGCTGACAAAACGCATTTGCAAACCGTCAACGCCAGGGCATCATCGCGCATTCCGCTGCGACGCACCAGGCCCCATGTACCAACCGGCGTTGCCGGAATACAAGTTCGGCATCTGCTGCTGCTCCTGCTGTGCGGACCCGTCTCCCGTCTGCTCGTCTGCCAACGGCGCCGACGCATCCATGTTCATGGGCCAGAAGCCAGCCGCCGTGTCGAGGCCTGTGCCCTGGATGAACGAATCCCACACGTCCTGCGTTTTCTAGCGTTAGAAGGAATCCCATGGCGCAAGACGTCATGCGGAAGAACTCACCCAGTCTGCATTGGAGCTGGGCATTCCCATTGACGGGAAGCCCGCGCCTGCTGCCGTGGCCAAGCCGAACTGGCTCTCATCCAAGGCCATACCCGTCGGAGAGAACGGAAGCATGAGACCTGCAGCGACTTGTTGCTGCTGAAGCTGCTGTTGCTGCTGCTGCTGTTGTTGTTGAGGTTGCTGCTGCTGCACCCCTTGATTGGATGCCTCGCCCATCGGAACAACCGCCGACTGGTACTGCTGGGACTCGTATATAGGCCCCGCACTCGACTTCAACGCGCCACCGCTGCTCAGCATCCCCAGAGTCATCGCAGCGGAGTGCTCCGGAGCGACATTGGAGTCTTCTCTGAGTGCAGTCCCAGAAAAATTATACCCTTGCTGAGCCTGGCGCGTTGTTGGCTGCGACTTTAGCTTGTTGAGCATGATGCTCAGAGTGGTATGGGCCTTGTATGCATCGATGGACTGATCGCGGAGACCTTCCCAGATGAGAATCGCCTGCTCGATTGCAGCATACATGCTGTCACGTCGGTCGACCGACCACGTGTACATCTCGCTCGTCATGGTCCGGCCGGCGCGCTCGGCTTCCGCCGTGTGGTGCAGGTCGAGGCAGACTATCATGGCCGCCAGGACGAAGTCGTGCGTCGTCAGCGAGTAGACCATCCACTTGGTTTTGCAGAACTTGCCGCCCGGCTGAGACTCCCTGTGCATCGTTCTCTGGTGGCGAAGTATCGCCAGCGAAGCCTCGACACATGTGCGGCGCGAGTAGGAATGCCGTGAGCTTTCGCGGCCGCAGTTGAGGAACTTCCGGTGCAGCACGCACAGTGCTTTCCAGTAGTGTAGGTCGATGTTGATCCGCTGCATGACCAGCTGTGGCGGATCGCCCACCGACTCTTCGGCAGACTGCATTTGGAACTGGGCGGGTATCGCAGCTTTCGTCTCCTGGAGCTCCTGGTCGAGCTTGATGATGTCGTCGTAGCAAGGATCGTTCAGCGACTGCACAGTCTCGACGATCCTGCCGAACATGAAGATGAGACCGGCTTTGGCGATCATATAAGATGCCGGCGTCATTTCCGTCATGGGATGTGACGGTGGCAGCTCCTTCATCTCCTCGTACAGTTCGTCGTCGTACAGATTGCTGGCAAGCTCGGTGTTGGTATCGCAGGAGCGCACCATGTGAGGTTGTCCCGCCTGGTACGAAAACAGGAGATCCGCCGTTCGGATGAACGCCCAAACGCGCCGGCGCATCTCGCCTCGGAACGGCGTGATTGCGGGATATGGCTTCGAGTCCCGGTGATATCCCATCTTCTGAGCGAGACGAACCATGATGCTCACCATGACGAGGATACCAGTCTCGGCGTCCCTGCTGCGAGCGTACTCCGCCTGCACATGCAGAATGAGCGTCTCTAGCATATGAGTGACAGGCTGAGTGAAGTCTTCAATAATGAGGCAATGCGCCGTGAGTCTCCGATACTCTGCAGCTATTTCCCTCGTCTTGCCCCGATACTGAGGCGGTTCGTCGCCCACACGTTGATACGACTGTAACGCAAGACACATCATTGCAAAAACCAACCCGTGCCAAATCACAGGCGTCTCGCCCGGGTTCATCCAATGCCGGTCGTACTATGTGTAGAGTCAGTGCATTGCTCTTCTCAGCAGCCTATCCTATTGCCCTCGCAGGCCGTGGAACACTCCATGGGCGTTGAGCGCATCAAAATCGAGACATTGTCAAACAAGCTTACCTGCTTCTGGAATGTCGGTCCGTGAATGATGTCTGTTATATGTCAGGGCCACAAATCGAGTATTCAGCATGCGAGGACTCACGGATTCCCGGATCATACGACTCAAAGTATCGAGCAACGAGCATGTCCGCAATAGGCTTGTTCGGAAACGCAGCCAGTACTTCCTCCCGGTCCATTGGTTTTCTTGCCCGGAAGAGAAACGCTGTTCCAGCAGTGTCATCCTCAGGGTTGGCTGCCCTGACTTTCCGCATCTGCTCTTCGTACTGCTTTTTATGCTCTGCAAAATAGTTCTTGACCTCTGATATCTGCGCAAGCCATTAAGCGGACGTCATCATGCGCTCTTAGACACATCCAACTTACATCGCTGAGAATCGCGTACCAATGGGCTTCGGATGCAAAGAATGCCTTGTTGTTGTCAACCTTCATCACCCCAATGGATTTGACGACCTGATCGACCTCGCTCTCTTCCCCGTCCTCTTCTTTGATCGCATCGCTGCTGTCGACGTCCAGCGGAAGATCCGGAGAGCTGCCACTGATGCTGCCAGACAGCGCTGAAGCCGCAGCGGTCGGTCCCGCCGATTGGGCGCCATTGGTCATCAACGACAAGACTAGGCCTTCCAAACGGTCAATACGGTTTTGCATCTCATCAGGAGAGCTGGAAGTGCCATGACTTGACTGGAGCTTCTTGCGGCTGCCAGGTGCGGCATACGTGCATGAGGCGACGTCTCCGCGCTTCACGCAGTTGTCGCACGGCTGGCCGCGGTTGCATTTGAGCCTGTATCACACAGTCAGAAGGAACCAATACGTCAACAGGTGTGGCATGCGGTGAATATAGAACATGCAATCGAATCTCTGATTGTGAGAGGATGAGGGTATTACTTTCTGTGGCGGCAGGGCGCGCAGGAAAGTGGAATTCTATTCCGCTTTCGGATGGCCCGATAATTGAGGTCCGGAGAGTGACCGGCACTCGAGGACGTTGTGGAAGGCGGAGTTGGCGTCATGACGGCTTCCAGAAGCAAAGAAGGCACTGGATGGCTGCTTG
>QQTW01003745.1_pt1 | contig 11285 bp, 11 predicted proteins | sample 1904831 | NCBI WGS metagenome assembly QQTW01 (sample SAMN09435610, study PRJNA476489) | Subsurface metagenome, whole genome shotgun sequencing project.
GAATTACTGCTTTGAGGATGAAAGCGGTACGTACAGCTTCGGGCTCATGTGTAATTCGACGTCTGTGCTCATAGCAAATAGGGTCCACGAGTTTTCAGAGCGCGTTGATGGGCAAGTCCCTCATCTTGACCGTCAGGACGACAAAGACGACACGCCTGCACGAAGGCTTTGTCGGCAACTTTGCGTACCAGGAACAGATTTGCGGGCTAGAGAATCTAAGAGTATGGAAGGACCAAGATACGGGTGGGGTTCTAGCAACAATCCACTACACAGCCCAATTCGGTGATGGATACATGGCTTTCTATTGTACTCTCATCCTTTCACTCGCTACATGGATCTTCAAATGACCAGCTAATGCTTCTAGTGAACTCCTATCGTGATCCTGTCCGCGTTCGAGATGACGGCGATAGGTGGATCAAACTTAAGGGCCTAAGCATTCCACTCCAAGGCCAGAAACGCAGCTCGCGGCGGCCGAACTTTGTGCAAAGCACCGAATCGCCGAAAGCGAAAGCTGAGAAGCGAATGACTGGAGCGAGAATTGAATTCACCACGCAAGTTGAGAAGAGACGGTTCTTGGAGACTTTCAACGAAGTTCAGGGTACTTTCTTCGCTGACAAACGTACAAAATGAGCGATGAACTGCCGTATGATTGCAAAAGCGGGGAGTCGGTCTAGGTCTTGGGCGGCGGCTTGAATTCGTACTTTTTGGATCTGGTAGAATAGCGTGGAGTACGGTGCTGATATAGCAAGGAAGCGTCATGGAACCAAGTTTTGAGGAAATTGCACATACTGTTGATGAAGTCTTACCAAGTGTTGGAGCTGTTTAAGGCATCTTGCTACTTTTATCGCTAACCACTGTTACTAATCAGATACTAACAATGTAGAGTTAACGATCTACTCTCTTGATGTGGCCTCGAAGTCTGTCGGCCGTCTATGGGCGTGGCGGCATCACCGATCACGACTATCTTTAACAGCTCTGTTCTACCCGCTGGCGATTCAAAAGAGCCAGTTTCGGCTTGAGAACCTCCATTCACAGTTAGGGAACTTTGGTACCTGTGCGCATTCACTTCCGCTGCCGCCGTCTATATTATCCTCGATCTTTCCCATCAGAGCTTCTTCTCTCTTACATCTATCCTCGTACACCAAGAGTCTTTTTCTCCCGTGTCTTATACTTATGTCTGCTCCACATTGCATTGATTCGAGCGTTCTTGCTTTCATTGCTTTCGTTATTCCACACCGTCCGACTACTATCTACAACGCTGGTCTATCGTCACTGCTTACAAGATTGCGTAACCTTCTTTTCTCGGAGTACATTATCTCCTCCTTTCTGAGAATTTTTTAGGATACAGGACGTCCTCAAAGTCCAATCATTGGTCAGGATATCAACATGGAGTTTGTTGTGCTATCTCTAGCGGTCTTCTCACTCGGGAATATCTACAGCCTCACCTGGACACATATTCTTGCACCAGCTCATCCACCATAGTGCCAGATCTGACTCCAGATAACCCCGCCACCGACCAGACACTGCGCTGTCATGCCTTTCGCCACATCTTCGTTAGAGGATGAACGGATTCTACCATCACTCAAACGGCATGCATCGCTCGATATTTCCTCTTGACGAGGATAGTACAACTCTGGCTGCACCTTTCACACCATGGATGCCATCATCGAATATCTAGACCGGCTACCGCCCGGTGAACGATACGAGGCTCAATGCACTGTCGAATTGACGTCCTCAGCACATAAATTCATCAAGACGAAGATGGGAGCGGTAGCAAAGAATTAGTGAAGCCCGTTTTGATCGCTCCTGAAATACTATCCACACATAAAGCTGCTCTCTCTAGCTCTATGGTGTATCACTCTTCGTTTGACACAGCCAGCACTTGTTGCTTGAAAGCTAAATACCAGCTTCTCATGTTCTGATGCTCTATTTAATCCCTGCAATGGGCAGCAGAGCTGATGAAGGGCTTCCATCCCCGGACCAATTTTACCGCCTTAGCGAAAAGCTCTTCGATTGCCCCGACTTTTTCTCTTTTACGTTTCCTGAGATGGCATACATTCGATTATTGAACCGCATGGTCGTACAGGGTTATTGAGTAAATCCATTATAATTGATTCAAGCGGCAATTCGAGGTGAGCTCCACTTCAAATGTTAGTCCTGGAAGCCGCGAATGAGTATTGACATCTAGTACAGGCATTGCAATGCCTCAGTGGAGGTTGAGAGACACATCAGATAATTGTTGGTGATGTCTCGATGCAGTCCGGTTGCGTCGCGGCTTCTATCCAAGCATCTCTTTATTTGTCTGCCTGCAACCTTTTGCCGACACCGTCTCTTGATCCTACAAACCATGTATCTCGGACATTCTTAGAGCCGAACAGTTTGTCGCTGCAGGCACACCAACCTTTTCAGAGGATAACGTGAAGAAAATAGTAAGGGATTCAGCATGGCGAGACAGAAACGATGGAATCAGTACTTGAAGCGAACTGTCAGCTGATACCCAAATGAGTTATCTCCATTCAGATGCCCAGCTCTGGCAATTTCACATTATGTGTGAAGATCACTCGAAATGCTACGTGAAATGATTCAAACACGTTCCGCAGTCCTGCTCACTCCGAAGAGTGGAATCGCGTCCTCATTCCGCCTATTCGCATTAGTGGCAGCTCCAACCCATGAACGGAGAAACAGGAACCCAGCAAGAAGACATCATGATGTGTCAATATAAATAATGCGGAAAGATTTACAGCAATGTCGCAGGCCATTGGGGCTGACCTGCCCGAGCCTGAGACCGGCGTCACCACACAATTAGCATACAACGTTTACGGTCACGCCTACGATATTGGCCCCAGATTAGCCAGCAAACAAACCCATGTATCCTTAGATCCGCGGAAACTGCAACAGCGAGCGAGAACAATATTTTATTTTACTTGGATGCACGCGATCGCCATGTCCCATGCCCAAGGAAAGGACCCGGTCCATTTTGCACTTTTATTTTCAATTTCTTTTTTCCTTCTTTTTTTACTCCATCATCACAGCTACTCAAAACTCAATCAAGGGGAAGTCACCGACCCACGGCAAGAAATTTCTGCATATCATTACTGTTCTCAAACCGGACGAATGGAGGATTGGTTGATGCGAAACCGAGTGTTTCCACCATCTTGGCAGGAGAAAAGATATGTGTAGAGGAGACTTCTCAGAAAGAGAGATTGAAGATACGGAACTGACAAAATCTCAACATGTATGAGTTAAACATCACCTTCGGTTGTCATGAAGAACCCAATGCTAACGCCACAAGATGAGATCGAAATTTATCATTATGTGGTGTAATTCGAGTCTGAACAGACGACATTGGGTTATGGGTCGGTTTGCAATAATCAAGAGATCCAATTGTCGCCGCGAATATTTGCCAAGAGCCAGCATCCGCCATAATCTCTAGAGACGGGAGCATTGAACCTTTTAATGACTTGACAAGCCCACCTTAATCAATGGCTCCCTCGGGGAGAAAAATGCTGGAAGATTTGCTTTACAGTTCGATTGGGTGAGAGCGGCCATACACAGTAAGTTTAAGCAGCAATTTAAAGATCGAGAATGGATAGATACTCAAAAGGGAAGGCATTTTCAAACGATGCTTGCGCTCCGATATACTTCGGAGTATGCGAGCATTCCAGCCATCACTACATGACGTGCTCCTACGTGTTTCCTCCTCTCTACCGCGACCATGTCACTATCGCTAGCTACATTGCCGCGGTTAGCACAAAGCTACAATGTCGAGCGGGATTCTCCCTGATGTATGTGTGGTGAAGAAAGCAAGGCTGATCATTTCCATGACTGGCCAATACTCTGAGGAACACAACCGCCTTTGTTCTCAACATCGGATTCAATACCATCGATATATGAGCTGCCCACAACCTCTCTGGACGTGACGCCGCCGGAAAGATCTTAGCGATCCCGTCGACTCAGTCCAAATTCTGATCTCATTCATCCGCACCATGAGCGCGTCAGTTAATTTACATGAACTGCCAGACAAGATGGAGCATTTTGATGGCTGGGGAGTGGATCAAGGCTTCAGAGTGATTGTTTCAGCCGGTATCATGCAGTGGACTAGGGTAGTAAGGGATATAAAAGCAGCATCTGAGGGGCAGGTGATGTTTACATACATCCGGAAACCAATCGAAGCCGATGATGAATATCCTTATATCGCGACTGTTGGTCAGACGATACGGCGCAATCAGAATACGCAGCGAATATGAAGCAGGCCTTGGATACCCTATTTGACGCCATTTTGAGTATAACTTCTATCGTGGAATGGCCGAGATTACGATGCTCTGTGTTGAGAAAGAAGCACCTCAACGCGAGCTTGTGCCGCACAGCGGGCCTTGAAATCGCCCACAAACGCATGCCAGTGCCAATGCAGGGTGATATTACATACAAAAATGGAAGGGATTCCGCTATTGCATATCCTCGAGTTTCTCTCCATTATGAGAGATAAGGGTGAACGCCATCGAAGAGCAAAGGAGCATATCATCTCCATTCAATACTAGTTGCGCCCTGGCCCGTGAGTGCCTCAAGAACAGAGACTAATGGGCATGGAGATTGTTTCGCATAACCCTTGTGTATATTTCTTCCTACATTCGGAGACAGTCAATTAGGCTCACGTCTGATTTGAGACAATAACAACGAAGGAATTGGGACAGACTCATAAAATCCATTGGCAAGATAAACTGGCTTAACCGCTGGCGTACAGTAGGTCAAGTACCTCAGTACCTGTTTGACAAAAGACTTCTAGACAGAACTTGCAGCTGGAAGAAAGCCTTGACCGTGCAATGATTGGTGGTCAAGAATCACTAGGCCAGGGAACAAAGACTGTTGCTCATACACTGGAGATATGGCATAAACACTAGGTAGCTCAAGTCTCCCTTCAAGGCTCTATTGAACGCTCGTGGAGTCTGCTGTCTGAGAAACATCATTATCTGCATCAGAAGTTTCGGAGTTCCGCTTGTGCTGCAAAGCTCATCCAAGCATTCTATACCCGCCTCGTTGAGTACATACGAACGGAGCTGGCCTACTACGTGATAACTCTTCCCAAGTTTGTGCGGCAAGAGACTGAGGAGCAACGAGGGCTTCGAATATCAGTCATTCTGGATCTCTACCGGAATGCTCCTTTCGAATTTGAGGGTTATGATCCAGAACTTGTACTCACGACACTGTTATACAAGGCAGCGCCTTAAAGACTGCCGTTGTGGAACGTCGGACCGGCTACGAACGTTATCCTCGTTTACAAGACCGCATTTCCTTTTTTCATACGCGGTCGCCAGTATCATCATGTAAAGCTCATTTCGAAGCTTCCTGGAGTGATCGTTACCCACTCAGTCTCAGGTCTTTAAGAATCAACCCACAGCAACCAAGTTGGCATTTCAGGTAGCGCCTGCAAGATGCTTACGCTATTCTTCGTCATACCAGGTCTCACAATACAAGTTTTTCTACTAATGATGACAACTACTTCTTAGCGAGCAGACACACCAATCACCGTCTCTGGTATCAGAATCGACTCGATGCTCCATGACCTAAACTTAAGCTTAGACTGACATCCATTTGTGTTCCAGCATATCAAGAAATTCTATGGTTTCTACGCGTGTTTGTGAAGGCGAAGGAATAGCACGATCACCTTTTTGACCCGACTTTTCGGATCACACCACCGAGACCCAGCACAGCATTGGCATGTCTCTCACCCCCACTAGGGAGCCCAGCCTCAATTACAAGACGCGGAGAGAATACTTGGCCACAGTAAGGAGGTCTGCCAAGCCAGAAACGAAATCTGCGGTCTCTCAGATGCAGGGCCACCGCTTCAGCCGTTCTATCGGAACTCAGAAAACCCACAGTTGGTTCTGGAGTTGCGCTCGAGTAACTAACGAGGGGGTACCAGACCTTATCGGGCAAGCAACGTATCGAACAATCGTGACGACCGGAAGTTATCATGACTTAAAGCCCACCGCCCGCACGGCGACAAGCACCTACAGCTAACTTGAAAACGTCGTGTTCTCAATTTAGCCGCTGCTGTGCCCGCGCTGCCTGTTGTTGCGCCTCCGCCGCCCTCGCCTGCTGCCGCTGCCGCTTTCGCGGTGATTATTCCGCCCTAGGGAGCCCAGCCTCAACCGCAAGACGAGTCTTCGAAGCAAACATTTCGATGAAGAACGCACAATTATTGCTGGTCATTTCAACGACCCAAAGTACAAGATTGACGTCCTTCTAACCACATATTGAATTTGCTCCTTCTGGTTGAACCTTCACCGTGTGTGTCACGACATGATGCTTCTCAAACCAGCCATCAACGCAAACACTATCCTTCAAGCCATTGGAAGAGTTCACCGTCTGGGTCAGAAGAAACACCAGGAAATTGACATTCTGTTCATTGACCACACCTTCAACCGTCATGTTGAACATAACCAGGCGAAAACCACACCTTCAACCGTCATGTTGAACATAACCAGGCGAAAAAAATGATTTCGCAAATCGTCGGTCAGGGCAAAGAAGTGTTCAGGAAAGTCATCAGCCGCCAAAAGAATGTGCCAGAGAGTATCTTGGACGATGAGCATGTATCGCACATCCACAAGATACATCGAGTATTCTGCATTTCATCAACGATATCATCAATTCCCAATGTGCAGTCATGAGACGAGCCTGTGAACACTCCATCAAAGCTAGGAAGATCACGGGCATAGCAGCACCAGCCGGATATCGAGAATTGCGCGGCGCAACGTTGAAATGGGAACATATATGATACCTGGCCGATTGGGCCAATGTGGACGGCAAAGGAGCTCAAGGGGAAAGAATTGACTAAGGGTACCTACCGTATTCTAAAGTATCTTAATCTCAAACCACCAATGATGTTGACCCGTGGCCAGAAGAGAACGAATTCACCGCACCAGCGCACTTACATCAAGATCCTGCTTTTCTAGATTATACAGAAAAGAAATTTGAACTTGCCGGTTGAAACATTGCTAAGATGCAAGGATGATTGATAAGCGACCTCACTGTTGTCAAATCTCACTTTGCATCCAAGACAGTCCTTCTTGTCCTCAGTGGAATCAGTTATTCACGCATTAACGACCAACGCTTGGCGAGTGGGAAAGTTTTTGTCTGAGGATAGAGCACAATACACAATATGAAGGTAAGTTGAACTTCTTAACTTAGTCTCAGTTACTTATAGACTTCAGCAATACATTGAGAATCAATTCGCTCTTGACTGAGCCAGTTGTGGTGTGGTAATGTTTTATAAAGAACAAGAGCCCTTTGACAGGGTTTTTGAGGCACTATGCTCTAGAGCCTCTGGAAAGAATTATTCAGTTCTTTCAAAAACGACAGCATGCCTTCCCATGATTCTTTTCACCGGCCGACCTGACCGATACCTTCTTGCATCGCCGTTCGGCATCCGGATCGGCCATGGCGGAAACCTACAATGCTCCGCTCGCCCCGTCAGTAAGTTGCAAGTGAGAATTCAGTCAACCTCACTTCACTAACATATTTAGACCAATCAATATGAAATGGTCCCGGTAACTGGCTGCTGAAAGGAGCAACATCTGGCATTATGCGATGGCGGCATAACCGAGGCAAAAAATCAATGTTATCATGGAGCCAGAATTCAAGGGCGTGAGAAGAGTCAATGTGTCTTCCCAGGCGACAACTTTCTCAAAAAACCCACTCAGAGCGTCAGCGAAATGAATGGCCTGCCAGAACTCTTCATTTTTAATGCCTCGTTGCTAACGTTTAGCTGATGGCTGCTATTTGTCAATTCACCAGATGATATTCATCCTCCGGTCTGCTTCGCTTGTTGCTAGATGGTCTTTCATCAAATCAGATAGCCTGATCATACAGTAGATTCCATAAGTTACCGAGTGTTGGAGTGCGACACAGAAAGACAAAGATGCCGTGGGGCTATGGCATTGTGCAACTTCTATGCGCATGCTCTCACTCAACGAATCATTGACCATGACATGAAAGAATGAATTCAGTCTATGTCAAGGTCTATGATGAAGTATTAAAATATTATAGTTACCGAAAGAATTGGATCTTTGGTTCATTCATCGCAAGCTCACAACATTGGCGTGCTCTCTCAACCTCTTCTGGATCGACGGTGCATTTGCAGATATTGATGTAGTCATTCTACTTTTACAACATGATAAAGGACAATGTCTCTCGAGAGCTTCATTCTTGCAAAACTGCTAGTTACAGACTTTACTCGCTTCTCAGCCTGAACTATGTCTACATCCTTCTCGCCAGCCTCCGGCGATAAACCTATTCAATGGCAATGAAGACGCGCCTGGCTCGCTGTGTGGGCGATCATACAATCGCGCGTCTGAACTGAGCCGCGCATCCTGGAGCTTTCATACTGGGGATGCCTGTACCACTCACGCCGCAATCTGAACCGTCCATCCAGTCGTTTCCTAGCATCTGTTATGTGAGTCAGGCAAGCCCTGGTCCTGCTTCAGGTTTGATGCTATGAAACTGACAAATCTGCAGTTTGTGGCCATGACAGACCTCTGTGCTCTAGTCAACAACTCGAAGGCCCAGTTCCACTTGATTGTAGGGGAGCTTGAGTGCGTTATGCGCAACTACATCACCATCTTCACTAGGTGAGAGGAAGGCAGTCTACAACTTTCACAGCTCTACCGGCCGTTTCAAAAAAAATAATACCCATTCAAAACGAGTCTGCTCAACGATATACTATTCCTATCAATGTGAAGTTGGCAACGGACACTCAAAATACTCTCCGCCAAACTGGCGTACGTTCAGCGAGATTAGGAACAGCGGTAGGACAACAACTCATTATGAATTTCAAAATACAGGGTGTGCCGTTCAAGGGCTTCGTGGTGGATTTTTTTTCAGTAAACTCGTACTTTGTCCCAGTGTCAAGGAGACCGGTTCATGATAGCGTGTCATACTGTTACGGACCACTGCGAAAGACCAGAAACTGATGACTTCTTTAACCAACCATCTTCGGCCTCAGTCAACTTCATCAACAAACAAATCAAGATGCCACCGGTTCAACCCTCAGAGAATCGGATCATGTATTCATCTTTCTCAGAACTGGTGGAAGCAGTTACAGCACGTCCACTAATTACTCGGGACGTTTCGTAAAGAATCTGGGATTGGACACAACGCCATTGAGCGTCCGAACCCTAAAGCAACCCATACAAATCCCAACAACATGCAACATGTCAATCTATACTCATAGACTCCAGTCATCATACCAGTGGTGAAGTTAGCGGCGTACCAGTCCAGCCAAGAAAATTCTTCCGAAGGCAAACCAAGAAACTAGTACTGAGAAGAGTGAAAAGGTGAGCTTTGGGCCGGCCCAGCCTTTGGCGATGAACCAGCTGGAATTCCTTGATCAACGTCCATCAGACGTAACGCATACAACTTCCCACCAGTCACCGCCGCTTCGTAGTCACCTCACCGTTCCGGCTACCTATGTACTTACCAATATACTCACTAGACCTTCCTCCGTAAAGCATCACGCGAGCTCGCAACAAACTTTCGTCATAATCGTGGGCAGAGGTTCGGCGTTCAAGAAGGAAGATCGGCTCGCAATCAAGTCGCACGACTCAAGATGGCTTGCAAATCCGAGCTTCCAATACACGAGCATATTGGCCTTCGACATGAAAGTTCTGTGTCGTATAGAGCAGCGTTCTGTATATAGAGGAAGAGAAAAGAGAATAAAACGAGGGGAATTTATGCCAGCCATTGACTTAACATATAGGTGCTTTTTTTGAGCAGAATGTTTAGGGCAAAGTGTCAGGTATGGTATATCTGAATACGGTATGATAGCATGACGTTGAGAGGCGGTAAAACAGCCGCACCTGCTCTTGCTGGCGTTGAGCCTATTTTATACCTTCGGGAAGGAACTTCAAACAGATGAGGAAAAGGCTGCATTCCGGAAGTTTCAGCAAAGCCGGATCAATCCCGAAAACGTTGGAATTGAGTGTCCTGCTGCCTGCGCCTTTCTTGGTAGGCAATTTGCTTACAAAATAGCTTCAGGGTGCTCCGAATCGTTATGGCCGTTACCCGGCCATGGGTAATGGCCTATAAGAGGCGGGCCTCTCCCCTACCCATAGCTTACAGAATTGAACAATCCATTAGCATACCAATCGGCTATGTAAGTCGTGACAAACAAATACCACGCCTCTCAACGTGCATGGGGGAGAGATACGCTTTTGTTGGCAGTTCGTTCAAAGTTCTCAAAGTTCCGAGCAGCAAAAATGGATGCAATCACTGTTGTCTGAAGCATGCCGTATCACGGGTGTCTCCGTTGTAGGGTGAATGATGTGAGATCGCCTTGTCAGAAACCGGACGTGTATTCAAATCTCTACGGTGGAAAATTCGATTTGACCTTGACGGCGCCTCAAAGGTCTGCTGAAGCTTGAGTGTGGCCTGTCCGTCTCCATCCCTTTCCAGTAATCCATCCACATATAGAACGCATGGAATGCTCTGCTGGTCATCTCGAATCGCTTTCGGTCAGTACCACGTAACCAAACAATATCAAAGACAATAATTTGCGGGGAGTCGGGTGTATCTTGAAGAACGCCAGCAAATCCACCCAAGAAACAACACCGATCAGTGCGCGATACCAGCTCAAAATGCCACGATTGCTTCTGCCTTTGCCCTCCACAGAGCATCTAGTATCCCCAGATGGCCCATTGATCGAAGGGCCGAGAGGGAGAGCCGACCTAGTAGGCATGAAGCTATCCCTGGGGCAAACAGGTCTACAACTGAAACATTCCTTTCACTTTGTCCAATATCCCCTCTGCCATAAGTCGATTGCACTCTCGCTGTCTTATCATGTACTCTTGTTCTGACATTGCTTCCGCCTTGCAGACAACCACACCATCCAGCAATCTAACCGTAGCTGCTAGATCTCGTATAGACTCGAATTTCCCATGCCAACAGTCACGTACAATAGTCTCCACTTCACTGTCGTCCGTAGTCGGAAGTGCCATCTTCTGCAGTAAACGCACAGTTTCTCGCCCGTGACGTGTCCCAAACCACTCATTGTCGTACGGTTCATAACCGCGAATGATGTAGTAGAAGATCGACCCAATAGCAAATTGCTCCGTACGAGGCCCAAGGTATCCAAAGGACCCGCGATCCTTCCCACCCTCATCACCTAGCACTCTGGCATAAGGTGCAATGCCGACGTCCATCAGGGAGCCGACCGCAGCGGTGTTGTCGAAGTCCGCCAGCTTCAACATTCCCGGAGAGCTTCTGGAATGGAGGGCCGAGCAGTTCACCAC
>QQTW01003746.1_pt1 | contig 11284 bp, 14 predicted proteins | sample 1904831 | NCBI WGS metagenome assembly QQTW01 (sample SAMN09435610, study PRJNA476489) | Subsurface metagenome, whole genome shotgun sequencing project.
ATCAGACAATCACCTCTTGCTCAGGAGCATGGCTCACAACGATGTGTAAAAACTCATTACCACGAGCGAAGCCTTCTGCCAGCGTCGGAGTTATATTTTCTACTTTAAAATTGCCTGATAAATCTCTTTTTCTTACTAAAACATCAGTTATCTGACCGTCATCGACATATGCTAGACCAATGATTGCGTCTTGAATGGGCTTGACTATATTGTCCACATCTATTGAGATCAAGTCATAAAAGTAAGTCACCTTAAGCATAACTAGCCCAGTAGCTGGTGGTTGACCTGAAGTCCAGTATTTTTCTGCTTCTTGTCTGACCGTAACTTTCCATGCTTTAAGTCTGTCACGTCTACGAGTTTGTTGGGATACTGGAGGACCATTCACTATGAACTCAAAGCTGGTCAATGATGCTCTACTTGAAAATTAAAGGTAATTTATCCTTCACCACTATTATAATGTTGGATAGCTTAAGAACCTTAAAACGGCTCATGAATATCCATGAATTAATACTCTAATCACTTACCTTGGTCAGTCTAATAATGGTGTTGAGTTGATGCAAAAACGAGATACTCCTTATACTTCAGTTTTTAATTCAGAGCTTTTTTCAGCCAAGTATTTAGGCTGTTTCTCTGCCAAGTAGTTACTCAAAAAGGTATTAACAAACGATAAGACAATTGGACCTAGAATAGCAGCCAACAAACCATGCACTCTGAATCCAGGTATCAATACTGCAGCCAACCAAAAACATAGACCATTGACAACTGTTGAAAATGCTCCCAGGCTTAAATAATTAAGCGGTAGTGATACTTGTGACAGAATCGGCTTAATAATTGAATTGACAAATCCAATTCCAATTGCAGCAACCAAAGCAGCTGGGAAAGTGGCAATATCTACTCCTGGAACAGCTAAATCAACAAGAAGTAAGCTGAGAGCAGTAGCCAACCAAGTAAAAAAGGTGACAACCATAGCTTTTTCTCCGAATTTATCTAGAGGGCTTGTAATATCTTTGATCTTCTGGAATGAGTTATTGTTAAGCCTCCCCAAGAAGATAGATTTTTCGGAAGAATTCAGGTGTAGGACTTGACAAAAGAAGTTGCAGTACGTTAGCTAAATGAGTAATCCTATACCTAAATTTGCTGACGCGACACACAATGACCAGCAGCAGTGACCAGATTGACCGTTTGGAAACGATTGTTTAATCAAACAGTCGCGCTATCCAAGCCATGCTTGACGCCCAAGCATCAGACCGTCTGGAGCGAGAGGAGTTCAGGGTTCGGACGGACGCAACGATAGCTCGTCTGGATACGGCAATCCAGCGATTGACCACACTCAGCGAAGGTGTGGTTAATCTTGTCAGTTCTTTATTTTGCTAGAAATCATGCAAAAAAGGTAGTAGCAATTGGCGCTACTACCTTTAGCAAACGTCTTAAGATTGTTGCTTCACTTTACCAGCGATTCTGTCGGTCAGCAGGGTCACCATAAGGATCTTCGCTAGCTGGGCGGATATTACCGTACTGCCCTTGATCAGCTGGATCACCGTAGGGGTCCTCACTGGCGGGACGAATGTTGCCGTACTGCCCTTGAGTCGGTCTACCTCTTTCCATCATCTTCTTAACAGCCATAGCTGCTATACCAGCCATCGCTCCCTTGGCTAATGGATTGCTCAAAATGTTACCACCGCCTGCTTGACCACCCATAAAACTTCCTGCAGCACCGCTTAGTAACTGACCGAGAACATCTGGTTGCTGCTGGTGGATACGGCCAGTTGCCTGGGCAAGATAGTTGGGATCTTGAAAGCGATCATCTTGACCGTCTTGGTCAAGGTCAGGGAAATTATAGTTTTGCTGCCGCGTCTGCTGCTGAAGATACTGACCAAACTGCATGCGCTCCTGTGGCGACATACGGCTAAAGGCTTCTTGTGCAGATTCTTGATAGAGATCGGAGGGCATCTGCCTGGATACTTGTTGGTAGCGGCTTACAACTTCTTCATCCGAGTACCCCTCATGGGGCAAACCCTGCTCGTATCGATTAACAAAATTGCGGTAGTCATCTTCTGATTCCTGACCACTACCGAATATGTTTTGTAAAAAGTTCATTTAAGCCTCCTAGAGCTTTATCTCACAGAACTTTGCAGCAGGTGAGAGATTCGACTCTTTAAATTACCTAATTTGGTTTTTAAACTGCATCTACCATAGGTTAAAGATAACCTTTGTAAGCAACTAACTCCATTCATCAACTGCCTGCGCCTCTGCTTGGATCAGCGTTTCCCGTAACTTAGCCCAGTCCAACTGCCCATTAGGTGCATCCTGAATTAGTTGACCGTTTTGTAGATGCAAAACCCGTGTACAAAAAAGCTGTGCTAGCTCCAACTGGTGATTGACCATTAAAATTGTAGTTTGACCGCTAGTAGCCAACTGAGTTAAGACTTGTAAAAGATGCGACGCCCGACCGACATCTAGGGCAGAGGTTGGCTCATCCAATAACAGAATTTTGGGTTGAATTACCAAAGCACGAGCGATCGCAACTAGCTGCCGCTCTCCCATAGAAAGTTGCACTTCCGTCCGCTCCAGCCACTCAGATGGAATGTGCAACTGCTCAATCCAGTGTGAGAGTCGTTGCAGCCTCTGCGATCGCGGCAAACCTCGTAAAATCAGAGGATAGGCTAATGCCTCTTGGACAGTCATGCCTAAAAGCTTAGACTCTTGCGGTACGAGCGTGATTTGTTGGCGTAGCTGGGGGAGCGGGATTTGTGGGTAGTGTTGATTTTCTAAATAAATTGAGCCAGCGCTCGGTTCACTCAGCCGGTTCAACAGCCGCAATAGAGAAGTTTTACCGGCACCGGATGAACCAACAATGGCAACGCGATCGCCTCTAAACAATTCAAAGGAAATGTCGTTAAGTAAGTAATGTGTTCCGACCGACGCAGTTAAATTCACCTGCTCCAGCCGTAGTTGTGCTGTTTGCACTTGCTACTCTAATCTAAAACTTAACACTATCACTTAATAATTAAGTGATCGAGTCAAGGCAAATATTTTTGCACTACGCTCCAGCCGGTTAGCGACACCCAGAGGAATCCGACAAACAGAGCAATGTTTGTCCCAATGTGAAGCGATCGCGCCCAAGGTTGCTTGACATTAATCTGGGTGGCACTTCCATACGAAAGTAAAACCAGCCCCACCACCGTTAACCCAGCAATTAAATGTGGAGAATGGCCCAGGCTGCCAAAGTGACCTAATGTGCCGACAATACCAACAGCCAGAAGCAGCAACACTAAGCCTACCATAGTGCCGCCAATGGCATAATGCAGCGATCGCAGCCAGTTAGGTCGTGAGCTACGATTTTGTCTAGCGCGGAACATCCAAATTCCAGTTGCCGCTAAGAGTAAATAAGCCAGCAACGACAAACCCATCGACCAGGCCGCTATTTTCCATAACCAGAGAAATGAAGGCAGATGCAAGGTAACTAACCCAACTTAAAATGCGTTATATATCTTCTATAGCTACATTAGCGCGTTGAGGTGGGTCATTAGTTATCTTGCCTGACGGAAGAATGCTAGTATTTCTAGGAATTAAATATGCTCTGCTCAACTCAGCAACCTTGAAATTAATGCAACGTATTTCTTAATCGACAGATGTTAAAGCGGCTACTGGTAAATTTTCTTCTTGTAAACTTTTTTTATCGATTTCTTTATTACTAATTGCTTCCTGCTCCGGTTCCTGGTTCATCCCAACGGATAAACTGCTTTCGTCGTCGATACATATGCGATCGCAGGGAATTTTATCTGAGAGGATAGAACTCGCCATCATGCCCGTGTGAATTTCTAGCAAAGATTGTGGCGTGGCTTCAAACACGAGACGTTGTCCCGGAAATACCACCCGCTCAAAGTACCAGTTAGCAACATTCGAGATCCGAACAATCTGAATTTTGCTCGTGGCATTGACATAGCAGCAGAGAATGTGACTAGATTCGTCAAATGGTACAGGGTCTAATATTTGAGCCATAACTGCTGAGTAGCTTAACACCACCCCTTAATGATTACATCTGACAACCTAACATTCAGCGATCCCCTGTAGTGTAACTTCGACTACCATATGACTGCTTTTAAGTAATTTATTCCTAAAGATAGATTCTCAAAATAGTAACTACTGTGTTATTTGCTACTGCTAATCTAAACTGCTGGAACAGGGGATCGCTGTTCTTGAGCAGGGAAATGAAATGTAGTCCAGCTATATTGTGGACTCTAATAAAAATTATCACGCGGCTGAGTAAAGACAGGTGTTATCGTAAAGTTATATGAAAATCACGTTCAGAAATATAAATACTAAGCATCAATCTGAGGAATTGTTCGGTGCAGCAGCATTGTGACGCAAACACGAGGCAGACAGTTGAAAGTGTCTGCAGTGATTGCTCACTGCTAAATATTGGCAAGATACAGAGTTAAAGCAACCACGATGGAAAACCGAATTCTTTATGTTCGCCTCCCCTGCAATCCCATCTTTCCCATTGGGGTTGTGTACCTGGCAGATCATGTACACAAGCTGTTTCCATGCGTCTCGCAGCGGATCTTCGATCTAGGGACAGTACCGCCTTTAGATTTTGCCTCTGCACTGGACGCTTGTGTTGATGAATTTCAGCCGACCCTGCTAGTATTTTCCTGGCGAGACATCCAGATTTATGCCCCTGTGGGAGGTAGAGGCGGTAATCCGCTGCAAAATGCCTTCGAGTTTTACTATGCCAGTAATCCCTTCGTAAGATTGCGCGGTGCTATAGGGGGACTGCGCTTAGCAGTTGCTTACTATAGCGAACTTTGGCGGAACCAGGGCTTAATTAAACGAGGATTAAGACGTGCTCAAAAACACCATCCAGCCGCCCGAGTAGTGGTAGGTGGCGGAGCAGTAAGCGTATTTTACGAGCAGTTAAACAATAAACTGCCAGTGGGAACCATTGTTTCTGTAGGCGAAGGAGAAACTCTTCTAGAAAAACTCCTACGGAATCAGGAATTTCGGGACGAGCGCTGCTATGTAGTAGGAGAAAACCAGCCGCGCGATCGCATGATCCACGAACAGCCCACGCCAATTGAAAAAAGCGCCTGCAACTACAACTACATCGAAGACATCTGGCCTGAATTTCAATATTATTTACAAGAGCAGGATTTCTACGTCGGCGTTCAAACGAAACGGGGTTGTCCGCACAACTGCTGCTACTGCGTTTACACAGTCGTTGAAGGCAAACAGGTACGCATCAACCCAGCAGAAGAAGTTGTGGCAGAAATGCGACAACTTTATGATCGAGGCATTCGTAACTTTTGGTTTACCGATGCTCAGTTCATCCCCGCCCGTAAATTTATTAACGACGCAGTAGAGCTGTTGCAGAAAATTCTTGAAGCCGGGATGAAAGACATCCACTGGGCGGCATACATCCGGGCAGACAACCTGACGCCAGAGTTATGCGAACTGATGGTTAAAACCGGGATGAACTACTTTGAAATTGGCATCACCTCAGGCTCCCAAGAACTCGTAAGGAAAATGCGGATGGGGTACAACTTGCGAACCGTATTAGAAAACTGCCGTGATCTAAAAGCCGCAGGCTTCAACGACCTCGTTTCCGTCAACTACTCCTTTAACGTCATAGACGAGCGCCCCGAAACAATTCGGCAGACCATTGCCTATCATCGCGAACTAGAAAACATCTTCGGAGCCGATAAAGTCGAGCCAGCGATATTCTTCATCGGTTTACAACCTCATACCCACCTAGAAGAATACGCCTTCAAAAACGGCATACTCAAACAAGGATATGATCCGATGAGCCTAATGCCCTGGACGGCTAAAAAACTACTCTGGAACCCAGAACCACTGGGTTCATTCCTGGGCGAAGTCTGCCTTCAAGCTTGGAGACAAAACCCCAACGACTTCGGACGTGAAGTTATAGATATTCTAGAAACACGACTCGGTCGTGCCGAAATAGAACAAGCCTTATCTTCCCCCATCCAACCCAAAGAAAAACAGTTAGTAACAGCCACCTAACCTCAACCCTTCCCTCTCCCCTCTCCGCCCTCTGCGTACTCTGCGCCCACCGCGAGTTTTCCGGGAGGCAGAGCCACACCGGAAACTCGCTCTCAGCGGTTCGTTTAAATAAACCTAAACCATGTTAGAAGGATCAATTCTACAGCAGCTAGCAATCGCTCACCCACCGGAAAAAAGGCCCCTAAACTTCGGGGTGTACTACAAAAACACCTTAGTTGCCCTGTGCCATGCCCTAGAAGACTGCATCCTAGCTTCTAACACTACCCCGCTAGTGATTACAGCCTTCCAGCGAGGAAAATGGTATCTCCAGGAAGCAGAAAGGTATTATTCACTGGCTCAAAAGTCGCGCCAAGTGGTAATCATGGCAGCCCCAGATACCGGCTTTAGCGAACACCCCACAAGCCAGTTGCCCAACGTGGCATTAGTTGGTTTAGACCCAGCTGATCCAGTAGCGCAAGAATGGCACTTAATAATTTTGTCACCCAGCTACACAGCGATGGTGCTGTGTCAAGAGCTTTCCGCAGACGACTATGGAGTAGCTGGACAACCAACAGCAGACTTAGAACGCAAGTTTTATGGCTTTTGGACATTTGAACCAGCGTTAGTGCAAGAAACCGTAGAAATAGCGCTCGCGCATATTGGTCATTATCAGCCAGAACTCCAGTCTTCCTTAACTGCCCAAATGCAAAAAATAGCGGACGTAGCTGAGACTGCCCAAGCGGATGACATGAGTGGTATTGTCTCGCGCGTTGTGGATTATCTTCAAACCAGCGAACTGAACGTGAGCTTAAGCGTACATACTCACCAAAAGGCGCTAGACCATAACTTAGTTTCTAATGAATTGCAAGCCTTTCTGCGGCTCGGTCAACTGATTGATTCAGCCAATACCAACAACCCGATGGCGGCAGTTGAAGTAGCAGCTTTGGCCGAAACTATGGGACAGTTATTGGATCTACCGGCATGGCAACTGAAGCGACTACGTCTGGCGGGGCTACTTCACCGGATTGCGCCAATGTCTGCGAGTGTTCAGCATGAAGCACCCAGTTGCCCTTTAGTACCGGCAGCGCAGGTGTTGCGAACCATGCCGCGAATGTTCGCTATCGCCCAAATTATTAACCACCAAACCGAGTGGTGGAACGGTAGTGGTCAGCCAGCTGAGTTAGCCGGGGAACAAATTAGCCTAGAATCAAGAATTCTGGGACTGGTTGTGGAATTTCAGTCACGGGTAACCCAGCTTGAGACATTCAATTCCAACGCTAAAGCAGAAACGCGGGAATCTGTATTAGCTCAGGCTTTAGCAGAGTGTAAGCGAGAGTCAGGCGAGCGCTGGGACCCCAAACTCGTTGACACCTTGGAAGTTTTGGTCATTGGGCTGCAACAGGGCTTAAGCTTGCCAGTCACACTACCAAAAATCAGTGGTGGAATGTGGTTAATTGAAGACCAGCTCGGTAGTGACACCAACAGCACTGAGCAGAACAGAGTGAAGAGTCAGGTGTAGGGTCTCTTGAGCAGGGGAGAAAGATGGATATTGAAAGTATTCGTGCGGGGATTAAAAATCTGCCGGGAGCTAATCTGGAAGACGAAGACCTCTCAGGCATTGATCTTTCTGGCATCAATTTAGCAGGAGCGACGCTAATCGGGACAAACTTTTCCGGATCAAAACTAGAAAGAGCGCGTTTAGACGGAGCTAATCTAGCGGGTAGCCGGTTTAACGCCGCTGATCTGAGGGCGAATTTGTTAGGAGCAAACCTCATGCAAGCGGACTTGACAGGGGCTGATCTACGAGGCAGCAATCTCCGGGGCGCTAACTTAATGAGTGCTAAACTCTCTGGGGCGTCGTTTGCAGGTGCTTTTTTGAGTGGTGCCAACTTAATGAGTGTGAACTTGCAGGGTGTAGATTTGCGGGGTGCAGACTTGCGGGGAGTCAATCTCAGTGGAGCTAATCTACAAGGCGCAAATTTGAGTCAGGCTGATCTACAAGGGGCATTGCTTCTGGAAGCAAATCTGGAGGAGGCTGACTTACAGGGTGCGAATTTAGCAGGAGCCAACTTAGCAGGGGCTAATCTTTTGTGTGCTGAGTTGAATGGTACTAACTTAAGCGGTGTCACCTTTGCCGGTGCTTGTTTAGTTGGTACGTCAGTGGCTAAAACAAACGGCTAGAGGCTACTTACCTGAAGAGATCGCCGTCGTATCCAAAACGCCATGACGGCTAGAAACAGTAGCCCCATAACGCCCGCTAAGGGGTTGCGGTCAACGCCGGTAATCCAGTCAGGAACTTGACCAGAATATTGCACCAACTGCCCCACATTGATTATGTATATACCCCAAACAAGACCGGCGTGGATGCCAATGGGTAGACCGAGGCGACTCCTGGTGGATCGCTTCGCCCAAACCAGCGTCAACCCCAACAGCAGTAAACCTGGAAATTGAGGCGACGTCCGCAATATCTCTTTAAGCGGCTTAATAAAATGTAGGAGGGCAAACAGACAACTGTTAGTCCAAAGTGACACCCGGGGACGGTAATCTCGCTGCAACTCATCCAGCAGCCAGCCCCGAAATAACAACTCCTCTGCAAAACCAAAACCCAGTGCCACAATTAACCCTTCTAGAATCAATTGGGGTAAGAAAACACTGGGTTGTTGCCACAATAACCAACCCAGCCATCCTTCTACCAAAAATAAACTTAGAAGGCTAATTATTCCAATACCCAGCCCTATCAGCAAATCCCGCCCATTCTGCCGTGTTCTTCTCAAGCCATAATGCCGCAGTATCTGAGGATTGCGGTAGACGTGCTTGCCCCAAAACCGAACCAAGAGGATAAATTCCCCATACAGCAGCACTATGGTTAGAATACTGACCGAGTTAGAATCGAGTCCCAACCAGCGGATTGGTATCGCCAGTGGTAGCGATAAAAGCAGCAGAGCTAATACAAAGATTCCCAGCCTAAGCGGAGCTGGGTAGTGAGCCAAAAAAGCAATGTTGTGCTTCAAGCAGTTTTTTTGTAGGAACCTACAGCCGTATACCCCTACTCATCAGGTTCAATCGTGCTGCTCAGACCATTATTTTTTAATGTTTCGCAGTAAAACTCAGCGTGTTCCTGAGCGCAAGTAATTACTAAAGCCATGCCATTATTATGGGCTTCCATCATAATGCTCACAGCTTGAGGTTGGGTGATGCTGGGAACCGTTTTCATTAAAACCTGTACCACGTACTCCATGCTGTTGTAGTCGTCATTATGCAGCAAAACGCGATACCGAGGTGCAAGTTTGCGGGCCGTTGAACGCTTTTCAAGGGTTTCGACAGACACTGCTCTATGTTATTTTCCTTACTTACTACAACTAACCTGTCCAGCTTGGCTTAACAGTTATTAATTTATTGTATAACACCTAAATCCAGGTGCTGTGTTCTTCCTGTTCCTACTCCCCTTTTTTCCTAAAATAAGAGAGCAGCAACATACGCCCGTTGCTGCTGTGGAGCCAGTATCGATGGACGAGTCACTTGACTTTCAACCGCGTCAGATTTTGTTTTTAGAACATACAGGCACCCGCCTGTACGCAGAAGTTATCGAGGTTGTGGTTTCCCGCCGTCTGTGCTGGGTGCGTCCTTTACTGCTGGTTGTCTTTCCGGGTGGCATCCTCGATTCTCTAGAGCCGCTGCCGCTAACTGATCTGCGTTCCTGTGCTGACCTACTTTGGCCTATAACTTTGTTCCAACCTGCCCTGGATACAGAAGTCATTCCACTGTTGGCAATGTTGTCATCAGACCAACCAGAGCTAATTGGCGCTGCCCAGCAGCAACTTAATCAGTTTATTCACCAACTTTGGCAAGCCCACAAGAATGCTTTCCAGGTTTAAGCGTAGCGGATACCAGCATCCTTCATGCGTTGAATGGCTTCTTTGATCCGCTCATCAGCTACCGTAAGGGCAATTCGGAAGAAGCCTTCCCCCGCTTCACCATAGCCATTACCAGGGGGAACAATAATGCCGCACTTGTCTAGTAGCAACGTCACAAATTCAGTTGACGAATAACCTTGGGGAACTCGAACCCAGACATAGAGAGTGGCGAGGGGAGGTTCAATATCCCAACCCAGAGACTGCAGCCCCTTAACTATAATGTCTCGGCGCTTCTGGTAAACCGACATCACGGCAAGGAGTTCTTCTTCCCCTGTGGAGAAAGCCGCGATCGCAGATCGTTGAATCGCTTTAAACACGCCAGAATCCACATTTGTCTTCACTTGACTCAATCCCCTAATTCCGTGGGCAGAGCCTACCACAAAACCAACCCGCCAGCCGGTCATGTTGTAAGACTTAGACAGACTGTGAAATTCAATTGCCACGTCCTTGGCACCAGGGACTTGCAGCACACTGGGTGGTTTGTAGCCGTCATAAGCCATTTCCGAGTAGGCATGGTCATGACAAAGCAGAATATCGTACTGCTGGCAGTAAGCTACCAATTCCTCAAAAAACTCCAGCGTCGCTGTTGCCCCAGTAGGATTGTTGGGATAGTTAATCCATAACAACTTAGCTTGACGCGCTACCTCTAAGGGAATGGCATCCAAGTCAGGTAAAAAGCTGGGTGCTAGTAATGGCATCGTGTGCAAATTACCACCAGCAAAAATGGTAGAAGTGCGGTATACCGGATACCCTGGATCTGGAATCAGAGCGTAGTCCCCTTGTTCGACAAAAGCCAGAGAGGTGTTATGGATTGCCTCCTTAGAGCCGATAGAAGAGACTACCTCAGTATTCGGGTTCAACCCCGTCACTGCAAATCGGCGCTCCATCCACCCAACTGCTGCTTCTCGAAAATCTTTTGCGCCTTGATAAGGTGGATAGTTGTGGGTGGCGGAGTCATCAATCGCCGAATGCATTGCCTGGACAATATGGGTTGGAGTCGGTCGATCTGGATCACCCACTCCCATGTTGATGATATCAACTCCCTTGGCAACCATTTCATGCAGTTTGCGGTTAATCTCGGCAAACATATAAGGCGGGATTTTATCTAAGCGTTTCGCAAACTGCATGACGATTTAGAACAGACTCTTAATAAAATTGGAAGCACAATAGCACAGTTTACCGCCAAGCCAGCGCTTTAACAGTAAACTTGTACAACTCTAAGTGTTTCGTTGCCAGTTAGCACCAATAAAAACTTTACAAGTGTCGGTGAGTAGATTTTAATTTTGTAGTTATCTGTATTGTAGTCCTGTATTAGTATCAAATGCTAGGCACTAACTGAACCCGACCAGCATCCATTTCCGCCATCA
>QQTW01003747.1_pt1 | contig 11284 bp, 13 predicted proteins | sample 1904831 | NCBI WGS metagenome assembly QQTW01 (sample SAMN09435610, study PRJNA476489) | Subsurface metagenome, whole genome shotgun sequencing project.
GTAAGCTGTTGAAAACAACTTTTTATGATACCAGAAACAACCCGAAAACAGGCGCAATTATTAAGCGGCAAAACCATCAGCGAGATTGTTCCGAATTTTGAGGAAAAATGGTTTGAGATTTACGGACGCGTTTCGCTCACGGGCGAAGCGGTTCGCTTTGTCGAAAATTCGGCGGCGCTCAATCGCTGGTTTGACGTTTACGCTTTTCGCATTGACGAACTGGAAACCCGAAAAGTTGCCGTTCTTTTTAATAACATCACCGAACGCAGAGCGGCGGAGGAAAAGCTGCGTTTCTTGAGCGCTCTTAATCATGAGTTGCTGCCGCTTGTTGAACCAAACGAAATCATGTTAGTAACGGCTCGAATGCTCGGCGAACATTTAAACGTTAATCGTTGCGCGTACGCCGAGGTTGCAGCTGACGAAGATACTTTTCGCATCACGAATGATTACACCCGAGACACATCGAGCATTGTCGGCGAATTTAAAATGTCAGCGTTCGGTCAAGAAGCTTTGCGGCTGATGCGCGAAAATCAATCGTATGTTGTTAATGATGCGGAACAAGATGCGCGAGCAGCAGCCAATCTTGATTCGTACCGGCAGACGGAAATCGCGGCGGTTATTACGGTTCCGCTTTGTAAAAACGGGCGATTTACGGCAGGAATGGCGGTTCACCAAAAAACGCCGCGAGTGTGGACGCGCGAAGAAGTCGAGCTTGTCGAACTCGTAGCTAATCGGTGCTGGGAAACCATTGAGCGAGCCAGAACCGATAAAAATTTGCGCGAATCGGAAGAGCGGTTCCGCAATATGGCCGATCACGCGCCCGTGATGATCTGGGTTACCGAACCGGACGCGACCTGCACTTATCTGAGCCAAAGCTGGTACGAATTTACCGGACAAACTCCGCAAACCGGGTTGGGGTTGGGTTGGGTTGAAGCCGTTCACCCGGACGATCAAGATTACGCGCGCAATGCTTTTGTTGCCGCCAACGAAAAACGCGAAGGCTTTCGCTTGGACTTTCGCTTGCGGCGCACAGACGGCGAATACCGCTGGGTGATTGATTCGGCGCAACCGCGTTTTGGTGCGGACGGCGAATTTTTGGGTTATATCGGCTCGGTCATTGACATTACCGAACGCCGCCAAAGCGAAGAGGAGCTGCGCCACAGCCGTCAGTTTAATCAAGACGTAATTGATTCGCTTTCGACTCACATTGCCGTTGTGGACGAACGCGGCATTATTATTGCCGTCAACCGCGCCTGGCGCGAATTTGCCATTCAAAACGGCGCGGATTGGACGATGAAAGGCGTCGGAATCGGCGCAAATTATTTTAACATTTGCCAAGGCGCGGACGGCGAAGGAGAGATGGACGGCAAAGCGATTTGTGCCGGGCTTTCGGCAGTTCTCAAACGCGAAAAAGATTTGTTTTCGTTTGAATATCCGTGTCATTCTCCAACTGAAGAGCGCTGGTTTTTGCTTACCATCGCGCCTTTGACGGACTCTGAGGGCGCAGTGATTTCGCATTTGAACATTACCACGCGCCGCCTCGCCGAAGAAAAACTGCGCGAATCCGAAGAACAGTTTCGCACGCTCGCCGCTTCGATTCCGCAATTGGCTTGGATGGCTGAGCCGGACGGTTCGATTTTTTGGTACAACGAGCGTTGGTACGAATACACCGGAACAACATTTGAACAAATGCAGGGCTGGGGATGGCAGTCGGTTCATGACCCAGAAATTTTCCCGCAGGTTTTAAAAAACTGGCGCGATTCGATTGAAACAGGCCAGCCGTTTGAAATGGAATTTCCGATCAAAAGCGGTTCCGACAACTCTTTTCGATGGTTTCTAACGCGCGTCCTCCCGATCTGCGACTCAGCAGGAACTGTTATGCGCTGGTTTGGAACAAACACCGACATCGAGGAAATCCGGCAGGCGCGGCGAACGGCAGAAGAAGCCAATCATTTGAAAGATGAATTTTTAGCGACGCTCTCGCACGAACTGAGAACGCCGCTCAATGCGATTTTAGGTTGGTCGCAAATGCTGCAAACTAACAATCTCGGAGCAAATGAAAAGCAAAAAGCGTTGGCGACGATTGAACGCAACGCGCGCGCGCAAAATCAACTGATTGATGATCTGCTCGACGTTTCGCGCATTATCACCGGAAAACTGCGGCTCGACGTGCGCGCGGTTGATTTATCAAGCGTGATTACGGCAGCCACCGATGCCGCCCGTCCCGCCGCCGAAGCTAAAAATATTCGTTTGCAGATTTTGCTTGACCCATCGGCCGGATTGATTTCGGGCGATCCTGACCGGCTCCAACAAGTCGTCTGGAATTTGCTTTCCAACGCGCTGAAATTTACGCCCAAAAACGGACGCGTCCAAGTGCGTCTGGAGCGCGTTAATTCTCATGTTGAAATTATCGTTAGCGACACCGGCAAAGGCATCGAACCGGAGTTTTTGCCGCACGTCTTTGACCGCTTTCGGCAATCCGACGGTTCGATGACGCGTCGGCACGGTGGTCTTGGGATAGGTTTAGCAATTGTGCGCCAATTGGTAGAGTTGCACGGAGGCACCGTAGCGGTGACAAGCCTCGGCAGCGGACACGGCGCAACTTTTACGATTGGTTTGCCGCTTTTGCCAATCAGAACGGAACCGGCTAGCGATACTCCGCGCGTGCATCCGGCGGCCGGTCAGCTTGCTCCTGAACACAAAGATTCTCCGGAACTCGACCAGTTGAAAATTCTGCTGGTTGACGACGAAGCGGATTCGCGCGAATTGCTAAATCTCGTGCTTAGCTCGTCTGGCGCTGAGGTGACAACCACAACTTCCGCCGCCGAAGCGCTCGCCCTAGTGAAAAGTCAACGATTTGATGTTATTGTCAGCGACATTGGGATGCCGCTCGAAGACGGCTTTTCCTTGATCGGAAAAATCAGAAGTTTATCAGACGATGAAGGCGGCGAGACGCCGGCAATCGCCCTCACAGCCTACGCCAGAATTGTTGACCGCGTCCAAGCGTTGCGCTCCGGTTTTCAGATGCACATCGCTAAACCGGTCGAGCCGTCGGAATTAATCGTCGCAGTGGCAAATCTCGCCGGACGAATGAGAAATTCAAATAATACTGAAAACTTTTGAAAAACATCAACTTCTATTTTTTCATGCTCAACGAACATTGTTACAACGCGCTAATGATAAGTGCTTGTATCAGCAGCGTCTCAAATGCGCAGAGTTGAAATGAATAAAAAATAGCCTCAAAAAACATTACAGTCATAATCTTTAATCATTTTCGGCAGACCAATTTCAGTTTTGAAAGGGATCTGCCGAAGATTTTCATTCAAACTATCAGAGCAAACTATCGCTTCGATTTTAATGTTTGACCGGCGTATCATCCGTTGCTTTGGTTAAACGATGAATAATTGTTCCCTGCGAACTAACCCTGTCAGAATTAACGGCGAATACGGTAACGGCACGAAGCGGAGCAATTTTTGTGTTCGCTGCCGAAATAACCGGTTCAACGCGAATGATCAGTTGCTCAGCGTTGCTGTCTCCGGTTTGAAACATCGCACGAAGAGTGTATTCGGTATTTTTTCCGGCAACCAGATAATCGCGAAACTTAATTACGCTCGTGCCATCATCCTGCCGGATAAATTGAGCGGCGATTTGGCGAGCGGCTCCCGCGCCTTTCGCTTGAGCATCTCTCGCTTCGATAACAACGCTGGTTGGGATTATTTTACGCGAGAGCTCAAAACTTAGCTCGGCTTCCGTATCCTCATTCAAATTAGATTTAATCGTGGCGGCGATCGCCGTTTGAGCAAAGGCTCTAATTTCGTCTTCGGTGCTGACATGCAAATTCAACGACGCCGAATCATCTGATGAATTTTCCAAGTCACTTTCTGAAAACCGGCTAAAAATTGGTCCGGTTGGCGGTTGGTAAACTGTATTAAAATACAAGTCTCCGGTTGACGACAAAACTATACTGACATTGGAACACTGGGAGAAAGTAAAATTTTTCATCATTTCGTTGAGCCGCACCAAAAAATCGTTATAGACAAAATAACCGCCGCCTCCACCGTCTGCGGGCCACGGAGCGCTGACATTAAGATTGGCGGCGCTAAAGGTCGTCCGTCCGTTTGAACACCCAACCCTTAAATCAAAATCGGTGTCGACATTGACGTTTGGAAAAGGAAATTGTTTATCTTCCTCCAGATTAAAACTGACCCGCCAGGTGTTGGCGTTGAGAGTATAAAGCTCAACCGCCGGCTGGCGAAGCAAATAGCCGCTGCCGTCGCCGCTGCCGGCTCTCTCAATAATTGTGAGATAATCTGCCAAGAGAGTTTCGACCCGTGATTTTATGTCGTTGCGCGGGATAATGCTTGGTCTCACGGGTTGAACGTACGATGCCCATTCGGTACGGGGACGCATAAAGTAATCGTCAACAAAATAATCTCTTGAGCGACCGCCGGAATTGTCCAACCAGAGCGGCTGCGTGAAATTTCCATAATAAATTGTTCGGTTGTTGATGATTAGATAAATCCGGCGGATAGCCCACCCGTCGTCGCCAGATTTTCCGATAAAAAAATAGTCAAGATCGCTCAGTTGGTTAATTCCGTCAAGCCGCAAATCATAGGTTCGGTCGCTCCCGCGCTCAAAATCATCCTGATCGCTGTCAAGCCAAGTGCGGTTGCCTGATTTAAGTTCGACTCTGATCTGAGAGTCGGTTTCGGCATCGTCAACATTAGCCGTGACAATGCGCACTTGCGCTCTCCAAATCGACATTGTGTTCGGCGGCGCAGCCAGCAGCATTGTCCCGGCGGATGATAAAACGGCAACAAAAAGCAAAAGCGAAAACCTGATTGTTACTTTGATCAATTGGTCAAGAACCGAGCTTTTTAATTCAAACATAATGATTTATTCTCCTGTTTTTTCTTTTTCTCTAAATAGCAAGGGTATTTGTGCTTTCTAATTAATTTGAGCGAGAAATTGCTAACGGAATTCCGAACTCTATTAACATTTTCCCTTGCTATTAGTGAGATAAGACATTTCGGGAAAAACATTTCACCGTTCGAGCAAACTCATTTTCAGAAACGGCAGGAACTCTCGCTTGAGCAAACAGAATTGAGTTTTTACCAAACAGATCAAAGGCAAGAATTATTATTGATCGTGAGTGGTTAATAATTAAGTAACTAATTTGCCAAGCACATTTTTGACAAATCCGCTCGCCGTTTCTAACCAGCAAAGATTGATCAAGTAACAGGTAAGGTGGTGGATTATAAAATGATTTGTCTTAATTCTTGAGAAACTTCGTTTTGATTTTTCTCGATATATTGACAACTGCTTTTGAAAAACGATTTAACATTAACCGAAAGATAATTTGTCCACGGAGCTTTTTGTTCGGCTCTTATCCAAGCGTAAAGCCCGAGCGCATAGCCAAACATTTCTTCGCTCAAATCCCCCAGTCGGTTAGCTTGCCACCTTTGCGAAAAAGCATTGGTAAACTGCGAAAATTTAAAACTGGAATTGGCGGCGGAATCCGCCAATTTTCGCAAACCGCCAACCAGCGAGCGACGTTGAATCAACAAAAGAAATGCCAGTGCAATCTGCGCGGCGCGTTTGCAAATAGGCGGCGAACGGAATTAAAGCATCACGTTCAAATTCAACAAATCTGGTGTAGCTGACAAGATCTGGAAACTTGCAACGCAAATAAAGCCAGACAAATTCCGTATAGAATTGTATGGACGTGCGGTAACCGGACGAATGAAACAAAACAAGAATTGTCATCACCTCTGACATTGACAAACGGCGCGCTCGATTTCGCGGATTGACTGGATTGCTTAAAAGATGTTGTTTCCAGGCCGGCTCGAACAAGCGGCAAAATTCGTCAATCTCAAAGAACAAGGTTAAAATATCCATCGTGCGAAAAATCCTTTTGGCAGAGTTTAGTTTTGGTGAATCAAATCACACCAAAATAAGGTTTCTCGCTTATTCCTTATCCTGAACTCAGGTTAAATACGGATTGTGATAGCAGGCGAGAAGAAAGCATCGACTTTCGTTTGAGAGTTGGCGGAACTGTTGATTTAAGAGGTAATTGCCCTTATCGGACGCCCCCGTTTTGCGGTTTTGATGATGGAGTGGTTGGCACCGGCAAGCCAGCGAGTCAAATGATAAATTGATTTTAACAATATCGGCTTCTAATTCACTGCTTTATGGCATCCGGATAGCAGTCGGACGGAAACCAACGATCTTCGCTTAAACACCTGGCTAATTCTGGTTAAGTCCTTCTGCCAAATCATTTATCGGAAATTGCTAAATTCTCTGCACATACCATTCATTGTTGTCGGACGCAGTTTTCATAAAACATTCAAAATCGTGCATAAATGCAAGATTTGTTGTTTTGGTGACGTCAACATCTGGTATTTGGAAGATGAAAAGTGGTGTTTTGAGAATTATCATGACTGATAATCGGTCTTACGTGTTAAATGAACACTGATGCCAACTCTAAAACAAAGATCGTTGCTTTTTGTTCGCCTGCTATCGCAACCCCAAATCCCATTCTGTTTATTGAAAATGAATTTTGAGTATAAGTATCAGGGTTTGTTCCGCCTAAGTCTAAGACAGCCGTTCGATCAGAGCTGTTTTGAGAATTGGTTTCAAACTGCGATCTTCCTAAATAGAAAGAGGCGGTCAGCACTTCTACACCAAAAGCAACGAGAGATTCATTACTGTTATCTTGATTGGATATGTCCAGCCCCCATTTGTTGCTCCAATCAAATGGCGAGAGATTGGTTGTTTTCCATTTGTGATTTGAACTCCTTTGGAGTTAAATATCCAAGACTCGAATGCGGTCGCTTTTCATTGTAAAACTTGCGCCAACCTTCGATGACAGTTTGCGCCTCTTTGACCGACGAAAACCATTCGCGGCTCAAACATTCATCGCGCAAGCGTCCATTAAAGCTTTCACCTTTGCCGTTCTGCCACGGTTTGCCCGGTTCAATAAATATCGGTTTGATCGCGTTTTGCGCCAGCCAATCATTGACCGCCTTGCCAATAAATTCACTGCCGTTATCTGAACGAATTAGCTGGGGCTGACCTTTGTCCGCGCACACTCTTTGCAAAATTTGCCGCACCCGCTCGCTCTTTATCGAGACTGCAACCTCGACCGCCAAGCATTCTCTGGTATATTCATCAATCAAGGTCAGCATCTTCAAACTCTTACCCGAAAGACTTTGGTCAAACACAAAATCGTATGTCCAGATCTGATTGGCTTGCGTCGCTTTCGGCGTGAGGCCAACCGTCACTTTTGCTCGCACTTTGCGCAGTTTTCGTTTGGGCAAACTCAAATGCAATTGTTTCCACAATCGGTAAACTCGCTTCCGATTAATCTGCAAACCTGCGCGTTCGAGCAGGGCATGAATTCGCCGGTAACCAAAGCACGGATGATCAACCGCTAATTGCCTGACTCGTGTCATCAAACCTTGATCTCTCCGCGGCCTTTTTTGATACCGGCAGCTTTTTCGGTTGAGCGAAACAAGTTGACAGCCGCGCCGCTCAGAAACCTTGCGCGTTTTGATGAAGGTGACTACCTCGCGGCGGGTAGCGACCGTCACCACTTTTTTGCCAGCACCTCTTTCATCACATCAATTTCCAAGTCGCGCTCGGCAAGTAATCTCTTCAAGCGGGCGTTTTCCTGCTGCAATTGCCGATATTCTTTGACCTCGGAAACCTCCATTGTTCCAAATCGGTTGCGCCATTTGTAAAATGTTCCTTCGCTGACTTGCTTTTCTCGGCAATACTCTTTGATTGTTTTTCCGCTTGGCTCAAAGCCGTGCAAAATACCGACGATTTGCTCATCCGTAAATGTCTTTTTCATGGCTAGAATCTCCTGTTTTTATATTATTTGATTCTCGCCTTTCTTTTGGAGTAATTTTACGGGTGCAGGTCAGATAGATTTACACTAACACCAGAATCGGTGCTAATAATATTTAGGCTTGAATCCGTATTGGTTCTGGTAAGACTGCCGCTAATATCGTCGGCTGAATTTACAGAAAAAGTATGTCGTTCACTGTTTTTCAGCAATTTAGTAATGTCGCTATCAAACTTTGTATTCAATTGGTTTAGATATCCTAAAGCTGCGGCTGCTTCCTTGCTATTTCCAGTGTAGGCTTTGCCTTGTGTATCAACAAGACGCCCACCTCCATTACCCCTTACATATTGCAACTGACTATCGCCAATGGCAAGCCAAATTTCGCTGCCGGTTCGATCTACGTAACAAAGTGGATTATTTCTCACATAAGCATATAAATTCCAACTTTGCGCGTCAGCTATATGTGTATCATTAGAAAAATAATCCGGACTGGTAAAACGTCCATAAGAAGAGCTATACATTCTCGCTTGAGCAAAGTCTAAACCACCTTCCCTATCCTTTTCATAGCCGGTAAAGCCTTGTCTCACGGTATCTGCCACGTAACCAAGCTGTTGAGTGCGCTGACTGGTCGCAATCTCTTCGCCAAATGGGAATTTGACGACGCAGTTGCATTTTTTCACGCAGGGCGAAAGTTGCGTTTTGTCAAAGAACCATGTCGCTTCAATTGTCTTTTGGCGACTAAAGAAAAGATCGTGTCAAGCTCTTTCTGGCACTTCATCCTTCGGGTACAATTCAAAGGATTCAAAGGTCGCTTTACCCGCCATTTTTGTTTCTTCGCACCTTTTAATCCAATACAGGTTTTCCTCGTCCTCTAAATCTATGTCATCAGTATCAACGGGAAAATGTTCACTAACTTCTATCAAGTCTATTTTTTTATCAATGAGGGCTTGAGAGAAACCAGATTTCGCGTCGTCATAATTATCCGCAAATATAAGACAAGACGAGAAAACACCTTCCTCGGAGTATTCTAAACAATCTTTTGTAAACACTCCTTCAAAATGGAAGCACCAAAATTTCATAAACTTGTGTTAATAATTTTTATGCTGATTAGTTGAGCGAAGAATATAACTGAAACCTTCATGTCCTTCATAGTAACCGACACGTCCTTCTGGACAATACACAAGAGTTTCGTCACCAGATTGAACAATCTTAGAAAGAATTGCTTTAAGCTCCCCTATATATCCGTCTTGTTGCAATTCTAGGCTAACCAAATAACCCATTTTTCCAGCTCCAAGCTTTTGAAGAGCGTCAAAAACTGCTTTTGGTGCACGTTCCTGTCCTGAAAGTTTAATAACACTCTCTGGATCTAAATAACGTGGATCGTGCAACAAATTCTTCAAGAAATCTTCGTATCGGCGCTTATTCTCAAGAAGTTCTATAAATCGATTGCGACGACTTTTAAGGACAAACAATTGAATTACCTCTCTTAAAAAAAGCTCATTCCTATTATCTATTTGCATCATTTGTCACTCACATCACTTGGGAACAAATACATTTTTTCAAAAACAGGCGTCCCTAAAGCTTTGGTTTCTTTATACCATTCTATCCAAAAATCATTTAGTTCATCTTCCGAATCTAATTCTTCAGCATCTATGGCAAAAAACTCCACGATTTCAATAAGATTTATATTCCGACTCGCTAAAGCATCAATAAAAATGGATCTACCTTTTGTGTAGTCACTTATAGGAATCAAACAGCTAGAAATGACATTCTCGTTTGGGTACTCTGGCGAATCCTCTGCAAATTTGCCCTCAAATCTAAAATACCAAAACTTCATATATAATTAATCTGTGAACTTTCGGATTAAATTCTTAAATACAGATTCTCAAAGCCTCAAAAGTTCTCAAAAATAAATTTTCACTTTTGAACTAAAGCTCACTAACCAAGCTTCTTCGGATAGTAAAGATGCCTGTTTACCCAAGGTGTTGTTCGTTCTTTATCTTTCATGTTTTGCTTGTTTGTGTCGTGAAAGTGTTTGTTAGGATATCTACTATCCGGATGTCTTTCCGGATATTTTTGCTCCTGTTGTTTTTTCCATAATCTTCGTTTTGGATTAGAATTTCCATTTGCATCATTTTTAGGCGGTGTATTCTTCAATCTACCACGTCCTTGACGGCTTTGATCTAATGCACGCTTCCTTGTTGGCACTTGTACTGCCACATCTCTTCTAGGTTTTGGAACATACGGAGTTTTTCTTCTTTCTAGCGGTGCCGCGTCACCAGGCGCATCAACTCTTGGTGCTGCCGGCGCATCCTGCCCTTCAACCACCGGCTCCGGACCGGCATTTTGCGGAATCGGACCAAACAGCGGAATCGGTGGAATCAACGGCGGAAGCGGTCTCGCCGCCGGAACAATTATCGGCTTAATTGGCTCAATCATCGGCCTCACCCAAACATTAACCCACGGTATTTGCATTCCCGGACACTGCGGCGGGCAATCGGTGCCACTTGACAACGCGTCCTCAACTTCGTGTCCGTCCGGGTCAACATAACGAAGCGGGTTGTTGTAAGCGTATTGATATTTGTTGAGCGATTGCGGGTTTGTCAGGTCAGCATAAAACGTTGGATTGTCGGCTGAATCATCAACAAAAGTAAAGAGCTCATCGGGTTCGCCTGTAAACTCGTCAGGGCTGGTGATTGTTAACGCCTAAAATTAATTACTTCTTAATGGGACTTCTTCTTTAGGATATAAATCAAAGGCTTCAAAAGTAGGTCTGCCTGCCATTTCCGTTTCCTCGCACCATTCAATCCAGTAAAGATTTCCGACGTCCTCTAGATCAATGTCGTCTGTATCAACAGGAAAATGCTCATCAACTTCAATCAATTTTATTTTTCTTTCAGTTAAAGCTTTTAGAAAGTCAAATTCAGCATCTATATAACTGTTTGCTGGGACCAAGCACCAAGAATAAACGCCTTCTTCTGGATATTCTAATGAATCTTTTGTAAATACTCCTTCAAAATGAAAACACCAAAACTTCATGACCAATTACCGTAATAATTTATTTTGACTTGGCGGAACTAAGGAGATAACGCCAACCCTCATGTCCTTCGTAATAGCCAATTTTGCTAACTGTACAAAATAGCATAGTATCAGTGCCGCCGATAATTTCGAGAGCTTCCAAAGTCGGAAGTGTTCTACCGTCAATCTCCCAATTTGTACTGATAACAAGGCATTGATCTTGAAAACCTAACTTCCTAAGACAAACGTATATTAATTCTGAAGTGTAATCTGACGAAGGTATTTTGACTATAACTCTAGTATCAAAATATCTCGGATCATGTAGTAAATCCCATAAACCATCATTGTAACGTTTCGGTCTGGAAAACACCAAAACTTCATGACCAATTACCGTAATAATTTATTTTGACTTGGCGG
>QQTW01003748.1_pt1 | contig 11282 bp, 9 predicted proteins | sample 1904831 | NCBI WGS metagenome assembly QQTW01 (sample SAMN09435610, study PRJNA476489) | Subsurface metagenome, whole genome shotgun sequencing project.
GTATTCAGCTGATCAGCACGTGGATCTCCAATCAGGTGCGAAGAGGAAACTGGATGTACGGGAAGATGAGTGCAGACAAGGAGCTGGCCAATCACAACTAGATGACTTCGCCTTTCAGAGAAGAGCTATTGCAGCAGAGACTCCCCAGGCGCGTCCAAAGAGTAGCAGATTCGCAAATTCAGGCACAGCGTCTGCAACAAACAGCGCCACAAAAAGGGGGCCCACCACGAATCTAGAACTTAATGCCAGGAGAGTGCTTGCGCCAAAGAGCACAAACTCTCCAAGCAAATCCAAAAGGACGGGGGTCGACGATAAGAGCATTCCTGCAAAAGAAGAGTTTGCAAACGGAGCAAAAGCGAAGGAACAATTAGAGACCAAGAATCTGCAAGTCATGGCTGCAGAACCGTCACTACAATTCCAAGCCCCCAAAATTCACGAAGTTATTATTTCACAAAGTGCTGAGGGAACCGACCTTCCACCAAAGACGCCAGCAGGACCAGACTTGTTGTCACCAGCTTCCACTGAGCCTTCTGCAAGAACAGGGCAGCAGACGGAGATCGCCCTCAGTGCGTCAGTCGAGGATGTGCTCGGTGGTGCTGATGGCCGTACATCCAGAAGAGCACGTGGTGCAGTCAGTTATGCAGAACCAAGCTTGAGGGCAAAAATGCGCCGCCCAACCAAGGAACTAGCACCAGCGGTTGGGGACCAGACAAACGGCTTCAGAGCCCAGCCGAGAGACCCAAGCGCAAGAGCTGAAAGCCAGGAGCGGCAATCAAATCAAGACGTCAGTGTCGGGGAAATACGGACCGTGACTATCAAGCGTGAAAAGCCCGCTGAAGAGTCTTTGGCTTGGAGAGGTCTGCCGGAAGCACGAGGAGAGCCGGCGAGTCCATTGGTCAACAAGGTCGCTAAATCCTCCTCAAGAGACTTGCCACCAACAATTGAGGCAGAGGTAGAGACAGTCACAGTACCAGACGCAGATGCAGATACACAACAGTTGGAAGCGACCCATGACGGTCTATCTATTTTCGAAGGACCAAACTCGTCTCCCCGCGATTCGCCAACTTCCGATGCAATCCAATCTCGGAAAACATCAAGGCGGCACTCATCAAACCCTGCCAGCTCGAGGAGAGTAGGCCAAGCGTTCGAAAAGCCTCCCATATCATCTGACCGACCGCAACCAAAGGCCACTGCAATTCATATCAGTGATCGGCCACCACGCCCGCATTCCGCAGCAGGTGTTCGCAAGGAGAATCATAACCGGGATGACAAGGTGGGTTTGAAGAGGAGCGCGAGTGTTGCGGCTATAAATTCATCGGCTTCAACGAGCTCGATGCAGGGAGGCAGCACTCCCGGCGGGGTGGGGACGGGTGTGGGGAGGACTGAAAGAGCTGCTGCTAGAAGGAGGAGTATGATGATCTGATGCTTTGGCCGTCTTTTCAATTTATAGTATCGAGGGTTTCTGCATTGGGTGGAAAGGGGCTTGCGGATCGCTAGCTTGAGCGTTTGGATAGCGTTTTGAGTCCCTATCGAGACTCCGAAGCCTTCACACTCCTTTTATCCGATTCGTAACCCCAGTTCGCTCACAGGCGACGCTTCCTTTGGTCGCATAGTTGTCAAGCTCTCTTGTCGACTAAGGCCGCGGAAACAACAGCAATACGCTTTGCTCAGCTCACTCAAGTGTCCAAGTTCCTTCATTATCCTGACCTAGAGTGTAGAATGCTTGCAACAAATTATCAGACAGCTACCCACTTGCAGGGTGATCTCCATGGCCTGATCGCTTACCACCTTCAATCTTCTTTTCTAACCTGTGGCCCCATCCCTGTCCTCGGCATTTTCTCGTAAGCATTCGGGCTCGGTCTTCTTCCACTTCCCTTTCCTGCTCCTTTCCCATCTCTGTCTTTCTCGTGATCGCGGTTATGCCCGGGATGATGATGCCGATGCCGCCCCTTGTCGATTCCTCTCCCTGTTTCACCACCCACAGGCCTGGCTGCACCATCATCACCAGCACCACCATCAGACGACTCGTCGTGCGAGCTGCTCGAAGACGAATCATCTTCCGAGCTACTCTCCCCCACGGTCCTGGGTCGGTGATATATACAGCACACTGTAATCAACCCCCAGAAATTAGTAAATAAGCGTAACCTGTTGTAGCCCGCTCCCACCATCTCGTAAACCAAAAAGACGGTGAGACAGAAATCTCTTGTTAGGAAGACACAAACCTTTACTACTCTTCCTTCCCAAGCCCTCATTATCCACTACATCCTTCGCCCACCGTATGGCGGGGCCCCTTCTCTGCCGTCTCCTGCTCTCTGCCGGATCATGCGCCCCGCGTAAGCGTAAGGTAGCGGTCTCAATTGTCCTGGATGAATCGCTCGGTCTGTCATTCTGCGTCTGGGTTATGGTCTGGGTTCGTGTGATGGAGGCGCCGGTAGGAGAGGCGGTGTTGGAACGGCTGGAAGGTGGGTTTATCGCGTGGAGGTGTTGCGTTTGTACTTGAGACAGTGGTGGTGGCAGAGACGCCATTGTGTGTATACAGAGTAGCCTTTGATTATGGTAGTGGGCTGAAAGTACTCGGAATTCAGAACCTTGAGTATGTAAGTGTGGCTTGCCAGGTGGTCGGGGTGTTGCCGATGGCGATGCGAGGTATATGAAAATCACCAATTTGTAGGTAATTATGAGAGGCTAGTGCAAATACGGGTTTACGAATTCCTTCATTACTTCTACATCAACATTCTTTCCGGCTGTACTTTGATACCCAGGCTATTCAATTAGTACATGGTCATGTTACTCGATGAGTCAGCTCAAAGTATTGCAATGGTCTGCTCCAGAACTTCCAAATCTGTCGCGAATATGAATAAGTTTGTTGAATGAGTTTGTCAACTTTTCCAGCGATCAATGACTGAACAATGTGTGCTTGTAAGCGTCCAGTCTATATCGTGCGCTTGGAGGCGAGTCATCGAACCCCGTGTACCTAATCCCGCCAGCGAATGCTCGAACGAACCCGAAGCAAACAGATCTATGGAGGACAAGATTTGCTGGTAAGGCACCTGTTACCATTGGACGCGGGTGAAGCTTATGCCGGCCCAATCATAGCTTCGTCGTCTCGCAAGCTTTGATCAATTTGAACCGTGGCTACCTCACAAACCATACACGATCCAGCCGTGCTCCCATACATCCGCAGAGGTATTGAGGTGGCGCTCTTGCTGCGAGCCTGATTCAGCAGCCCCATGATGGGAGGCGAATTCTGATCTCAACTCCTCGTCTAGTCATAGTTCATCATCCTGATCTAGGTCCGCAGGTTTGATCAACCCGCCAACTTTCATTGCCCGTTCTCGCTCTGCATCTTGGGCCATCTTCTTCTCCTGCTCTCGATCATCCGCGAACAAATGAGCGTTGTCCTCAGGGTTGTCGCCGGTATACTCCTTTAATGAGATTAAGAAATCCCGGAGGTGTGTCTTGAATTTGTTAGAGTCTTCGTTAAGTGTGAACAAGCCGTTCACGAAATGCTGTATTTGCACTTCTTTGAGGTTTTGGAAAGCTTGCTGCAGAAGATTGGCAGTGTACTGCTGAACGAATTGCTTGTTCGATGTTCCAGGAGCCGCCTGTTCAGGGGTATAGAGAGGTTCGGTGATCTTGCCAGACTCGACAAGTTGGAACATTCTGGCAAGTAGCATACCTTGCGTCTTGAAGCCAGATTTGTGGTCGGAATCGGTCAACACAAAGAGTACATCTTGGAGGATAGGAACGTAAAACTGGCGGAAAAATATGCTGGCAGTTTGTGAATCTGTCTCAGCCATGTTGTTGATGAGCTCCAAGCACATGGCAAGCCCAGTGCTTTCGACTTCTCTATTGTCGTGCTTGCTGGCCCACATGCAGGAATCGATGACGAACTTGAACTGCCGACCATCGAGCTTCAGCAGAGCTGGGAAACAATACAGATTGATTGCCTGAAGGAGCTTGAAAAATTCGACACGGAATTCTGGATATTCGTGAAAGTCTTTGTTGATCATTTCCAATGTGCATTCAAATACACTATCCATAATCCCTGCAACCTTGTCATCCATCATATTCTGTGAACAGGTTAGCAAACAATTCATTGTTGGTATGTGCAAACCCTCTAACCGAGTGGAGCGATTGGGTTGGGGTCCAACGTACCCGTAGTTTGTGGATGATTGTGGTGACAACATTCAACACCTCGGCGTCTCGGGCGTCGGGGACGTTGCGTTGATAGTCAAGAAGGATGGCATCAAGCAGTGGAGGCACCATGCTTTCATTGACCATTTGCAGATCATCGGCTTTCTCGACGTATATATCGATAAGCTTGAGGATCTCCTTCTTGATAGTTCGGAGACCTCGGACCTTTGGAGTCTTGGTTGCAATGTTACCTGTGCACAATTAGCTTCCTGATCCAACGTCACATGGTGGAGATTGCCTACCTTCTTTGGCAACAGCATCAGAGATCAATTGACTCGATGCTCGGTACATATTCAGCATGTCATGGTAGATACGGCCAATTTGCGAATAGAAATAGCTTCCGATGGATGAGCATGCTGAAACGTTAGTCTTCATGATGTTGCCTACAACCTTGATTGTCTCGCTATCTTGAAGGATTGCTGGGTTGGCGTTCGCTTGCTGAATGATCTGGTCCCACGCTTGGTTCGGAAACGACATTAGGTTTTCTATGAGCCGGTCTTGAAGGCTCTTCTGGCCTTGCGCAGAGATCATGTACCCGCAAGCCTCGTAGAAAGTATGTACCTGTTGCGGTGACAAGTCGCATGTGATCTTTCGCATGTTACGAACAATCTCTTCGATAAATGGCTCCGTCTCACCCGGCTGGAGAGCAACAAAATGGCGTTTGCATTTGTTGGCAATTTTGATGAATGTATCACAGGCCATATCTTGGACCCCTTCATGCGTCTCGTGCATGAATTCGAAAAGTTTGTTGACCACGGTCTTCAAGAATTTCCAATGTGCCTTGAGGAATCTTGGATACTGACCGACGATATACATGATATTGCTGGCCACGACTGCTTTGTTGTCCTTACCCCTCTTCATCTCCGTTAGACCTAGGAGATCTTTGATGACAGTGACCAAGAAGCGCTTTTCGGTTTCCTCGTTCATCGCACCGGAGATTGATCCGATAGCCCAGCAGAGTGTATTGCAATTGTTCCATGACCATTCTGTGCCATCGACCTGCTTCTGCAATTTATCGGACATGATGTTCTCCGTATCTACAACGTCCAGATGAGTCAGATAGACTAGACATTCCCTGGTCGTCTTGTACAGCTGTATTGTGTCACTCTCTTTGACGAATGTCCGTACAATCTCTCCTTCGTCATTCTCCATGATCAGGACCTCTTCGGGGCGCACCATTTTCTCAACCATAACGCTTCGCAGATTGGTGAGTATCTGCGAGTATTTGTGCTTCCGGAGTGGATAGTTGGCCAACGTGCTTGGATGAGGGGCACCGCCATTGGAAAGGCCGCTCACTCCCATGCTCACCAGAGGATTCACATCAGTGATTGGTAGCTGCTGCATCTCCTCGTACAGTTCCTGAACGAGCTTCGTCCAGTACTCCAAGCAAATTTTGAATATCTCTCGATCGTCGATTTGGCTGATGAGGATCAGGTAATAGTGGCCATGGGTAAGGTAATCTGTGTTTGGTATTTTCTCAATGACACCAAGATGGACAGTGAAGAAGTTGCAGAGAAAAAGTGCCAGGTTTTGGATGTACTCCTGGTCTCGAGTGTTGCTCTTGCCATAAACCTCCTTGAGATCAGTGGATAGAGGAATCATCTTGGATACACTGTTAAGCGTGATGGTGAACAGTTGCACCAGTTTCTCGTCATACTGAAATTGTTGGCCCATTTGTAGACCACCGATTTCCGTCAAGCACTTCATGGTTATATTCCGGAACTCCGGCGCATTTAAGAATCTTTCCACGAGTGTGTCGATTAATTTGGTCTCAAATATGAAGCCCAGAGGTATCCAGTTCAAGAAGCGTAGTAGGGTGTTGAGGGTTGCGCGGATGAGGTTCGTATGATCGGCGGTAGTCAGTATTTCGAGGCAGAGCTGAAAGATCTGAGAGAACTCGGCGCACATTGTAGTCTTAAGATTCTTAGCCTTGGTCGATGTCATCTGGTCCTGCGAAAAGTCAAAAACTTCTTCTGACAGCAGCCGTAGGATTGACATGTTGTTCTCGCAAATCGACAAGCTGCTGTGGCAGGAGGAAATGATCTCGTTGATGAAAGTGGGCCAGTTGTGAGGCCATTCCTGCTTTAGAATGTTGACCAGGGTGAGGTCGAGTTTGTCCACGAACAGACGCTGCTGTTTGAGTGATTCTTCAGATTGGGAGGCTTCGATAATCTGACTGACGACGAAGTTGCGAATTCCTTGACATTGGTCTCGAGGGAGGACTTTCCACCTCGTCATAATCACGTCGTCCAGAACTTGAAGCCCAGCGTATTTGGTCGGAAGATATGTAGCCTCTTGTAATATCTTGTCCACCATCAACCAGGCATCTGGATTTGACTTGAACTCTGTCAACTTCTGCTGGGCTTGCTTTTGAACCTCGCCCTTGCCCTCATAGAAGGTGCGAACGGTGCTGTCCAGCTCAGAGATGGAGATCGACATCTTGCCCGGCTGTTGTCGCAGAATCGCTCAACGAGCGGGAAAGTAGTAGATGTAAGCCAGTCTCAGCGGTGATTCCTCCTTGAAGGTGTGAATTTTTGGCGAAAGGACGGGGGACAAGGCGAATGTCGTGGACGGCGACAGAGAAAGGGTCTGCGGAGTTCCTGGAATGCACCGTTAGGTTCCAGCACAAGGTGATTGCCCGACGGTGTCTTTGATTGTTGTTAGTGAGCTTTTGGTGGATGATGAGGAGATGTATACTGCTCAGTGGACGCCAGTACAACTGATATCGGAGGCAGAAATTCACGCCTTGTTGAACGTGAGACTGATTAGGTCAGCCTTTCTCCGTGCTGTTGCTGCCAAGACTCGATCATTTTAACATCAAGCTGCCAATCAGTGGCATCCAATCACAAATGATTCTTAGGCTTGCGCGTTATATGTGACACTAGTTATATACAACGCAGTATCTTAGTGTAGATAGAGCCCAAACAATTTCTACAATGTGAAAGCAGTTTTAGATAATATCATACTGAGCCGAAGTCTAAGTAATAGTGTATGTGTCGATGCAGATATTAAGAGGCGGCCACATGGTTTGCCATCAAGAAAGAGTCCCCACGCCCTCCTTCTGCTCGGTTCCCTTACTCGTTTCGCGCTCCTCACTCTCTCTTCTGAACTTCTGGAATGCCTCTGCAATCTCCTCCTTGGTTTGCTTGCCATTCTTCTCCGTGACGAGGTTCTTGAGCCATTGGTTCTCCATCTCCAACTGGCTGATCTTGGCCTCCAGAGCTGCATTCTTGTCCGTTACCTCTTTCACAGTCCGTTCCAGAGCCTGCTCCCTTTGCTTCTTCTTTACTCGAAAACGGGCGCTGGCAGCTGTATTTCGCCGTCGCTTATCCTCTTCCGCCGCGACTCGGGAGTGTTCATCTGACGGCAGCAGTTGCGGCGAGGCGCTCGCGATGGCATCGGCCTTCCGCTTGACTCCGACTGCTTTGGAAGAAGATTCCGGTGAAATTGGTGAGGAAGCAACAGGCGATGAAAAGCTTGTACTTCTAGGAAAAGCGGAGAGAGGAGTTGCAGGCTGTATCGAAGGGGGAAAGTTCGCGTAGTGGGAAGCGTTCGAGGGCTGTACATTCACTGACGGTGTTGTTGAGCTAGCAAGAAGGTCCTCGTACTTGAAGTCATTTCCAGATGACGTGTTATCTCCCAGACCAAAGTCCAATCCATGGTCTGGCAGCGCTTCGAAATCGGTAAGATCGGTAAAATCGGTATTGGTGAACAATGCCAGTTCTTGATCCAAGTTGAGGTCATCGGTATGTAGGAAATCGGCATTATAAGGCTGGGGAATTGTGTTGAGATCGTTGATATATTGGGAAAAGTTTGGACCTGTACGGCCATGATAGCCAGACATGCTGGGCAGTTTCCACTGCGCTATCCTCTTTGAATGCACGATGTTTGTCGGAGTTGGTGGATGGTGTGATTCAGGGAGCAGGTGACGAAGTATGGCGGGGCAAAGAGGGTCAAATCACACAGTCGGCAATCTTAGGATCGGCTTCAGAGTCAACTCTGACGCACCCTTGAGCCCGCTGAACCTCGTCAGAGGTACGACTTTCCGCTTTCAGTTTGTAATCCAAGAAGAACTCAACTTCTGGGATCGGACGATATCGAAGAATGTAGAAAAGGTGGAAATCTTGGTAGGTGGGGTGACGAGGCCGAATTGATTTCCAATCCACTGCAACTAATCAATGCCCCTGGTGGGTTGCCAAGGCAATTCTTCAATGACTGCAATTATTGAATGTGAGAAACAATGAATGAGCCCACTCAGCGTGGCCTAAAGCAGCAACCCAGAGATTCTGCTGCGCTATTATACTCTGGATCGTAACGGGAGCTGGAGCGCATTTCTATCTGGAAAAAGTGAAAAGTAAAAAGTAAAAAGTGATGACACAGTTGTGAGTTCATCGAAGAGCGTCCGGGACCGGCAGCGTTCCTCGGTAGTAGTACTAGGAGTACTGTACTACTATAGTGGTAGTTAGTATAGTATTATCACGCAGTACTAGTTACTTAGTAGTGGTAAGTATTCGAAAGAGGAGCCGCAGTGTCAGTGCCAAGTCAGACTAAATACTGCTAGTACCTCTGGAGCAAAGCTTGGTACCGTCTAGTTGAATGCGGTGGGCATCATGTTTTGTTTTGGCTGCTGAGATCGCGTCCCTGCGGAGCTCACCACCGTAATGCACGAACTTCATGTCATAGAACATAGAACACATCTGCCGATCGCTCTAATGAGAGCATAAAAGCAATACACCTTCCGCCCACGTCGTAGTCCAACACCCTATGCTCTCTGCTGCAATGGTTTCACGCAACTCCGTTCGTGTACCGACCAATGCATCGGTTCCCAGCGCTTTGCGCGTCCCGTCGACGACCAAATCGTTGGTCAGATCACTCATGCGACTTTCCAAACCGTCACTCATCGATTTGGCTCTCCAATGGCTGCAGGAAGAAAATCAAGCGACATGCGCGCCTTATCTAACTGGTAACAGAAACCTCGAAGAAGAGGTGGACGAGGACTACCTATGGTTCCCAGCAGAAACGATTGAAGAGCTGCGCCTTACATATAATCGTATGAGACTGGAAACCAATGTCAACAAACGCCATATCATAGATAGGATACTTGATGGTGACTGGCGTCGGGGATTGTCATTATACCAGGTCGCAGCAATTGATTTGCAGTGCCTAAATGAAAATGACAAGGCGTTCAGATGGACAGCTCTAAAGCTGGTACCACGAAGCGATGACGGGGAAGATGAGGAGCAGCCTCTGAAGAAGAAGCGAAGAATCGATTCGGCACCATATCCAACCGTTTCGCCGAGCACTTTCCTTCGAAACCTGCAACATGAAATCTCTCCTATTGTCAAAGCACACTACCATCTACATCAAATTTGTACACCTCAAAATCTTTCCGTCATTCGCATTTGTGTGGCTGACTCGCCTTACGCACAAGCTCAGTCCTCCATCCAAGCGCCAGTACTGTTTACAGATCCCAACCGTATCATCTTCATCGCATTGCCGGACAGCTGTCCATACATCTACGTTTCGGTGTCCGGTGGTGTTAGGGAGTCTAATGCAGCCGAGAAAAAGACCCTACGAGCTCGAATGGATACAACGTCGCTGAAGAGGGCTGTTCTTGAGGAGATTCCGAAAGCGCTGAGCAGGTCTCATAACAGGTACTCCTTGGAGTCTACTTCCTTGACAGCCCGATCGTTGTCAACCATGCTTGCACTCCGAGGCAACAGTGGCACCAATGCCGCTAATGGGATATATAGCATATTCGCCAAGGGTGTGGTTGACAACAGTCCAATTGATGCAGAGAACACGACCTTTGCTCAGAAGATTCTTCAGGCCTGCGAAGGCAGAGGGGGCAAGGACGCTGATGCCCATTCAGAGCCGTCCTCTCAACCCTCAGAACAAGACGAACAGCGGACAGCCCTTGCGGAGAGAAGTGTCAACGCATCGAGGGCACGAATTTTAAAGTCTGAAGAAGGAAAGATCAATCTCAAGATTGCAGCAGCTGCGCGCTTCGGCATCGCCGATAATCCAGAACCAGAGCCAGACGGTGTCAAGCCAGACACAGCAACCACGACCCTAGGCCTGGATAGAGTGCAGATTAGGCTCGATGAAGACTTGTTCCCCCCACGGGGCCATCCTCTCTCTTCAAGCAGGGCCATCGAGAGCCAGGACGATGTTGACCCTTTTGATCAGGCTTCACCCCCAGATCAAAGTTCTGGACATGCGTCCAGGCAGCCCTCCGCGCGGCTGACGTTGACTTTCCAGGGCAGTGACGTCTTCCTTGGCATACGGAAGCTCGTGGAGTTGGGCGGAATTGCAGTAGAGAAGCTGCCAAGTTGGATGACAGGGGAGGAAGCTGTCAGTGGAGGAACAGTTCGGCATGGGCTTCTGGTACATGGGAAAGGTTCTAATGCATAAAACTTGGCTGGAAGCGGGGGCGTTGTGTTTTGATGTTTGAGCTCCAATAAGTACTGTTAGGGTCGCTATGATTATTCTGCACATACCCAGCAAAGGCTCTTTATGGCCACATGAACAGCTTCATGGGATTAGACCAAGGCGTCCAGTCTGTCCATCGAGAAGAAGAGGCAAGAGCCACCGCATATGGAACATGAGAATCGCGATAAGTTCTCCGGACCCACGATTACACTTTCTCCTTGAGTCTTTCGATAGGACAGTCTCTACCCCTGCTGTACTTCGCTCATTTCCTAGACGATGCTGGTAGTGAATGGAATCATTTCAGTGCTGCAAGATGTTCGGCTAACAGATGTCTATTGTTACTGATATACTGCTGATATACTGACTATGTTCTTGCTTGTTTTTCGGGCATCATTTCTTTGTATCCATGAAATATATCCTGAGCTGCGAGACGCCAACGAGATCCAGAATGATATCCCTTCTAGGTATGAGCAAAATGCAGTGCAGGAAGCTTTCCAAATTCCCCCAATCAAAATCTTGCTTGCACCTTCTGCTGCGTGTCCTGTAGTGCCCACTCACTTCTCATTTTGCGGCTCCTTGTTCGGTCAACCTGTTCTGACGTGAAGCCTCTTGCCTCGACTGCTGGATTATACCCGAGTTTGTTCTTCTCTCCA
>QQTW01003749.1_pt1 | contig 11281 bp, 6 predicted proteins | sample 1904831 | NCBI WGS metagenome assembly QQTW01 (sample SAMN09435610, study PRJNA476489) | Subsurface metagenome, whole genome shotgun sequencing project.
AAGGGCTATCGTTTGAGGTCACCAGAAATCAACGGATAGGCGTCATCGGTCGAACTGGGGCCGGCAAGTCCTCCCTGACGCTTGCCCTTTTCCGCTTCTTGGATGCTCGAGAAGGTAGGATTGTCATCGATGGAATCGATATCTCGAAGATGAAACTACACAACCTAAGGAGTCGGCTTGCGATTATACCTCAAGATCCTGTTTTGTTCTCCGGCACGGTGCGCTCGAATCTTGACACTTTCGACGAGCGTGGCGATGCAGAATTACATGATGCACTCGAGCGTGTCCACCTGAGCCGCGGTTCTGGCAACGCCTCCAGAGGCGAGAGTACGTCAGCAGTGAATTCCGAGGAGCACTCCTCCATCGCATTCTCTAATGTTAATACGAATGTTTTTGCATCTTTGTCATCTCGGATCAGCGAAGGGGGCCTGAACCTTTCTCAAGGACAGCGCCAGCTTCTGTGTCTCGCACGTGCTATCGTCTCGCGGCCGAAGATTATGGTCCTTGACGAAGCAACTTCAGCGGTCGATATGGCAACCGACGTGCTTATCCAGCGGAGCATACGTGAGGAGTTCGAAGATAGTACACTAATTGTTATTGCCCACCGCTTGTCTACGATTTCAGATTTCGACAGGATACTAGTTATGAGTGATGGGAAAGCTATAGAATACGATACACCGAGGAATTTGTTGGCGAAACAAGGCGCTTTCTGGGAAATGGTGCAGCAAAGTGGCGATAAGGATAGACTTGAAGAAATCATACTGGGCGTAAACTTATGAGTTGAGGAAGGTAAGGTATAAAAATCGGTTGCACAGCAGCATGGCGTTGGGTTTCCCGGCCATTCCGGGATATGTAGATAGGACGCACATGAGTATTGATACAGTCACAAGAGACGGGTGGCAAGGAAGACATATAGTGATTGCGTACTATCAAGCTAGTGATTCCTCCAGACTTAAAACATAGAACATAACCCTGACCCAGCTTCAAAATATGACGTCGCGTAGAGAAGATAGACCTTCAACACCACCGACATCATTACAAGCACCTATCTCTCCACCTAAATCAAGAAGACATAGGGAACGTTCATCGAAAGTAGACGATGTTAACCATCAAGCCGGTGCCAAAGAGCCACCCCTTGCAGCAATCGAGGCGGGCGAGATCCAAATTCAAGACCACCTTTCGTACTTCTCTTCCCACCTATCAAAAGCCGTCCGACCCTTCACATCTCAACTATCCATCCAGGACTTCGTAGACCTCTACAAGCGAAATCTGTACCCTGACGGACGCCATTTCGTGGTGCATCAGCATGATCATCCTATTGCGGGAGTACACTATGATCTCAGGCTTCAGATTTCAGAAACGAGCTCGATCAGCTTTGCTATCATGTATGGGTTGCCTGGGGACCCGAATTCGAGGAGATTGAATAGGAATGCTACAGAGACGAGGGTGCATAATCTGTGGGTATGCTTGTTCGATCTATTCTTTTTGATGTAGACACCCTTTTCTAGTCCTTGCCCTGGCAGAGTAGCTGCGTTATGTAGTGAAGGATCTGTATTTGCAGGGATAAGCTCTAGGAACCAAGAATGTATAGTAGCTAAGCGGCGATTAGAACCATTTAATTGAAACGGCTTCACGTTCAACGGGAAGCATGCTCATATGGGACACTGGAGAATATACCATCCTGCCGTATCACAGAGAACAAAAGCAGACGGACGACGAGCTCTCGGATAGTTCATTGGATGGAGGTAACGAGCCGTCGACGTCTGAAAGCGAAAAGCTCCACCGGGCGTTTAGAGACGTAGGTCTTACTGCACAACTGTCCTTAACCGATGACTGATGATAATTGTTTCCAAAGCGAAAAATTCGGATCCGTCTCCATGGTGCCCGGCTCCCGTCCAACTACACCCTCTCCATTCGCCTCCTTACAGCAAACAACCGCCACGAGCAACCTAAGAAGCCTTCGCGAAAACGCCGGAGAAAGAATCCCGAATCACAAAACCATCACAGACCAGGAACACCAGAAGCATCCGAAGTGGAGGAAGATGTCGATTCTGGGTATACCACCAGGGATACCAACGCAACAGCCTACGAGTGCGAGCTCGAAGAGCAAGAGGACGAACAAGTGCGCCTTACCAACGCGTATCCCGGAGCCATCAATTCCATCAATTCCATTCATCAACGGAGATGGTTACTTTCTATGGACCGACAAGCGTCAGAATTTAGGCCACAGGTAAAGGACGACGGAACAAAAGCGTGGGTGAGGAGAGGAGAAGGTGGTAAATTGCTAGGATTCCAACCTTTTTATGTGAGAGGTAGAGATCATGAGCGAAGTATAGTGACAGGACGAACAGCGGATGAAGTCATGGAGGATGAAGGCGTCAAAGGATTTACAGGGAGGAAGGGATGGAAGGCTGTAATGGAGTGAATATACATCCAATTAGTCTGAAGAGATAATATTTGATTAAAGGAGCATGGCGCATTGTCGCTGGAAGGGCTGAGCGTTCATAGCAATAAGTCGGAAAAAAGTGGCAAAAAGGAAGTTCAAGGTGCGGATCGAACCCGCGCAAAAAATTTTGAGCTTCTCTTTGATTGAGCGTGTCATCCTTAGTGCAGGGGCCATGCTAATCTTCTCTGTATCGTTTCAAATTAGACCAAATGCCCGAAGGCAAGAGCGTAAAGCTTTAAGCAAAATATATAGTGTTTTCTTTTTCTTTTTTTGAAGATCCTCGTGGAGGCGTTCCTCTTCACCCACAAGAACTACAACATGGGGCTACTAACTTGAATTCGCTCTGCATATTCTTGTCTTTAAGATGCATGGTTCTGTAGGCAGCGCTCCCATTATGCATCCTCCACTTTGCTAGTCGCGCCCTCGACTATCACGACACTGCCTTGTCGGAACCTTTCCACTCATCCTCATAATGGGTGTAACCGGCCTATGGTCCATACTCCAACCCTGTGCCCGTCCCACCGATATATCGACGCTGAACCGCAAACGCCTCGCCGTCGATGCATCGATTTGGATCTACCAATTCCTCAAAGCCGTTCGCGACAAAGAAGGCAACGCCCTCCGCAACTCTCATGTCGTCGGCTTCTTCCGGCGCATCTGCAAGCTCCTCTTCTTCGGAATAAAGCCTGTATTTGTCTTCGATGGCGGAGCGCCGGTGCTTAAGCGGCAGACGGTTAGTGGGCGGAAGAAGCGGAGGGAAGGGAGGCGGGAGGATGCAGTGAGGACGGCCGGGAAGCTCCTGGCGATGCAGATGCAGAGGAGGGCGGAGGATGATGAGAAGAAGAGGAAGGATGAAATGGAGATGGCGAGGAGAGCGCCTCAGGAGGAAGAGGAGGAAGTGGTACCGGAGAATCTGGTGTATGTGGACGAGCTACAGATGACGGTGCAGGAGCGGCAACAGAATCGCCAGTTCAAGAAGAAAGACGCGTACCATCTTCCAAATCTAGATGTTAGCCTGGCAGATATGGGCGCGCCGAATGATCCGAGGATTATGAGCCATGAAGAGCTGGAGGACTACGCAAGACAGTTTCACACTGGAGAGGATGTCAATGTATACGATTTTAGCAAGATCGATTTCAATGGACCCTTTTTTCAAAGCTTGCCGGCGAGCGACCGGTATAATATTCTGAATGCGGCGCGGTTGCGGAGTCGGTTGAGGATGGGCTACAGCAAGGAGCAACTGGATACGATGTTTCCGGATCGCATGGCTTTCTCCAGATTTCAGGTGGAGCGCGTGAGGGAGAGGAACGAGCTTACGCAGAGGCTCATGAATATCAATGGCATGAACGGAGAAGAGTTCAACGGTGGAGGGAGAGTGGCTGGCGAAAGGGGGAAAGAGTACGTGCTTATAAAGAACGACGGCGTCGAGGGCGGCTGGGCATTAGGCGTCGTCAGTAACAAGAGCGAAGGCGAACGAAACAAGCCCATCGATGTCGAAGGCTACGGCAAACCGCCAGTGCAAGAGGAGGAAGTATCAGAAGAAGAGGGTTTCGAAGATGTGCCTATTGAAGGTCTCAACAGGCTACCGAAAAAAGCAGCCGTCGCGCTGTCGCAAGACTACAATGATGATTATGACCCAGACGCGATGGCGAAGAGGAGGCGAGCGTTATACGAGAAGCGGTTGGAAGCTACGATGAAGCCACCGCCAAGTAAGACATCTGCCGCTCAAGTAGTTGACCGTGAAGAAGAGCCGGACTCTCTTTTCCTCCCAGAAGAAATCACGGAGCAGGATCTTGAACGTGATGGAGAAGTTGAAGCATTATTCGAAGACGTCTCACTGCCCGCAGAAGATGATGATGAAGAACTGAATCGAGCGATCGCCATGTCATTAGAAATTCCCAACGACAGCCAAGACGCGAAACCCCTGAATAGTACCTTCGAACATCCCTATACCGGGCCGAAGCCAGACGAACCTCTCGAGTTCAATCAGAAGAACGCCAAGATCGGGCGTAACTTCGCCCATATGACAAATGCACGTGCTCACGGAGCGGCACCAAGTCCTTTCCGAAGCGAAAGTCAGGAGGAGGAAGACTTCAATCTACAGCTCGCGTTGGAAGAGTCAAGAAAGGGCAAGCACAAGCCTCAGACCGGACCTCGAGTCCATGGCTTCAAAAGACCTGAGGAGAAGTCGAGCCCTGCATCAGCGGATCAGAAGGCCACCATGAGCGATTTCGCTCCTCCAAAGGCTTCGTCTTCGTCTCACACTGATGGCTTCTCTGGGCCCCTCCCTTTCGAATCTCTGAATTTGGGTAAATCCATTTTGAGTAAAAGGAAAAAGCCAGTACCAGAAGAGGAAGCTGGTGGTTTCGAGACAGAGCCAGAGGAACCACAATTTTCAAAGCCACCACAACCACAACCATTACCGCCGTGGTTCACGGGTGAGATTCGGAAGGACAAGATGGCTGAGGGAGCTCACAACGAAGATGGGGAGGACACAAAGAACGGCGAAGATATGCTAGTGACTCGCATACGCAAAGATAGAGGACCTATAGTTCGACAGGAGACCGGTGAAATCATTGACCTGGATGCGCCTCCCAGACAATCTGAAGGGATCATTGAAGTAGACTCATCAGAGGATGAAAAAGAAGCCGATGTCATCATGGGGGATTCGAGACCTGTCGATAATGAAGTGAGGATGGGAGACCTGGCAGACAAGACACGAGCTGAACCACCCACGTCATCAATGTCAAACACGAATACTTTGCCTGTCAAGCTATCAGATCAGGAAACAGGCCTTGCAAGTTCACCCCGTCCGGAAATCCTGGATCATGCTGTGCCCGCGGAAGAGGATGCCGCAAAGAGTTCTGATAGTGAGGTGCCTATTGAGTGGGACGAGAGTGACCATGAAGCTGCCGCAGTCCAGAATACCATGGTAGCCCAAGTAGTGAAGCCGGTCGGTGGAAACCTGCAAATTGAGCAATCGAAGTCGCCTTCGCCCGACTTCGAAGATGTGGACGTCGAAGCTATCGGGACAAAGACCTTCTCCCCCCCTAACATAGCGGAGACATCAGAGATACCCGTTTTACAACACGAAGAATCAATCGATGTTCTTCCAGCCGAGGATGAAGAAACATATTCGGATCCCGAAGATGAAGACCTCATGCGCCAACTAGCCATCGAAGCCGAGGAGCACGCTCGTTTTGCATCGATGCTGAACACGAAAACCCAAGCACAAAACGCGGAAGAGTATGAGAAAGAGTTGCGGCAGCTCCGCAACCAGCAGAAGAAAGATCGTCGTGACGCGGACGAGGTGACTCATGTGATGGTCACCGAATGTCAACAGCTCCTCAAACTCTTCGGTATCCCATACATCACTGCTCCTATGGAAGCTGAAGCGCAGTGCGCAGAGCTTGTCTCTCTAGGTCTGGTGGACGGCATCGTAACGGATGACTCCGATATCTTTCTGTTTGGTGGTACAAGGGTATACAAGAACATGTTCAACCAGGCCAAGTTCGTCGAATGCTACCTCACATCGGACCTGGAGAAAGAATATTCGCTCGATCGGCAGAGGCTCATTGGGGTTGCTCATTTACTGGGCAGCGACTACACTGAGGGCATCCCCTCGGTCGGTCCTGTCACCGCATTGGAGATCCTTTCGGAGTTCGGCTCACTCGAAGCGTTCGCTGAATGGTGCAACAACGTACAGCTGGCCCAAAAGCTATCTCCGGAAGATAGCGCCAATCCATTCCGCCGTAAATTTAGAAAACAAGCATCGAAGATCTTCCTACCGAGTCCCTTCCCCGACCAACGCGTCGACACCGCGTACCTAAACCCCGAGGTCGACAGTGATCCTTCACCTTTCGAATGGGGTGTACCTGACCTGGATGCCCTGCGATCCTTCCTCATGGCCACGATTGGCTGGACGCAGGAAAGAACAGATGAGGTCCTTGTGCCCGTCGTTCGGGACATGAATCGCCGAGATGTAGAGGGTACACAGGCGAACATCACGCAGTTCTTTAGCGGTGGGACCGGTGCTGGGGCGCGGCAGAATGTCAGGGGAGCCAACAATTCCGCTTTTGCGCCGAGGCGGAGACTTGAGGGCAAGAGCAAACGAATGGAAAATGCTCTGGGTCGACTGCATGCACAAGCCCGTAAGAGCACGGTCGGCGAGGACGAAGAGCCTGGAGCTGCGGCGTCTGCTGAGCATGTCAACGGAACCAGGGCTGCCAATGGGGCAGCCATTGAAGGGCAAGTCACGAAGGCAAGAACGAATAGGACACGAAAGCGAGCTGCGCCAAAGGAGACGTCTGTTTCTGGTGCTGAAGACAGTCAGGATGACGAGGCGTATCAAGCTCCCAAGAAGGTCAGGGCTAGTGGTAAGACAAAGGCGGGCAGGAGTCTAGGCGCGAAGCAGTCTAGAGCAGGTTGAACCACTAAGGCCTACATTATTTTCAAACAAGAGGGCTGTCCACAGCCAATGGGTTGTAAGGAGAGGAGATTTTGGCATGGCTTACTTATTCCCGTCTCTGTCCATAGGCTTTGCGGTGCGACATTCTGTTGATCGCCCTCACAGGCCCTGATTGACGTGGAGACCACGCCGCAAGCGCCATTCTGATATAGCCGGTGGATCTACTCAAGCCTAGCAACCCGGTTTATATGCCTTGCAGATATCAATGTGGGCCATTATGATATAATTATATCGCACTACTCTCTCGAACAAGGAACTAAAGCAGTTGGTCCGTCCTTTCTATCTGGTCATCTTAGCAAGATCCACGACTATCACCAAGACTCCCACGCATTTCCTTCGCTAGGTGCCGCCGGGTCAAAGTGACAGGGACCCCCACTTGCGTCATTCCCAGCAACACGGTGTAGATGTCTGGAAGCACGCTCTGTGTTCTAGTAAGAGGGAAAGGATGCAGCGTTTGCTATGGAAAAGCTCATCGCGATCACTGATATGCAGTGTGTGTAAGAGTCCAACATGACGTTCCTCATAGAGTTTCTGTCGGACCTATGGATCAGTCTATCTCGGCACTAGGGATACAAGTTTGTCTTTCCATCGCCGGGTCATCATACGTGACGCTTCGCAGTCTGAACCGTTTGTTGATTTATTACATACTTATGGAAGACGACATGGTAGTTGCTACCCTTTTTTTACTCAACCTCCTAAAGCAGCACGCTGTATCAGTACAAGTGATTAGCACGATTTCAGTTGTTCACGCATGCAGTGATTGACAAAGCTCTTTGCTCTAGAGTTGTGTTCCGTCAGCAAGATGCCAGGACCTAAGGAAGTACACATCACTCATCCCCAGGCAATACTCCTAATGGCGACTACCTTACGAGTCACCTCGTCCCGTCCAATAACCAACCCTGGGTGGGATGACCTGCAGGAAACCTCTTGGCAGTGGCGTTGTGTAGCCTCGTCGTAAAGCTGGGGCCTTGCTGGTGTCGTGTAGCTTTGTGTTTTTTCCTACCTGATCAATATCAACGAACCGGCTAGATGCTAATCGAACCAAAATGGAGGTCGCTGGACTAGCTGTAGGCATCGTTTCGCTCTATAATGCTACGGTCGATATTCTCAGTCGTGTCGATGCGTATAAAAATTTCGGTGCAGAGTCGCAAACGAACTTCGTGCACTTTGAAGCTGCAAAACTAAGATTGCAGGATTGGGCGGACAGTGTCGGGATACAAAATGGTAAATTGGCAGATGGTCATAATCCTCGTCTTGATGATCCGAAGAGAGCCTCGATAATCAAAACGGCTCTGGAAGGTCTGACGAAGCTCTTCGACGATGTCGAACGCACTAGCTCGTCCTTCAAGCTACCTACAAGACGACCAACAGCTGACGCTGATATTTGGCTCACGCCTTTTGATGAGGTCAGAAGCAAACCTGAACGTCATCAAGCTGTATCCAAAAAGAGTCGCCTTGCTTGGGCCATGGGTGCCAAAGAAAAGTTGAATAAGAATGTTGTCGAATTCGATGGACTAGTCACTGTACTTTACCATGTTGCTAATCCAAGCGATGTTAATGGGGACCATTTCGTCAGCAGTACGCTATATGGCAGACTGTTGCTCCTGCTCACAATGACTGACCTCTTCCAGCATTATCCGCTCAAGAAAACGAGGAGACTCTCGCCGCCTCGGGAGTTGCTCTAAAGAGCGCCCAGGAGAGCCTCGTCGCACTGGAGCGAAGGGATCTACTTGACTGGCTCGACGCTCTCAGATACGACGATGAATACGAGAAGCACCTCTCTTCACATTTGGATGGAACATGTCAATGGATCCTCAGACATCCCACTTTTTCAAAGTGGGAATCTAATGACAACTCGGACACAGGCGCCGCGCGATTTCTTTGGGTCCATGGGCCTGCCGGGTTTGGGAAAACTGTGCTCTTTGCATGGTTGATCCGCCATACAAGAGAGGCCTTGAAGCTTCCCGTTGCTTATTGCTTTTCCTCAAGCCATGCACAAAGGGCTGAGGAATTCGACAGCATCATTCGAACATGGATCACCCAACTCGCTGAACGTAGTATAGAGACCCTCAACGTGTGCCAAACCACTCGCCGCAAGCTGGGTGGCCGAAGAGCTTCTCGAGGCGATGTCTGGAGCCTCCTAAAACACGTGCTCCTGCAAGCCTCGTCCTGCATATTGGCACTGGATGGACTGGACGAGTTCCGCGATGCCGACGGGAGCAGAGGCCTTTTCTTAGAGAACCTTAAGAACGCGGTGGCGTCAACACGAGTAAGACTCTTGATCACGAGCCGGGACGAACCTGATATAGAAGTCCAGCTCGGCGCTTCAGCTACACTCCCACAAAAAAACACCATGCTCGAGTGTAAAGTATCTAAAGAGGATGTGGAAAGCGACGTCGGTCTGTATTCCCAATCCGTGGTGGCCAAACAGTTCCCTAGAAAGCATGAGTTATTCCGTGAAGACCTATCTTCGCAGATAGCAGATAGAGCTGATGGCATGTTCTTATGGATTAAGCTCCAACAAGGTCAGCTACGTGGAAGCCAAAATCGGAAGACTGTACAGCGCATTGTCGAGGGAATGCCCCACGGACTTCCTCAAACGTACGGCCGAAATTGGAAGATTATTCAGGAGCTTGCTGAGCCAGATCGTGACCGTGCCATCAACATCCTCCGATGGTTGACCTTTGGCTTCGGATCTCTTACGGTTCAGCAGTTGGTTGAAGCTCTCGTGATCGGGCTCGATGACACCAGCGAAGCGTTCGATGAGGACGACCTCCCTGAAGAGATAGACGCTGAGTACATTAATGATGAGATCAAGGGGCTCTGTCGCTCATTCATTGAGCTTCGTGAGGGAACAAAACCCTCTGTATTAGGACTCAACACAGTACACTTGGCCCACGGTTCAATTCGGGAATACCTTGTCACTGTTCTGCCCGTGCCTCTAAAAGTCAGCTTACCAATCAGTCAGGATTCTAAGGTTGCGGCGCACCATGCCATACTTGCGGCCTACTGCCTCCGTTTCCTTAATTGTGCCCGAGCGTGGGAAAGAAAGGATCTTGGGGGCTATCGTGCAGTCACTGCTTATGCAGTTCACTCATGGTTCGAACACTTTCGCAAGTCTGGAGAATATGAAGAACACATCGCCGTATCCAGCCTTCTTCTCGGATTTATGCGGTCACAAAATGTGAATTTCAGATGTTGGCGGACGCAGTATGAAGAGGACTGCCGTTCACATGATTCAGAGGTGGTTGAAGAGGTGTTCTCCGCAATCTACTATGCTTGTCAATTCGGGCTGCATCCGGCATTCGATTTCTTGCTCGAGACGGAGGGCGAGCATATCAACTCTGTAGGTGGACCTTACGGTACACCTTTGCAGGTTGCCTGCGTATCAGGTGATCAAGTGGTCTTTGATCATCTGATGCGGCGGAAAGTTGATGTTACAGTACAGGGAGGAACAGATGATACCGCAATCAGTGCAGCAGCGCGCTGGGGCCGTTACGACATGATTAGATCTCTCCTTGAACGAGAAGTTCTCACAGATCAGTCGAGTTCCCGAATCAGGAAAGCGACTGAGGTGGCTGCAAGCGAAGGTCATGCAGAGATGGTCAAATTACTGCTCGACCATGGTGAGGTCGCTGGATCAGGAGATCAAACTGGTCGAAAGAAGCTGGCATGTCTCTCGGGCTCTTTACTTGAAGCCGCAACTTGGGGCCACCCTAACGTTATCAAACTACTTCTGGACCGTGGTGCAGACGTCAATGTACGCAATCAAGATAATGACACTCCTCTACATTTATCAGGATATCGGAACCATCTTGATGTGGTAGTCTACTTGATCAGCCAAGGGGCAAGTCCTGTGATCCGGGGACTACATGGTTTTACTCCGCTTCATTGCGCAGCATCGGGTGGAAATACAGAAATCACGACTTATTTGCTTGCCCATGGCGCCGATGTTAACGCGCAAAGCGATTTTGGGGAAACCGCGCTCTTTCTTGCAGTCCGGGAGGGTCATCTGGACGTGGCACGTCTATTGCTTGAGCACAATGCAGATGTGCATATCAGCCACTGTGATGGTCGGCGCGCCATCCATATAGCTGCATACTCTGGACTCGTTGATATGATACTTTTGTTGGACCAACATGGAGCGGATGTTAACGCTCAGACCATCGACGGAGCCAGTCCGCTCCATTATGCTGCGTCGGGTGGCCAGGCAGCTATAGCAGAGGTCCTGCTTCAACATGGAGTAGAATCTAATGCTCGAAATAAAAATGGAGAGACTCCGCTCCATTGGGCTGTATTAGGTGGCCAGGCAGCTATAGTAGAGGTCCTACTTCAGTATAGAGCAGAGTCTAATGCTCGAGATAAAG
>QQTW01003750.1_pt1 | contig 11279 bp, 7 predicted proteins | sample 1904831 | NCBI WGS metagenome assembly QQTW01 (sample SAMN09435610, study PRJNA476489) | Subsurface metagenome, whole genome shotgun sequencing project.
ATGCCACAGGCAATGAATTGGGCTCGGATGTGGCATCGTAGCTGTAAATCTCGTTCTGGCGCATCCACGATCATGTTCAATAGGAACAATGTAGCCACTGCATACTCCATGAGCAGGTTCTCCATGCCAATGCCACCGCTTCGAAGTTCCTCGCTGGCACCAACGAGACTGCCCATCTTGCCCCGGCCGTCTATGGTGACCTCGACAATTCGCATCCAGGCGTCGAATCGACCGTTCTCTCCGGTTGCGTTTTTGCAGTAGTCCATAGCCTGTAGCACTTTGCGATGTCCCTGTCCCTCGGCCCAGTGACACAAGAAGGTGAGGACCTCGCTGACAAGTTTCCTGGTGGTCAACCTTGGGGAAGTCAGACATGTCGCGAGAGCTATAGGCACCTGCTGGTGCGCCAGAGCATCATCCGCGCCATATTTGTTGTTCATCAATGCCTTGAGACATTTGCAGATGTCATATTCGCGATCGAGGTCTTTGTCGCTTGTGTGGCCAGAGTTAGGCGCCGGCCCAGTCGCTTGCTTGCGATTGATTTTGAGCAAGACGTTCGTCAAGGCAACTTGTCCTTGGGCTTCGACAAATGCCTTGACCCAGCTGATAGGCTGCGTTCTCAGGCTGACGCTCAGACTTCCCAGCTGCTTGGAGTCTATCGTGTGGTCCATGATCTTCTTCACATACCATTCTGGAGACCCTTCTTCGTCCACTCTTGTCATGAAGCCAAAACTGCTATCTGGAACACCTGTCTGCCTGGCGTGCTGCCTCCTCTTCTGCTCGCCCTGCCATTCTGTCAATCGGTCTTGGTGAATCAGCGTCCATTTTTTGCTCGAAGGATAGGCCACAATCTGTCGTTTTGCTTGATCAGGCAAATTTTGCCATCCTCGCTTATGCATGAGTTCGATAAACTGCTGCTCGATGACGCGATCGTCGTCAGGTTTGGGTAGATAAAAGCCGTCAGGCGAAAAGGATGTGGTAGAACTAAAGCCTGAGGGGTGCTGAGGCGTCCATCCAGCGGAGCTCAGAAATGACTGCCGTGAAGTCGAAGGGCCAATGACTGTGACTTTGTCTTGTTCATCATACTTGGCAGGAATGATGGTTCGGGAAGAGTGGGTGTCGGAGAAGAGACTGGAGCCGCGTGTGGCGGAGGAAATTGTGGAATTGACGCTCGTCTGATCAAAAGATTTTCTCGGGACTGGAGGAGGAGGAGGATCCGAGGAAGAGGTTGAGGAGTAACTTGGGTGCTGAGTTCCGGCACTTCCTGGCCTTCCCAACTGCTGACTTTTCGGTCCTCTCTCGCCAGAACGAGATTTACAGCTACGATGCCACATCCGAGCCCAATTCATTGCCTGTGGCATCAAGCGTATCCTAGTGAAGATGGAAGGCTTTCAATATGACGTGATCGATAAGCAGATCGAGCGATTCCGTGAAAATGAAGCAATCGATTATGAAGATCTCCTACAGCGGGAGACCAGCAGCATCCAGAGTGGGATGGATGGGGAGGTCAAGGATATGACAGATCCCATACAGATCACCGATGCCATCATGTCGAAAGTGCAAGGCACGCGCACGCAGGACTATTTTCTCTCCGCCATGCAACATATGCTGCTCATTCGGGAGAATGAAAGCGATGATCGACTGAGGATGTTCCAGCTGGTCGATGCGATGTTGAGCTATGTTGCCATGGATAGAAGGCTACCCGATATGGACCTGAAACAAAGCCTGAACTTCACCGTGCAGAGCCTGCTGGAGAAGCTGCACACCGATTCAGAAGCACGCCTCGCATTTGACGAAGCGACAGAAGCACGACAAATTGCCGAAGCTGCCATCGCCGAGCGTGATGAAATGAAAGCACAGATCGAGCTGGGAGCGGACGGCCTGGTCAGGAAACTGCAGAAGCAGATCGCGGAGCAGGCGGGAATAATCGAGCTTCAAGCGCGGCAGAATGAATCGCTCAGGTCTGAGATGGCAGATCTGCAACGAATACGTGGGCAAGAGCTGCAGAGAAACGAGCTCGAAACTCGAGAGCTGTATCTCATGCTACGAGATGCTCAGGAGGTCGCAGCATCTCACGCGAAGAACGCAGGTAAAGACGGTCTCGGCGTGGCTGATCCCAAGCAGATGCAAGGTATTCTGGATCGGGAGAGATTGATGGAAAGACTTGAGAGAAGCCTTGAGAGAACGAAGACACAGTTCAAGCTCGAAGGAAAGGTCTGGGGTCAAACCGGTCCATCGGATCGCTTACGAGAGCTTCGAGAAGAGATGGACGACCAAGCAGATCTCGATTTCCAGGCCAAAACCAAACGTCATCTCACTCAGACCAAGAACACTCTGGGTAGCGTCAGTCGGAGCAACGCACGGCGATCGCAGAAGGGAGCCCGCATGGCCGCGGCAGACGCATTGACCGTTAGCGAGGAGCTTGAAGAGGAGGATACCGATGATGCTGTCATCTTTGAGAAGCCACGGATAGTCGAAATGAAGAGGCCCAAGATGAATCCTGAACAGGCAACTGGCTTGCTGGGAGAGATAGCATCGAGAGTCAGGAAATACGATGCAAGTGACGATGAAGGCGATGGTGTCACTACTGGACCATCGCATCCCAGCCTTGAGTCGCAATCACCCAAGACACCTTCTGACGAATCTCCGCCGAAAGAGGATGCCAGGTCAAAAGTATCCCCTCCTCCTCCTCCTCCTCCTCCTCCTCCCCCTCCTCCACCTCCGCCTCCATTACCCTCTACATCAGCGTTGATGCCAGGATTCGAATCCGGACCTCCTCCGCCGCCGCCGCCACCACCACCACCACCAATTTCGGGCATAACGCCTCCCATACCAGTCATGCCCGGATTCGAGGCTGGCCCACCCCCTCCGCCACCTCCTCCTCCTCCTCCTCCTCCTCCACCACCAGGATCCGCTCGGATGAGCGATTTTGCTGGAGCTCCTCCACCACCGCCACCCCCGCCGCCACCACCGCCTGCACCTGGCGCTCCACCATTACCTGGCGCACAGCATGGGCATTTCTTGCCCATAGCCGGCTTGGCAGTGGCTCCAACTCTTGGATATGCAATCATGCGTCCGAAGAAGAAGCTGAAAGCATTACATTGGGATAAGGTCGACATGCCGCAAGTGACAGTCTGGGCTGGCCACACTCCCAGTCACGAAGCCAAAGAAGAAAAGTATATGGAGTTACAGAAAAAGGGCGTTCTGGACGAAGTAGAAAAACTTTTCATGGCCAAAGAAACCAAGATCCTCGGGGCTGGATCTTCGAAGAAAAACGACAAAAAGCAAATCATCTCCAGTGACCTACGCAGGAATTTCCACATTTCTTTCTCGAAATTCTCCCAACTGTCTGCAGACGAGGTTGTTCGGATGATCATCCACTGCGACAAGGAAATCCTGGACAGTAACGTGGTCATGGATTTCCTCCAGAAAGGTGATCTGTGCACCATTCCGAACAATACTTCGAAGCTCATGGCTGCTTACAGCAAAGACTGGACCGGTCCAGATGCGCTGAAGTCATCGAGAGAGCAAGATCCCGCTGAGCTCACAAGAGAGGATCAAATCTACCTCCAGACCGCTTTTGAGCTGCACCACTACTGGAAGGCGCGGATGCGGGCATTGGCCTTGACGCGAAGCTTTGAACCCGAGTATGACCATATCTCTGATCGACTCAAGGAGGTTGTCACTGTGTCGGAAGCCATTCGTGACTCGACTTCTCTCATGAGCGTCCTGGCACTCATCCTGGATATCGGCAACTACATGAACGACTCAAACAAACAAGCGTCGGGTTTCAAGCTAAGCTCACTCGCTCGTCTAGGCATGGTCAAAGACGAGAAAAACGAATCCACGTTTGCAGATCTCATAGAGCGCATAGTTCGAAACCAATACTCGCAATGGGAGGGCTTCGTAGACGACATTGGCGGCGTAGTGGCCGCCCAAAAGTTGAATGTCGATCAACTTCGCATCGACGCGAGGAAATACATCGACAACATCAAGAACGTCCAAGCCTCCCTCGACGCCGGCAGTCTCAGCGACCCTAAGAAGTTCCACCCTCAAGACCGTGTCGCCCAAGTCGTGCAACGTTCGATGAAAGATGCACGCCGAAAAGCCGAACAGCTACAACTCTATCTCGATGAGATGATCCGAACATACGACGACATCATGACCTACTTTGGTGAAGACAACACCGACGACAACGCCCGCCGTGACTTCTTCACCAAGCTCGCCGGTTTCGTGACCGAGTGGCGGAAATCACGCGAGAAGAACATGGGCGCTGAAGAGAGCAGGCGGCGCATGGAAGCCAACTTGGCAAGGAAGCGCGCTGCTGGCGGACCGACCAATGCCCCCTCTGGTCTCGCTACACCCAATGAAGCTGGAACGCCTGCCTCGCCATCATCAAGTGGGGCCATGGACTCATTGCTCGAGAAGTTGCGGGCTGCCGCGCCCCAGGCGAGAGATCAAAGAGATCGGAGGAGACGAGCGAGGCTGAAGGAGAAGCACCAAGTCCGCGTTGCCAGTGGGCAGAAGATGCCAGATCTACCGCTCAAAGACGACACGGAAGCTGAGAGAGGCCTGCTAAGGGCGGAGAGCGTAGCCGAAGAGAGCGGTGGTGCCGCATCACCCGAACGCGAGGCTGGACAAGTCTCCGAGGGCGAAGACGTGGCGGATAGGGCGGCAACGCTCCTGCAAGGGCTGAGGGGCGACTCCGCTCTGGGCGATGCGGACCCTGGGGACGGAATCCGCGTGCGGAGGCGGAGAGAGAGCGCAGACGAGGAGCGGCGGAATCGACGGTTGAAGAGGCGGACCGCGCAGCAAAGTTCGAGTGGTGGGGATGTTGGTGCGCCAGGCCTTGCCACGGTCGAAGAGCAGGAGGGGGACAAGGACAACAAGGACGAAGACGGCGTCGCTGCAGTTGCAACTGCTGATAACAAGCATCATGATGAGCCAAGTCAGGTCCCGTCGCCGCCTCCATCGGAGAGGTCGGACACTCCCATCGCCCAACAACCACCACCACCGCATGCGCAACCTCCCCCTACGATCGTGGTCAGTCCAACAGAAGAGACTGGTTCGTCGTCGAGAACCGTGGGTATGAACATGGACGGCACGGCAGAGAAGCCTGTCGAAATCGATGACTGACTGTGCGTGTGACTGTTTGGTCGGCGATCCGCTTCGTTTTCTGGTCTCGGCCTCTGCTTTCTTCGGCTTGGAAACATGGAACCCGAACCCGGAGACCTGAAACCGGAAATCCATTGGTTCTTGTCGCGTCGCGTCGTGTCTTGCTGCGCTGTGCTGTGCTGTGTCGTCAGCGTGTCCTGCTCCTGCTTCTGTATCTGTATCTGGCTTCTAGTATCTGTCTTCTGGCTTTCTGGTTTTTGCTTCCTTCTTGTACAGAATATCCATTGCTATTATTGTTGACGCTCTGGTGGTGGTGGTGGTGGTTGATGATGTATACCATTCCAGACCAGACCAGACCAGACCAGACGAGAACAATCCGATTAATCCTTCTTGAAACCATACCATCCCAGCGTCCATCTCATGACTTCCATCTCTCGCTTTGCTTTCCTCCTTCCCTCCCATGCTCACCCATCATCCATCATCCATCCTCGTCCTCGTCGATATACCATTCTATACAAGTACCAGGCCAGTATCGGTATAGTGTCCCCCTCCCTTCCCTTCACTCTTCTCTCTCCCTCTCCCCCCATCTAGGTCTTCTGAGCGCATATCCCACTGCCCTTAGAAAGAGAAGGAGGAGGAGTGAAGGAGTTGAGGGGTTGGGTGGTGATGATGATGAAGACGACCCATGGCGAATGAAGGGAGAGAAAAAAGAAAGACAGGGAGCTGCTAGGTGGGTGGGTGGATGGATGGGTGGATGAATAGATGGTAGGAGTGGCGATCTATGCAGTCCCGCTCTGTCTGGTGGTGAGTGACTTGTTCACTCAGTCATCCTCGCACTCAATTACTTATTGGCTCATTTATTAACTCACCCATTTAGTCATTTACTTAAATCGCTTCCTCGTTCATTGTTAGACCTCCGCATTGTGGACTTGCGATGAGGGGGTGTGGGCCTGCTCCGTATATACAGGGCCAGGTACACCTTACTTGGTATACCTCTCTCGGAGGAAACGGGGACAAACAAGGCACGCTTTTCTGCGATGCAGCTCCCCTCGTTTCCTTGGTTCTCTGTCTCTCTATTGGGGATAAAACTCACAACTCTCAACACTCAATCCTAAATCCTCAATCCTCACCTCTCAACTCCCTCTCAGCCTGACCAGACAAGGCAACCCGCCTTCCATAGGCAAGGTAAGACTATTCTGACTCCTCCTCTCCTCTCTATTCTTCCCCTGATCCATATACCCCCCTTTCTTCTTCTTCTTCTCCTTCTTCTTCCCTTCAAAGACCTCTTCAAAGTCAAACTCGCGACAGACCTGCACCAGGACCCAGCACGCCATCAGCTCGGCCATCTTCTTGCCGAGACAGGATCGGGGACCGCCGTTGAAGACGGCGAATTCGAAGGCGGTCTTGGTGAGCAGCTTGACGCCCTCGGCATCATCGTCACGATTGCGCTGTTCGCCTGGGCCAGGGGATGTACGATCGGCCTTGTTGACTAGCCACCGCTCCGGTCGGAAGTCTTCAGAGTCCTCACCCCAGATCTCGTACGATCGATTCATGGCCCATATGCACCACACGATGATGGAGCCGCATGGTAGGAACGTGCCGTCTGGGAGGGTGATGTCGAGTTGGCATTGTTTGATTTCGAAGGGAACGGGTGGGTGGAGACGGAGGGATTCGTTGAAGGTGGATATCGTGCGGGGGAGTTGCGAAGGTTGAAGAGAAGCTACATTTAATTTCAAGAGAGGATCTTGAGTAAGGAATTGGTGCTGGGAAGAAACGATAGAGTCGATTTCTTGACGGAGAACAGCTAGAGCGGTAGGGTGGCGCATAAGAGAGTAGAAAGTCCATGTCAGGGATTGAGCGGTTGTGTCTCTCCCCGCAGAGAGGAAATTCAGTGCCGCATCGGCGGTCAAGATCGGGTCCTCATTGAAGGTGTCCATGAGGGAGTCGACGAGACTTCCGAAAGCAGAGGCGGAGGAAGACGCCTTGGGTTGCTTCTCGAGTCGTTCAATCCGGCGTTTCTGAGCATTTGACACAATTCGTTGACCAAATCTTTTCACATCTATCAGGGATGAACAGAATTTCGAACCGGTGAAGAGTTCGGTGATGAAATATAATGGATTTTGGAAACGACGGCCTGTTTGATCGGATGCGTAATCAAAGGCACGGCTGAATGGTGAGCTGGCACTAATATCCATCTTTCGAGCTGGTTAGGAAGGATTGACACGCCTGGTGACAATGGACGGGCTCACATCGTACGCCATGCGGCCAACCACTGCAGTGGTCAAGTCAAGTAAGACAGCTTCTAAATCTAGTGGTTGACCGGAGTTGATATGTTGCAGCAAGATAGATCGTGTTTGCATATATGCATTGGGCAAGACTTCGTCGATCAAGACGTCAAGGTTGGAACCAGTAAAGAACTTGAGGCCGGCTTTGCGTTGTGTCTTCCACAGCTCGCCATCCGAATTGATTATGCCATGGCCTTGTAGTTGATCAGAGAGAGTTTCCAATCGATGTGTGAGTGGCACGAACCAAATAGGTCCCATGACCTTGTCCTGAAGAATTCACCTTTGGTGATTGTACTTTCATTCTTGAGAACAAACTCCAGGTTTTCAGGATCATTGATCACCACGCCTGATGGCAAAGAAGGAATCGACAGCGCGTATGTTTCGAAACCAAAGCTTCTTTGGCACTGAACAAACCAGTCAAATAGGAGATGTCTTGGCTGTAGGAATTTGATCGCGTTACCCAATAGGGGTAGGGTTCCTGGTCCATATCTGGCTTGTGTCAGACGAAGGTTGAATGAACATGCGCCGAATTAGAAGAGGCCGAGGCATATCTGAGCCATATCAGACCAAGGAGAAGCCCATACCTAAGCTCGGCTCCATTCCGATGTATTGCGCGCTTTTGACTATGATGATATGTTATGGCCGTAAGGATAGCAATCAGGCCCAAGAAGATTAGCCAAAGCATGCTTTGTCATCTATGGTGACGCCACAATCCGAAATCTGGATCCGAGAAGGCTTCAACAGACACTGGACGAATCGGCGGGACCGTCCTAGAAACTCTTGCGTAGCGTTCCAGGGTCATGCATGATTGATCTGAACACTTGCTCTGCAACAACGCTCTCCACTCACGCTCTAGCGGGTTTGTAGTCCGATATCACTCACTCTCCAAAGCCACCGGCTAATTTTGGGATTGAAAGCGAAGTCGGGGCTTAGGATCGAATGACCTTTATTTAGGATGTGGCTCGGAGACATGATCTTTGTAGCAATAAGGATGGGCATTTGCGCGGAACCTTTACCCGGAGCGACGCGTGGTTGGCTTCTCCAGCCCTGGTCAGAACGTGGCAGGGAGGCGTTCTGGGGTCAAGGGAGTCCAATAGCTTGGGGCTCGTACCTGTACCAAGCAAAGCGGATCGCTCAGTGCTTGTGCAAGGGACGGGTGGTGATTGCACACGAGTGATTTTACAAGATCCATGGATTCATTCATGCCAGCGTCATCGATCAAAACGTTGAGCAGGGCTTGGCATCAAAATCGTCCAAGAGGTTGCTTGCGTTGCACATACGAATATGACCCACCAACATACACTATTCACTCATTGCGTACCTGAACGGTGGCAACTTGACTGGACGCTCTTTTGACGATCCCTTGCCGTCTTTCCTTGAAGTTATCTATGCGTGAGAGGGTCAATCACTCAACAGACATACCTTCAGACAATGTTCTTTCATTCGCGACAAAAATAGGATCGAGCCATCTCCTCCACGTCACCACTCACTGTTAGCCCGAATCGAATTCTGGGACCCAAGATGTCTCCTTCAGTGGTCAAAGCTAAAGACGTCCCAACTTATCACAGACCAAACCTGTACATACATGGCATTGGCGCTGCCTATCCTCCACATTCGGTCAGAGCAGACGAGTTGTCCATTCTTGCCCGACGCTTTCACCCAAGCACTCCTGCGTGAGTTTCTACCGCTGTCTGTGTCACGTGCTTTATGTCTGACAGCTGCCAGGCTGGAGAAAGTCCTCTATATCAATGAATTCACAGGTATTGAGACTCGTTCCACTATCGCCACCATCAATGAGCCACTCGCCAACCGTCCTGAACCTCCATCTATTGCTGAGCTCAGCAAGGTCTTCCTTGATCATGGAGTCAAATACTCTGTTGAGGCGTGTCTGAAAGCTGTTGCGCAGTGGGGTGGTGACTTGTCTGACATTACTCATATCGTTGCCGTGACGTGTACCAACTCGGCCAATCCTGGCTTTGACCACTACGTAGTCAAGCAGCTCGGTCTGAACACGAGCATTGAGAAAGTTCTCTTGCATGGTGTGGGGTGTTCAGGTGGGCTGGCTGCACTAAGGACAGCAGCGAATATTGCCCAAGGTGCAAGTTTTCGAAGGAGGCCAGCTCGGATTCTGGTGATTGCTTGCGAGATTACCAGCCTGCTTGTAAGATCCGAGCTCGAATCCATTGCCAAGTTGCAGGAGACCAGAATTGGCGTCACGTTGTTTAGCGACTGCGCTTCGGCTGTTGTGCTAGGTAACGGCTTTGGCGATGCTGCTATGGAAGAACCAATACTAGAGCTTCTTGGATGGGATCATAGAATAATTGATGATACTGAAGATGATCTTGGCTTCGATGTTGATCCTCTCGGTATTCCTCCCCTCCCTGAAGTACAAGATGATTGCTGACGTCCGCAGGGTGGAAGGTCATCCTCACTCCTCGAGTCCCGAAACTCGCTGCTGCCTCCGTCCCGCCCGTCTTCACCGATCTGGTAACCTCAATACCCGAACTGACCAACGCCGACAAAGTCAGTGCCGCGGATTTCGATTGGGCGCTGCATCCTGGTGGAGCTACTGTAATCACAGGAGTCGAGGCCGCCATGGGCTTGACACCAGAACATCTGAGGGCAAGCTATGACATATACATGAACCATGGCAACAGCTCGAGCGCTACCGTCTTCGCTGTCATTGATCGGTTGCTGAAGATGGGGGAAGGGAACGAGCACATCGTGAGCTGCGCCTTTGGACCGGGAATCGCCATTGAAATGATGATGTTGAAACGGCTTCAAACATCTCCACCTGGCACTGAAAGCCCTGGTACGGTCAGCTCTGAGACGGTCAACTCTGAGACAGACAGCTCGGCTGGGGTCGGCGAGGAAGGCGGTCTTGATGTCCCGACAGTCGACTGAAAGGTGTGGTGGGTGATGTGGGTCTGCGTTCATTTCATGCTAGAAACGCCAGTAGCTGGGGAGTTCGACCAGACTGCTGCGAATCACTGCTGGTGACGATAGACGGAAATGTAAAACGTCGAGAGCTGTTCATCCAAACCACGAACTGTGCTGGCACTGCCTTGAGGATGGATTGTACATATTTAGCTCGTTGACCGCCTGACCCATGATGAATTCCTGAGCTCTTCAAGACCTCTGATCCCGTCATGCTCTTACGCAACTCTCTCAAGGCATCGTAACAGCCAACTATCACCCGTGCCCCAGTTAAATCCTCCAATATCCCCCTTAGTCGACCAAAGATCAACGCCCACTTGCATGCAAATCAAATCCTGTCTGACAAGATCGAGCAGGAACCTAGATCATCAGTCTCTTAGATGCGCAAATGACCGCCTCAATCCCTCCGATAAGTAAGTAAGCCAGAAGAGGAGGCATGAAACCCCCGCGCTCCCCGGAAGAAGTCCTCCTCGGCGTCCTCTCCCTCGCGAGGAATCCATTTCTCATCCACGCCATCCTCGAAATTCCTGCATCATTAAACTTCTTCCTCAGGCCCAGTGGGCAGTTGAGGATCTACTCTCCACACGCTCACGCTGTCATCCGCCAGTATGCGGTGCTGCTGCTGTCATCCGTGCTCGTGGCGGCGATCTTCGCTTCGAGGGACCAAGACGAACTTAGTGGGCAGGTAGCAGGGGCTTTGGCGGTCTATCATCTGGCGCCGATGGTGAGGGCGGTCGGTAGGCTTCGAGGTAAGCAAGGGAAGTGGCAGCCATTGCTTTTCCTGGCATTGCACGGGGTGTGCTTTGCCGGTCTACTGGGGTTGTGCTGGGGCTTGTATTTGGGAGAGCTCTTGGTTGGGTGATAGTTGGCTGTTACGATGCCTTGAGAGAGTTGCGTAAGAGCATGACGGGATCAGAGGTCTTGAAGAGCTCAGGAATTCATCAT
>QQTW01003751.1_pt1 | contig 11279 bp, 6 predicted proteins | sample 1904831 | NCBI WGS metagenome assembly QQTW01 (sample SAMN09435610, study PRJNA476489) | Subsurface metagenome, whole genome shotgun sequencing project.
GTGCTATGTACCAGCGGCTCATGCATGCTGCCCTCACTTTGAGGCACAGAGATTACGACATTGGATTTTACACGAGCGGACTCGGGACAATGATAGTTCACAGCAAAGGGAACGATTAGCTCTAGGGTGCAATTTCCACAGTTTATCAACAAGGTGAGAGGTAAGCCTATAATTCCATATCATCATCTATATCATCCAGCAACGTCCCGCTTGCCAATGCGTCTATCATGTCTTGTGTTATCTCAACGTCTTCATCGTCCGCAAAAGTTGGCGGCAGTTGGATGTCAAAATCGTCCCATTGGAATTCGTCCGCAGGTCGCTCTAGAGTCTCCCAATTGTCGTCTAGATCTTCCCGGTGGACCTTACCTTGAGCATCTCCGGGATGCCGCCCTTCACTGGACTCCTCCTTGACCCATGTGGGATCAAAGGGAGCATGCCCGGGCAACTGCAGACCATGTCTCTTTGGGATTTTCAAGGAGTTCCAATCCAGTGCCTGTGCCCAGAACGCCGGTTGTTGGATGTTGGAGGCGAAGATCATCGGCACGAGATAGACCGTACAGGTTCGCTTTGGTAGTCGACGTTGCAGCATTTGTTCCGGCTGCGATTCCTTCCACGCAGTTGGCCATTTTACCAAGCCCAAAGGATTTTCGATGTTGGATAGCATGGTGACTCTGCCCCCAAAGACCGCTTGCTCCCAGGCAAGCCCCAGCTCGGCGATCCGTTGGTCCTGGAAGTACGGCTCGTACGACTCGAGGGATATGGAGTTTTCGATGGCGTGGACGAGCTCGTGGGCGAGCGTAATGGCGACATGAAATTGCTGCCTTAGGAGTTGCGAGACCGATCCGTGAGCTCCCAGTCGGCGAAGAGATGTCACGTTGTCCATTCCAAAAGAGATCGTGGAGGTAGTGCCAACCGTCCAAACGTCGTTCTTCACGAAGACTCGTTCTCGTCTTGTAACAGCAAAGAAGTTGGTTACCCGGGCATCGTTCTCTATCAATCTCCATCGAATGTGCTCTGCCTTACCTGCTATCTCCTCACTTACCTCCCGGAGGATCTGTGGCTCGGCGGAATTGCGAATCTCAGGGTCAAATGAGTGGAATTCATAGCATGGCTTTCCCAAGCGGTCTGACAATGCGCGCTGATATCTGCGGCCGGCTTTGTTTGTTAGCGCATCATAGAAGATCAAGCTTGCTGGCGAGTTTACCATCAACGATGCTAGGCGAATGGAAGGGGTCAGGATTTCATAGACATCGTCCGGGCAGCCATCCCACTGATTTCGGAAGTATATCGGGTGTATGGGATTGTTCAGGTTGTTGGGGAGCGCAGAAGAAAGCTCGCCGACTTGATATTGCTGCAGCTCCGCTTCAGTAAAGGCTTTCAGTACGATAGACATGGCGTCAAAATATCAATAAGTCTTACCCTTGATCCACAAACACGTCGATCCCCGCGTCGAACAGGTATATAGGGCAAAGGAATAGGAGCACAAGACACGCGCAAAATCAAGGGTACGCCAAGCTATACATCAGAGTTCAGTCGAATTTTTTAAGCTGAAAGTATTCTTTGTTCATTGTGGCATTGTTTAGAGCTCCTGTTCTTTGACAAGCTGCCATGATAGCTTGCCTCTTGTTGTCGATGGTTTGGGCTCGATCTCGAAACAATGAATGAGACAGACAAAGAACGACAAGATCAGATAACACATTGTGCAACATCAGGAGTGCTTATGAGAATGATGAGATGGTCTGTCAAATACATGCTTCATAACAGCTAACAAAGCAAACATAGTTTCACGCTACTTCTATGAGCTTATGATACCTTCGAATGAAACAACACAACTCATGGAAAGTCTTTTCGGAAGGGTTAAAACGATTGGTACGAGACAATGCAATAGCAAGCTTGTGGGCAAGCCATCAGTATCTCCCGAAGAGTAGGTAGACTCTTGATTATGCTGTTGTAGGAGAAGCCGTCACTACTTCCTTCGAAGGCAAAGTGGAGCTGACTCAGAAGTGAGCCAAGTGAACATTGATGGGCATAAGGTAAGGCACCACCTTTACGAGTACCGGAAGTCCCTCTGTTTGCTACCTACAACTTGCCAGCGAGCAACAGTGCAGCTGTCCCGACCATCACAAACAGTATACTCGTACCAACTGGGCTATCTTCCGACCCACCCAGTGTGAAACCCCTTTTTGGGTTAGTTTGAAGATCATTCATCATTGCACTACTCCAACCAAATGTCAATCATCGTCATCCCAACCTTTCTTTACCTCTGCCCATCCGCAACCCCACCTCCGCCCGTCCTTCTCCCCACCGATCCGAAGGTCCCGCGCATCGGGGCCCTCTCTCCAGCACCGAGCGACAAAGTCGTCACTCACAGTAACCAAGGACCCCTCTGGTGTCCAGGTCAAGGCGGTCACTTCCTTCGAGTGTCCCCGCACAAGCGCGGTTCCATGCTGGTAGATGGGTATGACATCCTCCGATCGCGTCAATTTACTCACACCACTGCTGGTTCGGCTCAAGCAACGGCCACTTGGTGGATTTGAGGCGGAGGGGCCATTGTCCATATCAACAGAGATGCTGCTGAGTGACCGGTTCAAGTATCTTTCATCTGTTGGAAACAATACGGCACTGCCATCACTGCTACCGACGCTGAGCAATTCACTTCTGTCATCGAACGCAGGACGCAGGGATGATTTGACATAGAACGTCGTCGCATGGAATTGGGGGTGTCGAAATCCGTAGAGTGGTCCTAACCCTTCCTTGTCTAAACCACCTGAACGCCGTGGCCGCACAGCTGCCGACGACAGTTCCGGAGCAGTACCCAGAACTAGATGGGCCGTCGAGTAGGCATATACTGTGCTGTCCCTGCAGAGCGTATAGAATCGTGCTCCATCTCCGCTCAAGCTGAGCGAAGTCAGACCGAATTGCCGATGTCTGTCGTGGCTCAGCGGCTGACGGGTAGTAGACAGCGGCTTCGCTCGTCCTCGGCGGTGGCTCTGCGTTGTCCTCAGGTCCCACAACTTGACGCTTGCATTCGCTTCAGAGGTTGTCAATAGAAGATGCTCCCGACCTGATTGGAGGAAAGCAAGCGCTGTAACCGAGATTTCGCCCCTGCGGCCCGGTGATTCTGTTTTTGACGGAGCATCGTTGACCACCCCTCCGAGACCAGATGGCGGCAACGTCGCTTTGGATTGCATAGACTCCCGAGTAGCGTGCGCCTCATAGATACTGTTCACTGAACGGACCCACGCCATCTGTTGTGGCAATGCACCCCGGCTGGTTTCAACTTGAGAGGATGGTGGTTCGAACGGTACTCGAATGTCCCGCAGAGGTCCTTGGAAGCCTTTGCACCTCAAGTCCCATATCTGGATGCTACCATCACGGCTTGAAGTTGCGATAACTTTATCGTTACTTCCGGGCTGGAAACAAACTTGCTTCACAGAAGAACCGTGTCCAGCCATAGTACAGATCGTTTGCTGGGTCGGCATATCGATGACTTGAGCGCTCTGGTCTCCTGAAGCTGTCGCCAACAGCATATCGTCGGAGGAGAAAGCTAAGTCGAGGATGGCATTGTTGTGTGGTCGAAACGTAAGATATGCGGTGGCAAATGCAGGCTTTCCATCACGGGCAGACTCCAACAGGCGGATACTGCCCTCTTCGTCACCGATGGCGACAAGCGTATTGGCTTTCAATAGCTTCTATCAGCACGAGCCCTCTCATTGGGTAAAAGGAGTGGCTTACTGTTACAGCTAGCTGTGCAAAATGGCAAAGCTCGCTCCTGACTTTCATGGCTAGCACAAAGATGGGAATCTTCAGGTCGGCTGTAGAAATTGGCAGTTTCGCTCTGCCAGTCTTCAAAGCCATCAGCAAGGCAAGTCACATCATGACACAAGCAACGAGGACTGACATGCACAGTGATCTGACTTCCTCGCGCTCCTCAGGTCCTCGAGGTTTCCCAGACTACGTGCAAGCATACAAGTAGACGCTCTAGACCAAACCTGCCTCCTTATCCTAGATTTCGCCACGTCTTCGTGCCTGTCAGTCTTGGCCTCCCCGTTGCTTGCATCACTTTCGGGACTTGCTTCTCGGGCGATGGAATCAAGCTGCTCAACCCCGAGCAATGTCGACGACGTTTCATAGCTTTTTCTTATTGGGGAAGATCCATCTACCGTGCTGTCGGGTGAAAGAAGTATTCTCCTCCGTTTTGTACTCGCAGCTTTGGCGGACCATCCGCTCTCGTATCCTAGTGGGACAACATCAGGGAAGGGCTCGAATGTCAAGGACTTTCGTCTTGCGGAGGTGGCATTGCGATTAATGGCAGGAGAGGTAATATCCTGCAATGCTTGCCTCGAGGAGGTAATTTTTCTGCGTTTTCCAAGCGATGACCGAGGTGTGAAAAAGCGTGTAAAGGTCCTCGGAGTGACTGTTGGCTTTTTCTTGGGCCTGCTACTTGTCAGGGCTTGCGAGGTTGGCACCAATGGCGAGGACTGCAATTGTTCCTCGGATTGGCTTTCCTGTACAGCATTTTCAATGCATTGTAACTTTTCCTCTGGCATGGCGACGATGATCCAACGAGGCTGTGGTTATTTAGACCCTCGTACTACAGATGGAAATTCTAGGCAGTGCAGCGACCAGTAAACGATCAAACGAATTGTGATCGAGTAGAAAGCCGCGTCGCGCAACGCGCCCACCTTAAGGTACCCCGAGATTTGGCACGAAAGCACAGACCATCCGAACACCAGGGTGTGATGGCACTAACCGAATCAAGGGAGCTAAAAAGATAAAGCCTTGAACTTCGGAACATCATTTCAACGAGCGGCACAAATTTCTGGGCGGTTCACATCAACCCACTGCGCATTGGACTTTTCTATGTTACGACCAACTCTGTCTCGCGATCTTTACCCTACGATCGATGTCAAGTCGCCTTGGATAGCGCACTTGTATAACGTGCCTCCCCACGAAGAGTGTTCAAAGATTCGGGCATCGGTACCTGGGATTCTCCACGTACAGGATGGCACCTGTCAAGCGGAAGGGCGGCCCGGGCAATGCTCACGCTCCAACAGCTCGAGCTTCTACAAATGAGGACCGACTTCCGAAGAGGCAGAAAAAGTCCGAAGACGTTGAACCTAGAAAGACACCCTCAGTACAACGAAAGAAGACCGATCAATTCACCAATGCAGACAACAAGACATCTGCACTCTCTGCATTGGCAGCTGAGGAGCCCTTGTTCCCTCGTGGTGGTGGAAGTGTTCTGACGCCTTTGGAGCACAAGCAAATCCAAATAGAGGCGACAAGGGATGTGCTCTTCGAAGAACAGGGGTCGAAGAGAACGAAAAGGGGGCATATTGATGATATCGAGAACGGTGAATTAGATACTGGAGCGACCACTAAGCTCTCGAAAGCGAAACGAAATACGAAGAGTAGAAGCAAAAAGGACCAAGAGAGTACAGAACAAAAAGAGCCGGGTATCAAGATAGAGAGTTTGAGTTACAAGCGCACAGTACCGGGGACCGTCGTCCTTGGCCAGGTGTCGCAAATCAATTCTAATGATATCGCTCTCGCTTTGCCCAATAATCTCACTGGCTATGTGCCGTTAACCTCCATTTCCGACAAGGTAACAGAACAATTTGAGACAATAGTGGGTCAATTAGATGATAGCGGTTCCGACGAGGGATCGGTCGAGGCGAAGGACATCGAGCTCGAATCTTTCGTTTCTGTAGGACAGTATCTACGTGCTTACGTCTCATCTACTGCAGAAGGCTCCGGTGCCAAGAACAAGAAGCATATCGAGTTATCGTTGAATCCTCAACAGGCCAACTCGGGATTGAAAAAGTCTGACCTGGTAGTCAACTGCATGGCACAGGCGTCTGTTAAAAGCGTTGAAGATCATGGTCTAGTAATGGATATGGCTTTAGAGAATGAATCTGTTCGGGGTTTCATGTCCTCGAATGAAGTGGGGAAGGGTATAGATCTAGCTCACATTGTACAAGGGGCAGTTTTCCTGTGTCTTATTATCGGTCATAGCTCGAATGGAAGTATCGTCAAGCTATCGGCTGATCCCCAGAGGATTGGTAACGTCAAGAAGACGAACTACCTCACAGACGCACCGACAGTGAACTCATTCATGCCTGGGACGGCAGTCGAGTTACTACTGACAGGAGTCACGCCTTCGGGCATTACAGGGAAAGTGATGGGCATGATAGACGTCACTGCAGATCTTATACACTCTGGTGCGGGTCCTTCAGGGAAAGATCTGGAAAAGAGGCACAAGACCGGGATTAAAATCAAGGGGCGTCTTGTTTGCACTTTTCCTAATGCCGAGCCACCAAAGCTAGGAGTGTCACTCCTCGAGCACGTCTTAGCCTTCCGGCCCCATAGAATAACATCTGCGAAAGACAACGGTGCTGAAGACCCCATTGTCGCCCTGCCTCCTTCAACGACGATAGAAAAGGCAACAATCCTGAAGGTGGAGCAAGGAGTCGGCCTCTTCGTAGACGTTGGTGTCGGAGGCACTCGCGGCTTTGTGCACATCTCCAGGATCACAGATGGGAAGATCGAAACAATATCAGATTCTGTAGGACCCTACAAGGTTGGATCAGCCCATAAAGCACGCATCCTTGGTTACAATCCAATGGACGGTCTTTACATCGTATCTATGGAACAGAGAATAATCGACCAGCCATTCCTTCGGTTTGAGGACGTTCAAGTAGGCGAAGTTGTGAAAGGTAAGGTTGAGAAGCTCGTCATCAAGGCTGCGGGCGTTGGCGGCGTTCTGCTCAATCTCGCAGAGGGGATTACAGGACTGGTGCCAGAGATCCACATGGCGGATATTCATCTTCAGAATCCGGAAAAGAAATTCAGGGAGGGCCTTTCTGTTAGAGCTCGAGTGTTGTCGGTATCACCAGAGAGACGACAGCTCCGCTTGACGTTGAAGAAGACACTTGTGAACAGCGAAGCTCCCATCTGGAAGTCTTATGCAGACATCGCACCCGGAGCACAGTCGCCAGGCACTCTTGTCAATATTCTTCCATCCGGGGCTGTTGTCCAGTTTTACGGCGCAGTCCGAGGTTTCTTGCCGGTGTCTGAAATGAGCGAAGCATATATCCAGGACCCTAGACAACACTTCCGCATCGGTCAGGTGGTAAACGTGCATGCGTTATCTGTGGAACCAGAAGAGGGCAAGATGATTGTGTCCTGCAGAGATCAAGGTGAATTTGGTGTTGCTCAGCAACTTGCACTGAAGAACCTTCAAATCGGTACTATAGTGGCCGGCATGGTCACCGAAAAGTCTACGAATGACGTACGGGTAGAGCTTCAAGACACTGCACTCACAGCTCGCATTCCATCGGGGCATCTGGCAGATGGCTCAGTGCAGAAAGTTGCCAATACGATGATGAAGATCAGGGTTGGGCAAACGCTGCGCGACTTGCTAGTTTTGGAGAAGCTGGAGAGCAAGCGACTGATCACGCTCAGCAACAAGGGAAGCTTATTGAAAGCTGCCAAAGACGGAAAATTATTGAAGAGCTTCGAGGACGTAAATGAAGGCTTAAAAGTCGATGGTTTCGTTAGGAATATCACCTCAGCCGGTATCTTCGTCGAGTTTGCCGGGGGCCTTACGGGCTTGTTACCTAAAGGTCAACTCCCAGACGACGTCGTGGGACTACCTGATTTTGGGGTGCGACAACACCAATCGATCTCAGCCACAGTCCTGGCAGTTGATCATGCACAGCAGCGGTTCCTGCTCACGCTGAAGAATGCTACGAACGAGGCTAAAGAAGCAGCAACGGCTTCGGCTAAGACACACGCGCTCGATCGAGTAATATCAAATCCAGCTGATGGGGAATCGCAGACGATTGACGATTTCACTATTGGCAAGCTTACAAAAGCAAAGATCATATCCGTTAAAGAAACACAGATGAATGTTCAGCTAGCCGATGGCATCCAGGGTCGGATTGATGTCTCAGAGGTCTTCGACACTTGGGAGGATATCAAAGATAGGAAGCATCCACTCCGTAGCTTTGGTACCAAGCACATCATACCTGTGCGTATTCTAGGCGTTCATGACGCCCGGAATCATAGATTCCTGCCCATCACGCATAGTGGGAGATCTCCTGTCTTTGAGTTGACTGCAAAGCCAAGCCATCAAAATGCATCGGCACTGAATATTCTGAGTTTGGATCAGGTGAAAATGGGGTCATCATGGCTTGCATTCGTCAATAATATCACAACTGATTGTTTATGGGTCAACCTGTCGCCAAATGTTCGAGGCCGCATCCGAATAACAGATGTCTCGGACGACGTAACGTTACTGCAAGGTCTCGAGAAGAACTTTCCTCTTGGATCTGCGCTTCGGGTACACGTCATCGCCGTTGACGTCGACAGCAATAGGCTCGATCTATCCGCGAAGTCCGGCGTCTCCACTGCCCAGTTAAGTATGGATAACTTGTCTGCAGGCATGATATTGCCAGGGCGAGTCACCAAGGTCACGGAACGACAACTTATGGTGCAGCTCAACGACACAATTTCTGGTCCATTGCACTTGACCGATCTCGCGGACGACTACTCGCAAGCAAATCCAACCGCCTTTGAAAAAAATCAGGTTATTCGTGTCTGTGTCATTGACTTGGATATCCCCAATAGAAGAATCACTCTCTCCACTCGGCCCTCCAAAGTTCTTAGCTCTTCTTTAACCGTCAGAGATCCTGAGATTCGGAATCTTTCTCAGCTCAAAGTGAACGACATTGTCAGAGGGTTCGTGAAGAATGTTACCGACCAGGGTCTTTTCGTCAGTCTTGGCACAAACGTCACAGCTTACGTTCGGGTTTCCGACCTTTCGGATTCATATTTGAAAGACTGGAAATCTAACTTTGAGATTGACCAGCTCGTTGAGGGCAAGGTCATTCTTGTGGACCCTCTTCTCAATCATGTGCAGCTGAGTCTTAAACAGTCGGTCCTCGACAAGACCTACGTTGCTCCTATCACCTTTGACAGTATCAAGGCTGGACAGATTGTGACCGGTAAAGTTCGTAAGGTTGAGGATTTTGGTGTCTTTATTCTTGTGGATAACTCTGCAAACGTAAGCGGTTTGTGCCATCGAAGCGAGATGGCCGAGCAACGAGTAGAAGATGTCAGCAAGCTGTATGACGAGGGCGACGTGGTAAAGGCGAAAGTACTCAAGGTGGACCACCAGAAGAGACGTATCAACTTCGGGCTGAAAGCTTCATACTTCGATAATTTAGCTTCAGACAGCCAAGAAGATGGTACTGACGCTGAGATGGAAAACATGCATGGAGTCCTTTTGGATAATGCTGACCTTGACGATAAAGAGGTCCACTCTGACGACGAAGTCCTTGAAGCCGTAAATGATATGGACGGCGAGCTAAACGGTGGCGGAAATGACATGGCTGATAGCGGTGACAACTTACTTGGCTTGAAGCGCAAAGCTGAGGCTACGGGACTTAGTACTGGTGGATTCGATTGGACAGGAGGTTTGGACGAGGACACGCTGCTTTCAAAAGAGACAGCTGCGGAAACTCCAGCTCTTCAGAAGAAGAAAAGGCGAAAGCCCGAAATCAAAACAGATAAGACGGCTGATCTTGACGCTCACGGTCCACAATCCGTGGCCGACTTCGAACGGCTACTACTGGGCCAACCGAACTCATCGTACCTATGGCTTAGTTACATGGCCTTTCAGTTGCAGCTAAACGAGGTGGAAAGGGCTCGGGAAATTGCCGAAAGGGCCGTCAGAACCATCAGCATGCGAGAAGAAACCGACAAGATGAACGTTTGGATTGCGATGCTAAACTTGGAGAACACGTACGGCAGCGACGAGTCGGTCGAGGAAGTCTTCAAAAGGGCCTGTCAGTACAATGATGTTCAGGAGATCCATGAGCGTCTGACAAGTATATTCATACAGTCTGGCAAGCATGAGGTAAGCCGTGCCTTCTTATCTGATCATCTCAGGACTAATCTGGTGAACGTGTTGCAGAAGGCGGACGACCTCTTCCAGTCCATGATCAAGAAATTCTCCCAAGATCCCAAAGTATGGCTCAACTTTGCAACGTTCCTCTTCGATGTTGTCAACTCCCCTGATCGTGGACGGGCTTTACTCCCCCGCGCCATGCAGTCACTCCCGAAGTTCACCCATCTGGACTTGACTTCCAAGTTCGCGCAACTCGAATTCCGCTCGCAGCATGGTGACTCGGAACGTGGTCGTACCATCTTTGAAGGCCTTCTCAGCACTTTCCCGAAGCGCCTGGATCTGTGGAATGTGTTGCTTGACCTCGAGATGAAATATGACGAGCAGGACCAAGTGCGTCGACTGTTCGGGCGGATCACGTCCAGCAAACTGAAGAGCAAGAAGGCCAAGTACTTTTTCAAGAGGTGGTTGGACTACGAGGAAAAGGAGGGGGACGCGAAGAGTGTGGAGAAGGTGAAGGCGAGAGCGGCGGAGTTTGTGAGGCAGCAGGAGGCGGAAAAGGAGGCACACAAGGATGAAGCGTGATGCTGTTGACAGTAGGCTGACGGTACATGTTGGAGACCTGTATATAGCCTAACAATGCTTTCAAAGTCGAATGACGAGGGTAATCATAATGTGCATTCTACTTGCGCTGGCTGTGAACTTACAACCACCGCTTCTGTCCAAAATTTCATGTAAACTTGCCGTCAGTCACGTACATCTGATGCAGTGGGATTTGGGTTCGAGCGACTTGTGCAATGTCCCGTCGGGATGAGACATTGCTGACAATAAAAGTAAGATACCAAGCACAACTCTCACCAAGGGTTGAGATCGGGTCTCATCAACCAGTCCGAGAGCAACACAGTAGTGTTACACACAGTAGCATTCGACGACCTAGACATGCCGTACAATACTGTGCAACACACGACACGTAGTGAAAGACAACCACCAGGGGGATCGCTCCATGCCCTACCATAGCCCAGGTGCATCCAGGTCACCCATCTCTGATATACTACTCCAGCATTCCATTTTCTAATGAAGGCTCTTGCGCATTTCTTCGCTGGGACGTTTACTGTATACTACTTGCATATATGGGCGTCATTTGCTGGCATTCGGCGGATCTTTTCAGCACCAACTTGGAGTTATTTTGCATGGTTGATCGGCATTTACATCTGGATACGGGCATGGATATAGACTTGGGCTATGGTAGGGCATGGAGCGATCCCCCTGGTGGTTGTCTTTCACTACGTATCGTGTGTTGCACAGTATTGTACGGCATGTCTAGGTCGTCGAATGCTACTGTGGGTAATACTACTGTGTTGCTCTT
>QQTW01003752.1_pt1 | contig 11278 bp, 10 predicted proteins | sample 1904831 | NCBI WGS metagenome assembly QQTW01 (sample SAMN09435610, study PRJNA476489) | Subsurface metagenome, whole genome shotgun sequencing project.
GACGATAACGATTACTCAAACTCGCTAGGTACAGATACATTTACTCTTTTCCCAAATCGGCAAACTAATGTTTGCAATGTTTCCAGAACGATGAGATACCTCTGACTTCCTACAATGGACTCCGTAGTCCCAACAGACTCATACAGTAGCCCTGTGGGCGGTATGTTATCTGTTCCTTCTTGATCTGCGCTACCATTGCGCTCGTTACAGTGAACTGGAGCCAATCCTAACATTCCTTGTAGTGTCTGTACCTAGAGTACTCCGTGCTCTTATCCGTTGTCGTCCTTCCAATTAAAGTTATGATCGGCTGCAGGGATCTGATCGGTCAGCCTTACTCGGGTTTAACCACCTTCGCCGTAGCACCACCTTTGCCGCACGTTAGTGGTAATTGCCTGGAGCAGACCTAGAAGGCGCCTAAAGCCATAGCCTAATCGAGTCCTTTAGGGCATACTAATAGGGTAGAGTACTTGTGATGTTCTCGGCGCCTTTTAGATGCTGTCCGGGCGACCACTACTAGCGTGCGGCGGAGGTGATGCTACGGCGAAGCTGGTTAAACCCGAGTATGACAAACGAACAGTCATATTCGAGTCTACCTACTCTACTCCGTACCAAGCTTGTCTTCGTCCTCAATCAGCTTGAACTTGAGCCCACTTAGTGCATCATGGGTCCCAACGCGAAGATATTACCTCAAGAAGGCAAGAGAAATATCTTAATCACTAGTGCTTTGCCTTATGTTAACAACGTACCGCATCTGGGGAATATTGTGGGAAGCGTGCTTAGTGCGGACGTATTCTCAAGGTCGGTCACATAGCATGAAAAAGGCTTTCACAATCTTCTCACAGAATCTCTAGATATCATAAAGCTCGGGGAAATCCAACGTTGTACGTCTGCGGAACCGACGAATACGGCACCGCTACTGAAACCAAAGCACTCGAAGAAGGCCTGACACCACGAGAATTATGCGACAAATATGCAAAGGTGCATGCAGATATCTACGACTGGTTCGAGATTGGCTTCGATATTTTCGGCCGCACGTCAACACCCAAGCAGGAAGAAATCGTGCAGCACATCTTCAAGCAATTATTCCAGAATGGCTATCTAGTGGAGAAAGCCTCCCGTCAACCCTATTGCGAGAAACATAAATCGTTTCTCGCAGATCGCTTCATCGAGGGTACTTGCCCCAAGTGTGGATACGAGGACGCACGTGGTGACCAGTGCGATCTTTGTGGATCAGTCGACTATGAGGCCTTGGACCTCATTAATCCACGCTGCAAGATTGACCCGGACGTTACCCCTGTACCGCGGGACACACGGCATATCCACCTACGGCTCGACCAACTTCAGGCACAGATCGAAAGTTGGTCCCGGAAGGCGTCCTCCAACGGCGATTGGTCACCAAACGGCAAACTCATCACAGAATCGTGGCTGAAGCTGGGCTTGAGAGATCGTGGTATAACTCGTGACCTTAGCTGGGGCGTTCCGATCCCGCTAGATGTTTTCCCGGATGAGAAGGATCGAGAGATCTACAAGAATAAGGTTTTCTACGTCTGGTTCGACGCATGCATCGGCTATGTTTCGATCACAGCGAATTATACTGACGATTGGGAGACATGGTGGAGAGATCCCGAACATGTGCAACTATACCAATTCATGGGCAAAGATAATGTTCCGTTTCACAGTGTTATATTTCCCGGCTCGCAGATCGGTACGGGAGAGAAGTGGACCATGTTGCACCATCTTTCCACTACTGAGTACCTCAATTACGAGCACGGCAAGTTCTCCAAGTCCCGAGGTGTTGGGGTTTTTGGCAACAACGCCCGAGATACTAATATACCCGCGGACGTATGGCGTTACTATCTCCTCAAGAACCGGCCAGAAAGTGGCGATACCCAGTTCGAATGGCGAGCTTTTATCGAGCAGAACAACAACGAACTACTTGCCAAGCTCGGCAATTTTGTTAACCGGGTCATTAAGCTTGTCAACAGCAAGACGTACAACTCGACGATACCGGACTACACCGCGCGCCATGCGGATCATATCTTTGATCACGCCAAAGCGGAAATCAATCAATACCTGAAGCAATACTTGAATGAGATGGAGGCAGTCAGTCTCAGGTCTGGGTTGCAAACTGCAATGCATATCGCACAAGCTGGAAACAATTTTCTCCAGAGCAATAAATTTGACAATAAGTTGGCAGCAAAGGAACCCGAAAAGGCAGCAGCCGTCACGGGGATTGCAATCAACATGATTTATCTGTGCGCGAGCATCTTTGAACCCTACCTCCCAGCTACGTCGAGATCGATCCTGGAACAGCTGCAGGCACCTTTCCTCACCATTCCTGATCAATGGACTGCTGATGACATCAGACCGGGCCATCAGATCGGCAAGGCTAGATACTTGTTCTCGCAAATCGATCCGCAGAAAGAGGAAGAATGGCGCGTCCAGTTTGGCGGTACGCAAGCGGAGCGGCTGAGGCAAGACGAAGAGGCGGCGAAGAAGGCGGCCAGCAAGGCCGCAAGCAAGGCGAGGAAAGCGGAGAGGAGGGCCCTACAGATCGAACAACGAAGCGTGGAAGCGACAGCGATTGATGGCGCTACATCGACTGGAACCCAGGAGGCCGTCGATGCGATCACCGATGGCGTACAACAAGTGACTCTTCCCACATCATAACAGCTCGGCAAGTCCACATTGCCTCTGAGAGCCCCAAGATTATGTTGACGTCTATGATGCGTTTTGTTGCGACGGCGATTCAACAGGAGGGAAATCTCTGATCCGGACGTCATTCCACACCAGAAGATGGATTGCACCCGATTGATACCGCACCTGATGCTCGACGCTGAAACCGAATAAAATGATCCAAATATAGACTGGGGCCACTCGGAGAGTCGGTCGGCGTTGAATAGCGCAAAAGCTTGGACCGTTTAGAGTATCCTTCGTCACCGCACCCCTCGACGGTTGAGATTGGCACCGATGTGGGGTTATAGCGACCCGATATTGTGAAGTAAGGTGCTGCCACAACTTGCTAAATAATATATCCCATTGCTTATGGGTATCTGTTGGCATTCATCTTCTGTTCCGATATCGGTTTTATCTTCTTGTGATTGAGCCCCAATTACTGCCATGGCTGCTCTTCGATACCCGACATTCCGGGCTTTGCTGCGTTCTCAACGACCACATACTCCATTTACTTCCAGTCAGATGACTGGAACCTGTGGCAGCATGACATTCCGTCGGTTTTCTTATGCCAAGAGGTGGGTTGCAGATTGACACGACCGTTCTCCAACGCTAAGCATTCCGAACTGAAGGAATCGCAGACCTATGCGCCTGTTCCACGAGTGGCGAGAGCAACATCATCGTTTCGATGAATCGTCCATCGACTTTGCCTACATGCCCCAGCATACTTTAACAGGCGCGGCTCCTCCAGAGATCATACGTACTCCCCTCTTGCCGCATAACGATTCCCCAACAGGCCATAAGGAACCGGATGAAAGCGTCATTCGTCACCAAATCTCCCTTGTCAGCGCCGATAGTACCCATATCGAAAGCCCATCTGCTATGAGTGAGGTTACCGACAATTTTGCTTTTGACATGCCCCTTGACTTGACCAATAAAATGACGGCCGCAGCCTTGAAGATGACCGAGGTTCCGATGGAACAAATGAGAGAGGCCGGCACTCTGCGTCAACTCTGGACTGAACTTATGGACGATCTCTTTGGGTCGAAGCCTATCCCCCGAGCTTAAGGGACTGCAATATTGAATCGACACTTGCCGTGGTCGACTTGCATGAACCTCATCTTTTGACGGCAGTCTCCTCGAAAGACACGACTTGACGAAGTGATGGAATTGAGAATGTGCAGCTTGAAAGACTGGCGACTGAACTGGAGCAGTTTGGCCATGAGGGGCGTAGCATCTTGCAAGAACGTTGCTTGGGAAATCAGCACATTGTGAATCAAATGAATATGGCGCTAAGAGATCGATTAAATCAGCTATGCTTTTGAATACAATAGATAGCTCTGCAAGACTTATAACAGGCGTCGTCCTTCCATTCAGTACCTCTCAGGGCTTGACAGAGTAACATGCTCCAGAGTAGGAGAATATACATGTGATGGTCAATGAAAGTACTCGACCTTTGATCTCATTATATAGTTGTACGTCCTTCGTTACATTGGAACCTGGCGGCTGGTGCTGAAGTTGTTAATGCTGATACTTTTCCGCAACTGTCAGTCATAGTGTTTGGAGAAGAAAAGGTGCGAAAACCTAAGCCTCAGGGGCTGGTGGCGCCCGCAGCCTTACAGCTAGCGACAGCTTGGGCTAAGGTAAAATCCCTTACTCTATCTGTACCTCCAGCTATAATCCACTATCTTTGTGATTTGTCGTTTGGGAGTCTGGGAGATATCCCAATTGCTATGCGGTGCATCGAGACCGAACTCCTGATGCGTTTTTAAGACCGCAATGTCCCACGAGCAAATTAGCGACACAGGCTCCGAGGATTCAGGTGAGGAGGCCACCTCGCTCCTTGTCAGCCAAGGTCACACCGGACAACACAATATCTCCAGCAGCAACTTAGGACGGTCAAGGGTACCCGTGATTGAGCGCCGTCAACCGTCCACTGCTGTTAGGCCTTCAAATGGATTGCCACGGAAATCTCGGACACCTAACCGTGTTCGTTTTGACATTGAGCAGAACAGCAATGGGGAAACCGCGACGACTTCTCATACAGCCGATTTTGATGACGATGAAGGATATCTCATGCATGATCCCTCAATCGAAGAACGCGGCGAATCTACCCAGCGTCCTCCCTTGCTTACGGGAATTGAGGCGCCCAGCGTCACGGTTGCGAGCACAGATTTGGATGTGGATGCGGAGCATTTGCTTGACATTGGCCGGCCAAAGAGTGGTATGAGAAGTGCTTTTATGAATATGGCAAACAGCATCATGTATGTGAGTCACCTGTTGGCCCCGCATGGATCTATCGATTCGCAGTCGCTCACGCTGTACAGAGGCGCTGGTATCATAGGTTTGCCATTCTGAGCCCAATATCCACCCAGCCGTAATGATGAACATGTTCAGGTCAACCTTATGCTTTTCGACAAGCTGGGATGACTATGGGGATCTTACTGCTGGTTGTGCTCACCGTCACAGTATGTTTGATCTTGCCATCAACTGGGCGAGGTGAATTGATCGGCCATATTCTAGGTTGATTGGACCATCCGCCTTATCGTCACCAATTCGAAGCTTAGTGGTGCAAATTCGTTCCAGGCCACCATGGAGCACTGCTACGGGCGATCTGGACTTGTTGCGATCTCTGTGGGTGCTCATCACACCTGCGCTTACATCTTCCGAGGCGACTAAGTCAATGTAGGTGGCTCAGTGGGCGTTGTAAGCTGGCATCTGATTTACTCGCAGTCCTTGTTCTAACGGAATCCCCCCAAGCGCGTTCGGAGGGATGCTTGCCTTTTGCATTGTTGTTGGGGATACTATCCCACACGTCATGGCCGCAATGTTTCCCGCCTTGTCTGACATGTCGTTCCTTTGGCTCTTGACCAACCGACGAGCGGTGATAATCATCTTCATTCTGGGTATTTCCTACCCCTTGTCGTTGTATCGTGACATTGCAAAAGTACGTACTTCGAGTCGCCAAATGAAGTCTGCGTTGAAACTAACCTCCAACAGTTGGCAAAAGCATCTACGCTGGCGCTTGTCAGTATGCTAGTCATCTTGTTGACCGTCATCACTCAAGGCTCGAGGATTCCAACGGACCTTCGTGGTGCTGTGAAGGAATCTTTGTTAGTTCAATCAGGGGTCTTTCAGGCAATAGGGGTCATTTCCTTTGGTCAGTCCGGAATTTCCGACCAGAACTTGGGCAAAGTAGACTGACCCTTGGCAGCTTTCGTGTGCCGTACGTCCCACGAAACGCTACTCGCCATCCCGCGTTGGCTGACCAGCCGCTCTAGATCACAACAGCCTACTCATATATGGATCGTTGAAGAAACCGACCATGGATCGGTTTGCTCGGGTTACCCATTACTCAACATTTATTTCCATGGTGGCCTGCCTGGCTATGGCTCTGACGGGTTTCCTAACCTTCGGCGATAAGACTTTAGGTAACGTCTTGAACAATTTCCCGACGGATAATGTTATGGTCAACATCGCTCGTTTGTAAGTCGATCATCAAGTTATGGCTCTGGATCTGACAAGTATTAGTTGCTTTGGGCTGAACATGCTGACAACGTTACCCTTGGAGGCCTTTGTTTGCCGGGAGGTTATGATCAATTATTGGTTTCCGGACGAGCCATGGGACCCAAACCGTCATCTCATCTTTACCAGCGCGCTCGTTGTTTCGGCCACGGCATTATCTTTGATCACTTGCGATCTTGGAGCGGTATTTGAGTTGATTGGAGCAACCAGCGCGTGTGCGCTTGCGTACATTCTCCCACCTTTGTGCTATATAAAGCTGAGCACGCGGAGTTGGAAGACGATACCGGCGTACTTGTGTGTGGTGTTTGGAGCTGTGGTGATGTTGATCAGTCTGGTGCAAGCGACGACGAAGATCATCCGAAGTAAGACCCTTCCCTACGGCTGACTGCGTTGCAACGTTCACTCATCATGACATTATGCAGACGAGAGCGATACAGAGACTTGCTAAGCACGATTTGGAGCTGTCGACCCTGTGATGTAGTAGTGTATATCAAGAGTAAAGCCGGGACAGCCCACGCAGCTTTAGGCCAGGAGTCTCGATTCGCACAGGGATGCTGTCGATGAGCGAGCAGTTCTATTGAAGCAACAGAAAATCAGGTTGGCTTGGGCGGGACGAGCTGTGTTCTCCTAAGTGTAGAAATGAAAGGAGTCGGATGGTGGCCGCCCCGAGCGATACGGAGCGTTTCGGCTGTGATCGACCATGACAGAAATCTAAGGTACTGCACTACTATATTGTGATGGATCGTAAGTAGGGCGAGCTCATGAAGGGCATCCTGGGCGCTTCGAGCACGTGGAAGGGAATGGAAGATGAATTAAATGAAGGTAATCTTAGTGAAGTGAATGAGTCGGCCTTCGCTTGTTCTCTCGCACATCCGAGCGAGATTGCTTCTTCTTCAATAAATGTCCTCATCTTCATTCCAACTCCCTTAGCTCATTTCTTTCACCCAGTCTGCCTTTTTCCCTCACTGTCAAGCAGATACAGACTGTGGCCGCCTCATCCACTACTGATATGACCATGGTACTTGTTGTGGTTCCCTGATCTTTACTAACTGGCGGCTTTGACAACATCGTCAATATGGCCCAACAGCAAACATCTACCAATGCTGTTGACCTTGAGCGTGATGTCCGTCTACGGCAGATCCAAATGGTACGCCTTTTTTCTTTCGTTGATACGTACCTACACCACCTTTTAGCATGTCTCATGGTAACCCGGATCTTCTAGGAAGCCTTGGGAACCTCGCGCCGAGATTTTCTCACAACACATGATAGTGCTGATCAATTCCTGGGCCGCTTGTCGACGTCTAACGTCGAGTGCCACCGTCGTGCCAACCAGACTGGCACCGACGAAAGCAAGGCTGCCAAAACTCAGCGTGATATCTTGGCTGGCTGGAACTGTATGCTTTGTCCCACTGATCAAGTACAGCTTGCTGGATTGACGCCTTGTGTAGCAGCTTGGGAGAACCTCCAGAACGACGACGCTCTGGAGCAAGGCCTGGAAGACATCAACGCTGGTCAGAGCCATCGAGCTCGTCTCTTGACACTTGTGCCTCAGGTCCAAGCGGCTTCCTCCGCAGCAGACGAGGTTCAAGGCCGAGGTAGAGGTGGCTTCAATCCTCGAGGCACCGGACGTGGTGGCCGTGGATGTAGTATCATCGGTAGTCGACCCGTGCGAACTGCACGTAAAAGGTTTGTTTGGCTTACCTTTCCTTTACTGGCCCGGTAGCTGATATGGGAGCAGAATCCCTATCGACGACGACAAGGATCGCCCCACTCAACCCGCCGCAGCCCTCAAAATTGCTCTTCCTTCTGCGTCGAGGATGCCTAATGTTCCTGCTCTCAAGATCAAATTTCCAACGATCTCGGATACTACCGGATCGTCAACAGTAGATAATACAAGCCGTGTAAGGATACAGTATGTCATGCACTTTCCCTATGTCTCTTTCTCTTGTCTGAACATGAGGAGTCCAGGGAACTTTACACTAGTACCATCTGGACAATTCATGTCTCATATAGCCATACCCGCTGACACTACAACTACGTCTCAAAGCCTTGCCACGGCTCACAGAGTACAATCTTCTGTTCAGCCAAAACAGCCACTAAATTTCTCTGCTGATGTCACATCTTCGAGCAAACCTTTGGAGGCGACTATCCAGACTGTAGCGGATACGATGTCTGCAGAAGAACCAACGGCGTCGAAAAGAACACATCCAGGCGAGGTGTCAAATCAATCTTCTGCAGTTCTCTCAGATGGTGATACTAATAGGTCTGGTAACAAGCAATTGCCTTCCCTTCATCGTTCATACGCGGCCGATCTCTTGGGTATGGATTTCGAGGATACTAATAAGCTCCCAAAGCCGATGCAGCTCAGTGATACGACCCACACACACCGAAGCATATTCTCGCTGCCTCCTGCCCAACCCTCTCTTGAGCTGTTTAGTTCACAGCTCTCGTCCTATCTCCCCATACTGAAGGGCGTATTGCCACCAGAGAGCTGGGAGAAGTTAGAATCGGTTGGTGTTGATCTTGCGAGGCGGATTCAGGAACCGGCCAGCGATGCAAGCCAGCAATCGTCCGGTATCGTTCTATCATCAGAGCCGGAACGAAAATCCAATGAGAAAGAGAGCCCAGCAATCCAGGGTAGAGCAAGTGCCGTTGGGCAGACTCAAGCATTCAGCCATGCTGGAACCCAGCAGCAGCCGAGCTTAACGTACCGAGCCCGCAAAAAAGTCGGCCAGCCAGCTCGAGGTCTAGCAAGTGCAGTGCAACAGCAGACCTTGGCGTGGGGTAAGGATGTCATCTCTGGCGCAGAGACTGGCAGCACTTCCATCCTTGGTGAGAATATTAGTCGTTGGCGGTTCAGTCGCCGCCGGATATCTGTGGATTCTCTCGCCTCTGTTGTTTCTGCAGGGAGTTCTACCGCGCTTAGTGAGCGTATTGACCAGTTGCAGATCGGTGAATCGCGACCTCCCACGAATCCTTCAGTAACTGGAATCAAGGAGACATATGCCACAACAAATCCTTTCGGGCCAAAGCCAACTAGGGGTTCTACATCAGGCATTTCATTATCAACCAGCCCTCCACCTACTTCAACAGCAAAGACCCCTGGCGTACACGTCACAGGACCCGAGTTACCGCTCTTCCTACGTTCGGAGGTCAGAGCCAATGACCCAGCTGCCGCAATACAAGCGGAGTATGCAGCGAATTTTCCTGGCCGTTTGAGTCGTCAGGAGCCGGCGGGAAATTGGACATCAGGTGCCACCGTGGTCTCGCAAGGTGCGCCTTTTGTAAAAGAGAGTAGTTCATCTCGAGAGCAGAGCTACTCGCGCGAGATTGGTGCCACTGGAAGCAGGCCTGAGAGTACGTTTTCCTACGAACGACAGTCTTCAGTACACATCACGCGGAAGAAGCCATGCTAATTGCGTTCAGATCTCATCCGCGATCGTGACTCTACGAGATCCCGGAATAGTTCTATTATCTCTGCCAGCGTTGCAAGGAAAGAGCTTGGCGAAGCCCGAAACCCATCTCGACGCACAAACGATATTCAACCTGAGGTATCCGATGAAGCGACAGATGGCTCTACCTTTGATGGTAATCTCCCGAGATTCCATCCGCGACTGGGCAACCCCAGCGTGCTTCCGTCGCGTGGGCTACGTCCCACCCAGACCTATTTCCCTGATACCAGAAGACGTACCCGTGTGCCGCCCGGTCCCTCCCTGCCCAGTTTCCTTGCGAACGTGCAAGCAGCTAAAGATCCCGGTGCTGCGGCTGTGGAGCAGTACTCATGGGACCATCAACATGCGCCCAACAAGAAAAGCACCAGACCCTAATGTTTCCGCCAACAGTTTTGAAAGCTTGAAGGCGGATGGTTCTGGGTCGAGTCCAATGTGGATGGCCAGGTTCCGTTTGTTCTTGTCAAGCCATTTGCAAGTGCATTCTCTAGCTGACCTTCAATTAAAGCAGAACTATAATTCCGGAGACTGGGCAGAATCGCCATCGGCAACGGATGTCCAGCTTGGCCATAGCTGGAAAATTGGGTGAGATTGCTACGGCAAAACGAGAGTCTGTTTGTTACCCGTATTTTATGATACGAATATCTGGCGGCGATGTAACGCGAGAAAAACCTAATAGTGGCAGTCAAAGCTTGAGTGTAAGCTCAATCATTGCGTGTAATAGAATTAAGCGTGGTGGACAATCAATTTGTTATTTCCTGCAATAAGCCGTTTCTAATATTTAGATGAATGGTTGCTTTGAGTCAGTCCCTGTTCTAATGTAGTCAAGTCTCTCTTGTTTCATACTACTAACACACCAATCTCATCTCCCTGCGCCGTCCCATGTATGCCTTAAACAGCTTCCCAATCGCTCACAGATACTGAATACTATCCCGGTGCTGGAAGGAGAGGATCACGTATTCGCTGACGCTTGACATCTCCACCCGCACCCGCATCTGGAGCAAGGTTGACTGTTGTGGATGTCACATCGCCAAGCGCTGGTCGTGATTGCCTTGCAAATATCATCAGCAAACTTATCATTCGCACCTTCTCATCGGACGCCGTTGCAGCTGGGTTCCGAAATCCCATCGGTATGACCCTTACGCCAATGTAGGCCGCACTATCGGCGCCAGATTACAGTCTAACTTGAAAGCACACCGCAGGTCAGCGTCATCCTCACAGCTCAGAAAGAGATCCCCAGGCACGCTTCGCCGAAGCAAATAGCTCGTCCAGTGCAAAGCAGTCGGACCAGGGAGCCCGTGATCCTGCATACCTCCAACAAGCTACTCACCAAGACCTCAAACCTGCAAAACAAAATACTCTGCCGCCTTTCGTTCCCAGTATACTGCACGATGCGCAAGCGGGAGCTCAGCAAAGACCGCAAAGAGCAGAACAGAAGGACAATCCGGCATGTCCCCATGGTCCATCCTCGTTTGGAACGCCGCCCCCAGCTGTGTTAACCTCCGTCAGCAGTAGCCCCCCTCTAGGATTCTTTACGGCACGAGCAGCCGAAACTATCCAGAGCGCTTCTGGCATACCCCCACAAGCGCCTTCCTTCAATCCCCATCTAGAAAGCCCATCAATCAGGAAGA
>QQTW01003753.1_pt1 | contig 11276 bp, 13 predicted proteins | sample 1904831 | NCBI WGS metagenome assembly QQTW01 (sample SAMN09435610, study PRJNA476489) | Subsurface metagenome, whole genome shotgun sequencing project.
TACCCCAACCGAAGGTCAAATGATTTATTTAGAAGATATTGCCCAATTTTTAGCTGATTTTTTGGCTATAGAGCGCTTTAGTAACGATCAAAATGGTATATATGTACCATCAAACCGAGCGATCGCCCGTTTGGGATTAGTTTTAGAACCTTGGTCAGATTTAGCAAAATGGACGAGAAAAGAACGTATAGATGCTTTATTTTTGCATCGACCTTGGCAACTCCAACCAGAAAAATTAGCCGCAGATCTAGGTGTAATTGCTTATCACTTGGCTTTTGATGAATATCTTACGCTAGGCTTCAATCCTCGACTAGCAACAGTACTAGGAATGTCAAACTTAGAAGTGCTAGGCAAAAAAGAAGAACGCCCGATTGGGATGATTGGCGAAATTGCTAGGCATAATTTTGATAGTTATTGCGATCGCATCGATCAAGTTTTCAACGGCTACGATAAAGCAGCACCTGGTAATTGTACAGAAATCGTGCGGGTAGCTGTAGTTGGGGCGATGAATGATGCATTAGTGCGCGAAGCAGCAGAACGCGGCGCAAATATTTATATTACAGGGCAACTAAGACAACCAGGCGAGGATGCTTTACTAGAAACAGGCATAGGCTGTATAGCAGTTGGTCACAGACGATGCGAGGAATGGGGATTAAAAGCTTTAGGCGGAGTATTAAGAGAACGTTGGGCTAAATTAGAGATTTTATTCCCGAACTAGGTAATTTTCCACAATCTGTAAAATCCGTTCTGCTGCACGCCCATCGCCAAAAGGATTGATAGCTGTCGCCATTTTTTCATAAGCCGCCGAGTCGCCTAATAATTCTTTTGCAGCACCAACAATTTGGCTGGGATTAGTCCCTACCAACCTAGCTGTACCTGCTGTAACAGCTTCCGGTCGTTCTGTAGTTTCGCGCAATACCAACACAGGTTTGCCTAAACTTGGGGCTTCTTCTTGCAAGCCACCAGAATCAGTTAACAGAAGATGAGATCTAGCGATCGCACCTACTAATTGGGCATAATCTAATGGTTCGGTTAAAAATACGCGCCCATGACTGCCCAAAAGTTGCTGCAAAGGTTCGCGGACTGTAGGATTGCGGTGTAAGGGCAAAAGTAACGCTGTATCAGGGAACATCTCTAATAATTGCAAAAATCCTTGAGCAATGTCATAAAGCGGTTCTCCCCAATTTTCTCGGCGATGGACTGTTGCGAGTATTACGCGGTATTTATCCCATTCCAAGCCTGCAATATCGCAAGCTGGCTGACGTTTGGCGACAGTAAGTAATGCATCAATAACTGTATTTCCGGTATGGTGAATTTCTCCAACTACACCAGAACGTTGCAAATTCTCTACAGCCAAAGTTGTCGGCGCAAAGTGCAACTGACACAACTGTGAAATCAACCGCCGATTAGCTTCTTCAGGAAAAGGATTGTATAAATCGTCAGTGCGCAACCCAGCTTCTACATGACCTACAGGAATTTGTTGATAAAAAGCTGCTAAAGTTGCCGCAAAAGCTGTAGTAGTATCGCCTTGGACGATAACGAAATCGGGTTTATTTTCTTTAAATAATCCTTCTAGCCCGCGTAAACTACGTTCTGTTATATCAGTCAGCGATTGTCCTGGCTGCATAATTTCCAAATCTCGATCAGCTTTGAGGTCAAATAGCTGCATTACTTGTGCGACCATTTCCCGATGCTGACCTGTTAAAATCACCTGTACGTCAAAATTACTCGCGCTTTGAAATACCTGGATTACCGGAGCAAGTTTGATTGCTTCGGGGCGAGTGCCTAAAATAATATTAATTTGCTGTTTTTGCTTGTTCATGCCCTTAAAGATACGGTTACAAGTTCACGGAATCAAGTAGGTAAACCAACTATAAACGCCCTCAGTGTTAAATTGCGGCAATGCTAACCGCCAAGTTTTACCTTCTTTTTGCCTTTGCAAATATACTTCAAAGGGATTTTTCTGCTGAGTCAATTTTTGTTTTGGTAGCTTAATTGTCAAGTCATAAGTACCTTTGACGCGAAAACCAGGTAAGTCTTGAATGCTAATCGGCTGCTTTTGAGCAATATTGACTCGTTTAATATCTAAATCGCGGACTTGCTGCTGCAATTGTTGCTGAGTTTGCTGCATTTGCAATGCGATCGCTTTTTGCACCAATTCCCTATTTGGTTCCATCCCTACACTGCTACAAGCACTCAGCAATGCTACCAGCACTATCAAAATAAACCGCCACATACCTTGTTGACCTACATTCATATATCTATTGCCAGCGCTAGTATAAGCTTGGGGCGACTCCTATTTCTCAACTAACTATGTCAAAAAAGACTATTGGCATCGACAACCAGCTTTACGATTATCTACTATCTGTTTCGCTGCGAGAATCAGATGTATTAAGGCAGTTGCGAGAGGAAACTAACTTGCATCCTTACAAAACGATGCAAATAGCCCCTGAACAAGGGCAATTCATGGCTTTATTAGTCCAACTATTGGGCGCAACTAAGACGCTAGAAATTGGAGTTTTTACTGGCTATAGTACTTTATGCGTGGCGCTTGCTCTTCCTCCTGATGGTAAAGTTATCGCTTGTGACGTTAATGAGGAATATACTCGCGTAGCTCAAAGATATTGGCAAGTAGCAGGAGTAGCTAATAAGATAGATTTAAGATTAGCACCAGCTTTAGAGACTTTAGAGCAGCTATTGGCATCTGGGCAAGCAGAAACGTTTGATTTTGCTTTTATTGACGCAGATAAGTTAAATTACCAGCAATATTACGAAAAATCACTGCAACTAATTCGTCCTGGTGGCTTAATTGCCATTGATAATGTATTGTGGTCGGGAAGAGTTGCTAATCCTCAAGATCCTGACGAAGACACTCAAGCAATTCGCGCCTTCAATCAGAAATTGTATCAAGATGACAGAGTAGAAATTAGTTTAATTGCGATCGCTGATGGATTAACCTTAGCCCTCAAGAAAATATGCAACTAAATCTTACTTCTGCACTCAAAGAATGGGCTGTAGCTGTGGAAGCCTTAGAACAAGGTAAAACAATTATGCTACTGCGCAAGGGTGGAATTAGCGAACAAGGCGGGCGTTTTCAAGTCAAGAGCGATCGCGTTTTACTTTACCCTACCTACGAGCATCAACAACCAACGCTGCTAAAATCTGGCTATAGAGAACAAGTAACTCCAGTCACATCCGGTTGGCATCCAGAAACAATTACTATTTCTAGCTGGGCGGAAATTACCCATATTTTACCTGTAAATGAGGAAAATATTGTCGAGGCACTGCTACCTTACCATATCTGGAACGAGCAATTAACGCGCGATCGCCTCAAGTGGAAACCTCGTCAACCAATTTATATTTTACTGTTACGCACTTATAAGCTAGCACCCCGAACAATTGTTTATAGTTCAGAGTACGGCGGTTGTAAGTCATGGATTAATATAACAGAAGCGATCGCCCTTGATGATACTCAGCCAGTTTTGTCTAATACTGATTATCATCAATTAACATCTGAAATTCGCCATACTGTCTCAGCGAAAAGCCATGAAGCTTAGTTAAATGTAAATAACTGCTTAACTGACTGCAAATCCATCAAACTGCCGCATATAAGGCGAATGATATGCCAAGACAATATCTTCTTTTGGCACTCCCAACTCCACTCATTCATCGGCAAACCCAACTTCTGTTCCGTCATATTGCACCCAAATCTTGCCGTCTTTAATGTCAATATGAACGGAGCAACCATAAATCCGCTCTCCTCGATCCCAGCCTGCGCTGACAACTTGATAGCGATCGTGTTCAATATCAAATATCGTATATTGCTCAACTTCGCCATAGGCAGGTTTGTAGCCTGCATACTCTGTTAATAGTTGTTTAATATATTGACGATATTGTTCTAGCTTTTCCATGACACAATCTCCTCTAAGAGTGCTTGTCTCACAGATCCATGAAACGCATCCCTTACAGACATTTTAGTTTGCCAGTTTTTAAACTGGTAACGATATAACAGGTAGAAAAAAGTTAAGCCTAAATAATAGAATTATCAGCTTCACCTGTATATAAACATCCGTGGAATTCATTATGCATAATGTACATTACCAAAAAGATAGTAATGCTTGGATTATTCAAACGTGGGCTGCTTTTATTCTTTCTCTGGGTATGACGACAGTAGGAATTGTTAACTTACCTGTAAATAATTGGTTAAAAGGCTTCATGGGTATGGGTTTGGCTTTCAGCGTTGGCTCAACTTTTACCTTAGCAAAAACAACTAGAGACTTACACGAATCGAGAAAAATAACTGCCAGAGTAGACGAAGCCCATGTAGAAAAATTGTTATCCCAGAACCATCCGTTAAAATAAATTGCTTAAGTATTTTTCCCACAAAAAAGAGGTTGCGATCGCAACCTCTTTTTCACTACTAATATTTTGCTTTCTTCCGAGCTAGTTTTTCCTGCTTTCTGCGCCGCCTGTGAGCCGCAACTACAGCCTCCTCTACTGGATAACCAGCAAGGGGAATTACCTGAAATTGCCGTTCTTCTTCGCGTTTTTTGACTTCAGTGTAATCTAGCCAATGAATGCAATCTACAGGGCAGGTATCGATCGCTTCTTGGACAATCTCTTCACAATCCCCATCTTGGCGAATTACGCGCGATCGCCCATAATCTGGTTCAATATAGAACGTGTTTCGAGCTACATGAGCGCAATGCTTGCAACCAATACAGGTAACTTCATCGACATAGACACCCTTTTGCCGCACTATACCGCCCAATTCTGGCTCCAAACCAGATCTATCGGGTGCATCTCGAAAAACTCCCCCTAGTTCTGGTTCTAGCTGCGATCGCTCTTCTGACGCAAAATCAGACATTATGCACTCCAGCGCTGCACTAATAGGCGAATTGAACCGTCTGCATTTTGTTGTTGCTCGGAAACTTGAAAGCCTTGTTTCGCTGTTTCGCTCAAAACTGTATGGTAGGCGTAACGCTGCGTAACCTTGCTCAAAAATCCATCTACCGATAAATTTTGCTGCCAGTACTGCAAATCTGCTACTAACTCGTACTCTTTACCGTTCCAGCTAAATCCTAAGTCGTAACCGTTCTCTTGCTCAATAGCGATTTGGGCATTACGAGTTTGACCGCGATAGCCGCGTACTGCTTGTGGTCCTGATTTCCATTCGATTCCTAGGTCAGTAAGCGCAGCTTCTAAGGAGGCAAGATTGCGGATTTGAGTTTTGATTTGGCTAAAGTGTGACATAGTGTTTGTTGGTTGGAGGAGGCTAAAACTAGATAAAAACTTAAATATTCAGTTACCACTGGCTCAGAGAAGTCTGATTAGTGGCAGTATTTGTCTGATAAAGCTTGGCAGCGAAAAAATCGGCAGTTTGTTCTTGGTCGAGTACCGTTCCTAATTGAGCTTCAATAGCGGCTGTAACTTCAGCGCACGATGCCCCAATAATGCCCGTTACTTTTTCCTGAACCCTACCATCTGGGTAGATGACGAACTCTAATGTTTCCATACTCTTAAATGAAATCCATATAGCTTATAACTACACATTTACAACCAAATGGATACAAAATTTTACAATACCCTAAGTAATAGTGCTTTCCTCACTGTGTCAGTTGTGACTTGATGTTTCATCTATCGAATTATATAAAGTCAAAACTTAACAAAAGTTACAACTAAATGAGGGTACACATCGGTTATTTGTCAGTTTCCCTTAACTCTTGGCTGTCGTCAAGATATGTGTAGAAGTTTAACAACTAGCACCAATACCTGGAAAATCCTAAAAATTCAGTAACATTAAGCGTCGCGGTGCGCATTTTTGCGGTAAAAATTAACGATAATTAAAGTTCTTCAGGGTGGGTAACAGGCAATGAATAGCGATCGCACAAAAAGTTCTACTACCTCCGCACCTATGCGCGTTGGGGTACTTGGGTTCGGTGGATTAGGGCAAGCCGCAGCGAGAGTAATTGCTCCCAAGCAGGAAATGCAATTGGTAGCTGTAGCGGATCTCAAAGGTTACGCTTATGCCTCAGAAGGTTTAAATTTAGATAATTGTTTAACTGCTTACCAATCTCAAGGCTCAATTGGATATATAGAAACTGGTGGGACGCTAAGTAACCAAAGCATTCAAGAATTAATCGAACGCTCTAATAGTATAGATGGCTACTTTTTAGCTTTGCCTAACTTACCCAATACATTCATTGCGTCTGTAGCGCAAATGTTTATCGAATCAGGTTGGCGCGGCGTACTGGTAGATGCGATTAAACGTACTAGCGCCGTTGAGCAATTGCTAGATTTGCGTCAAGAACTACAAACAGCAGGAATTACTTACCTTTGCGGTTGTGGCGCAACCCCAGGCTTATTAACAGCAGCAGCAACGCTAGCGGCTCAAAGTTATGCCGAAATTCATCAAGTTAAGATAACTTTTGGTGTGGGAATTGCCAACTGGGAAGCTTATAGAGCAACAATTCGAGAAGACATTGCTCACTTACCTGGATACAGTACAGAAAGCGCTAGAGCAATGAGTGATGCTGACGTAGAAGCATTGCTAGATAAAACAAACGGTGTGCTGACATTAGAGAAGATGGAACACGCCGATGATGTGATGTTGGAATTGGCAGGAGTATGCGATCGCGATCGCGTTATAGTTGGCGGTGTAGTCGATACCCGCAATCCCCAAAAGCCCCTCAGCACCAACGTCCAAGTAACGGGGAGAACATTTGAAGGCAAAATCTCAACTCATACTTTCACGCTAGGCGATGAAACCAGTATGGCAGCCAACGTATGCGGACCAGCCTTTGGCTATCTCAAAGCCGGAGTATCTTTACATCAACGAGGCATATATGGCTTATTCACAGCCGCCGAAATTATGCCCCAATTTGTTAAGTAAAAAGTGTGGGGGAAGGAAGATAACTAATTCAATCAACTCTCCCCATCTCCCCATCTGCGTCCATTTGCGTCCATCTGCGTTCGCCATCTCCCCATCTCCCCATCCTCTACATCGCATTCCTCAGTAACAGTCGGTACTTGATAAACAAAGGGTAAATTAGCGCCTTGCAAGCCGCGCCTGATTCTTTCTGGAGTTTCAGGGAAAATAACAAACAAAGGATAAATAGTATTAGCTCCTTCGCTAAATATATGCTTGTAGCGAGGGGGCATCAACCATTCGTAGTCCTTATCTAAGAAAACTTGGATTTGTCGCCAACGCTTGAGTAAGTCAGAAAAATCTTCGTCAGGGCGATGAATAAAAATAAAAATTTCTACACCTGTTTTGATTTTCCACTCAGGATCGCACATCAAAATCGCGACTTCACAAGGCAGCATTATTGCTGGTGCTGTTTTATTTACACTACCTTCAGGCAATGTAGATGAGGGCTGGCGCAGTTTGACAATAGGTAGTGGAATAGTAATTAAGCTTTCCTCTGGGCGGCGCAGACTAGGAATCGTCTCCAGATAAGGGCGGTGTTGCTTGAGCAGAGCGATCGCGCGATCGTTATTGCTATACTCTGCTAGCAACTGTTCGTAATCGGATTTTTTAATAGTCATGTGGCAAACCAGCTGAATCTTTGCTGAATATTACGAATTTCAATAAAAACTTAAATTTAGTCTGTAGGAGCTTTCATTTAATAACCGCAATTAAAAGCTCCTACATAGCTGGGTTTAATCTAGCCCAGCTTCTCAAACACTTTGAACATCGGCAGGTACATTGATAGCAAAATTGTCCCTACCATACCGCCCAAGACTACAATCATGACTGGTTCAATCACACTAGTTAGCGCTTTTACTGCCTGTTCTATTTCATCTTCATAAAAATCAGCAACTTTCATCAACATTTGGTCTAATTCTCCAGTTTCTTCGCCAATACTAATCATTTGAATCGCCATCAGCGGGAAAACGTCGTCTTTCTTCAAAGCAACGCTAATCATGCCACCCTGTTGAATCTCTTGCCTAGAAGCATCCAAGGCATTAGCAATTACTTGATTTCCAGCAGTATCTCGAACAATCTCCAATGCTGTAAGAATTGGTACGCCTGAGCGAGTCAAAGCCCCAAAAGTTCGGCTAAAACGAGCTACCGCTGATTTTTGAATCAAGTCTCCAAACAAAGGCATCTTCAAAGAAAGACGATCTATAGTCTCTCTACCTAACCGAGTTTTGTAGTACTGCTTATAGAAAAAGCTGCCACCAATAAATATAGCGATCGGAATAAAAATCCGCCAACTTCTAAGCACTTCACTAATTGTGAGCATGAACTGAGTCAAGGCTGGCAGTTCAACGCCTAACTGTTTGAAAATATCAGCAAAAATAGGAATCAGAAATATAGTCATGCCCAGGAATATCAGCACAGCTAAAAAGCCTACGGCTACGGGGTAAGCTAATGCTGACTTTACTTGATTTTGCAGCCTAGCCACGTCTTCTAATAGCTTAGACAAGCGATTCATTACTTCGTCGAGTACGCCGCCCACTTCCCCAGCTTGAACCATGCTGACGTATAAGTTATCAAAACAAGCAGGATGCTTGCGCATTGCTTCAGAAAGGGTGACACCCTGCTGCACGTCTTCGCTAATTTCTAGTAAAGCTTTTTTTAACTTAGGATTACCAGCTTGTTCGGCTAATACTCCGAGGCTTCTGACGATCGCAACTCCAGCATTAGTCAAAACCGCAAACTGCCTAGAAAAAATAGCTTTATCTTTAACTGAAACGCTGGTAAATGCTGCTTGAAATTGATCTAAGTTAAGATCGCCACTGAATTTAAATTCTTGAGCTTGTTTCAAGTCTTGAATTACAAAACCCCGTTCTCTCAAGTTAGAACGGGCTGCAAACGGAGTATCGGCAGTAATTTTCTCTTTTCTAGCATTGCCTTTGGCATCTCGAACGCGGGCAACATAAGTAGGCATAGTTTATATCCAAATAATAGTGAAAACTTGTATATAGCCGAAAGATATGGGATGAAGAATAAGTATCTTCCTCATCCCTAACAGTGGTTATTTAACGGGCAGTACCAGTAGCAACACCTGGTTTTGCGCCTGGTGCGCCAGCAGTAGGTACGCCGCCAATGAGACGCTGCAATTCGTCTGTTTTGGAAGTTTTGGACATAGCTGCCTCAAAAGAAATTGTCCCCGCTTTGTAGAGATCGGCTAAAACTTTCTCTAACGTTTGCATCCCCAATTTGCCGCCAGTTTGGATTGCTGAATAAATCTGTGCTGTTTTGCCTTCCCGAATTAGGTTAGAAATAGCAGGGGTAACAATCATAATTTCTTGAGCCATTACCCGTCCAAATTCATTCGGCTTAGGCTTTTTCTTAGATACCAAAGTTTGACTAAATACAGCGACTAATGAGTTAGACAACTGAACGCGCACTTGTTGTTGCTGTTCGGGAGGAAATACGTCTACCATCCGGTCAACAGTCTGAGATGCCGAACTTGTGTGCAGTGTGCCAAATACTAAGTGACCTGTTTCTGCGGCAGAAATTGCTAGCTGTATAGTTTCTAAGTCCCGCATCTCGCCCACTAGAATTACGTCTGGATCTTCGCGCAGAGCCGCACGTAAGGCGTTAGCAAAACTTTTGGTATCTTCACCAACTTGACGCTGGTGAATCAAGCTTTTGAGCGGTTCGTAAACAAATTCAATCGGGTCTTCAACCGTCAAGATATGCTCTGCTCGCGTCGTGTTAATGTTATTAATCATTGACGCTAGAGTTGTTGACTTCCCAGAACCAGTGGGTCCGGTGACAAGCACTAATCCTCTGGGTTTTTCCGAGATTTCCCGAACGATGTTGGGCAAATTCAAACTTTCCATACTGGGAATTTTGGAAGATAATGCCCGCAAACAGGCGGCATAAGTGCCGCGATCTTTATACACGTTGACTCGGAAACGAGCAAGTCCCTTTACACCGTAAGAGCAATCTAGTTCCCAGTTCTGCTCTAAGTTTTTGCGTTGTGTGTTATTGAGCATGCTGAAGATTAACCTTTGGCACTGCTCTGAGGTCAGTGGTTCGTGTTCTGTAGGCGTGAGTTTGCCACTGACACGGATATAGGGCGGCAATCCTGCTGATAGGTGGAGGTCTGAGCCGCCACTTTCAACTACTTGCTCCATCAGGTCTTCGATCATGTATTCCATTTGTTTATGTCCTTATCAATAGTTTTGAATTAACAGTAGTTTTTAATCTTGAAAACGCGAGGTCATGCAGTACGGACAGTCTAGCCATTCTTGTTGCAATTGAGCATTACAAGCACGGCACTCTAGAGCGCTCTTGCGCTTTGCTTTTAGTTCAGACTCTAAGCCAGAGTCTGTAAATGTTACTCGTTCTACTTCTTCTAGAGTTGTATTACCTTGGCGCACCAAGTTGAGGCTGTAAGATAGCAAAGTGATCATCCCCTCTTCTACGGCTACTTCCTTAATCCGCTCTGTGGGCGCTCCTTCCGTAATTAAGGTCTGCAATCGCTCGGTGATGCGCATCACTTCATAAACGCCACAACGCCCTTTGTAACCTACACCGCTACAATTTGGGCAAAGTTGACCAGCGCTGCGGGCTTGCAGGATTTGCTCTGGTTGTAAAGTATTAGCTTTATACAGAGTAATAGCTACATCTTGTGAACTAGTTAAACCAAATCTGGCTAATTCTGCTGTGCTTGGAGTGTAAGCAATTTTGCATTCTGAACAAACGCGACGCATGAGACGTTGAGCAACCACGCCCAAAAGCGCTCCCGATACCATGAAAGGTTCTACACCCATTTCGTCTAAGCGGGCGATCGCACCTGCCGCGTCGTTAGTGTGTAATGTAGTCAGTACCAAGTGTCCAGTTAAGGCGGCTTCAATCGCTGTTTTTGCTGTTTCCTTATCTCGCGTCTCACCCACTAAAATCACGTCTGGATCTTGGCGCAAGAAGGAGCGTAAGATTGAAGCAAAATCCATGCCTTTTTCTCGAATTACCTGCACCTGAGTAATTCCAGGCAAAGAATATTCAATCGGATCTTCAGCCGTACTGATATTTACTCCTGGATCGTTGCGTTCGGCTAGGACTGAATACAAAGTAGTTGATTTACCTGAGCCTGTAGGTCCTGTAACCAACAATAAGCCAAACGGACGACTAGCCATATCTCTAACAATTTGCAGGCTCTCAGGGTCGCTAATAAGCTTATCTAGACCGAGTTGCGTTGCGGCGTTATCTAAAATCCGCAGTACAACTTTTTCCCCGTAGCGACTAGGCAAAGTACTAACCCGAAAGTCTACTTTCCTACCTTCAAACATGCGGCGAATCCGCCCATCTTGGGGCA
>QQTW01003754.1_pt1 | contig 11275 bp, 10 predicted proteins | sample 1904831 | NCBI WGS metagenome assembly QQTW01 (sample SAMN09435610, study PRJNA476489) | Subsurface metagenome, whole genome shotgun sequencing project.
GTTCCACGCGAGCTTAGAATCTCTAGATTTCACAACGCTTGACCCAAGTCTCCAGCTCTTAGACTCGAGCGGTCAAATACGGATATCGAGGGCGCTAAGCTAGCATCCTAGATCACTCGACCATGCACTGAGCTTCCCTTATGATGCAGGAGAGCGAAATTGTGCTGGAAAATATAGAGAAAGCAACCATCCATTATTGTGATTATGGAAATGAAAGCAGAGCCAATCCGATAGATTACGCACTCGGGATGTGAAGTGAGAATATAGCTTGCCTTCGGCCCTAGCGTAGTTATGGATTACGACTTAGGTATCTAAGCAAAGCAATTAAAGAGCGCTTCACCGACAGGAGAGGTGCAGCATGTCGCAGTGTGACTGCTCACAACACAGTATCACGCATGAGAGAAGGACAAGTCGATTAGTCGAGGTGCAAACAAGAGCCATAGGCCCGCATTTGACAGCTGGGCTCTGCATACGACATGAAGCGGCCCAAAGGTTGAGTCGAGTCTTGATAATCTGGTTATCAATCTCTCATGCGAACAGCCACACAATTTTGATAATTGCCTGGCAACGCTGTGGCACCATGCAGCAGCAGAGCTAGAGACAATGTACTGCGTGGTCTGGAGACATATCGATCTGTCTGCTGTCATATTCAAGCCTTATGTACTCCGCAGGTTTTGAAGGATGAGCGTTGTAGTTACACCAAACCCAGTTGCCCGACGATCAACCCGCAATGCCAAGCAAAGCCAGGCCGGAAAGTCGGTTTCAACGTCGACTGTTGCATCGAACGACGAATCAAACTCATTCTCGAGATGATATCTGACATGTCACAGTATACATGCAATGTGGAGAGAATAACACGGCAACGTGCACTGGCAGGGATTTACGCCGGGATTGACTCATTCGATGCAAGCCCTTTTGGATTGATGATTGAGTCGACGACTTGAAGCTCTGGCATTGGCTGGAGATGGTTACGATCTCTCGGAGTGAACTAAACCCAAGGTGATTTCACAATGTACTGTGCATTCGCGGAGTAGCTTCGTGGCTTGGGCGTCTGATGCACTGCATAGTCTCGCGGTGGGAGTAAAGTAGCTTTGCCAATCTACCGAGGTAAATACAGCAAAGCACTTCAACCGCGTGAAGACCAACCCCATATCCCTGTCTCTAGCTCTCCTAGACGGCCTCTGGCATTTTGGTGGCCTCGTTACTGCGCCCTAAGCTCCCCCGAAGGGGAATGACCCATACTGATAGGTGAATGGATCATTGAAGTCGTGAAACTGTGCGCCATCGGTGAAGACGAAGCCAGTGCCTGCCTTGCCCTCACTCGCTTCGATCTCCTGCTCTTCGTCTACCACTTCAGTCTCCTCCGCCTCCGTTTTGACCTTAGGGGCCCTCTTTCTCTTCTTGCCCGGAGGCCCATCGTCAGACGTCGTGAGCATCCCGTTGTTAACACCTTCGCAGGTAGCAGCTGTTAGCAGACGATGAGGTTGTTTGTTCGGAAGATTGGTTTCCTACCCTGATCCTCGGCGTTCCTCTTAGTGTTCCTTTTCCTGCGTGGAGTTGGAAGGCTCAGGCGGCCGTCGGCTTCCGCCTCCTGCCTCAGCTGATCTGCGGTAGCTCTGATGGCACGGAATCTATTCTCAATGCTGTTTTGGGTTGCATCTTGGCCAAAAAGAACTGCAATGGTTGCGTAGTCAACCTATTGAATGAGGATCTGTGTCAGCAGTAAGATTTCTCCGGGGGATTTTGTGCAAGAGTGCGGTGAGACGAAGGGGGGTGCCCCATGAAACAAGACAGGCCCCTTATGGAGCTGAAGCATTTTGGCATATGCCAGATCTGAGACTTGCCTTCTTGTCGGTAGAGGCAGAGGCAGCGAACCAAGCGGCCAAGAGTCGGTCACTGTTATCTTTCGTGCTCCAGTCGATAGTCATGGTGGAAAAGCTTGATAGAAGTCTGGGAACTGCGGTGCAGCAGAAAGGAGAGTCAGTTGAACTCTGTCTCGAGGGAGGAGGACGCGTGAAGGAGTGGTGACAATCTGAGGAACTTGAAGCTTACAAAGTCTGGTTGCTGTCCGAGTGACAGAGAGATAGCTCGCAAGCAGACGCTTTGACGAAGTAACTACGTCTTTGCGAGGTAAAGGCGTACTCTCCGTTAACAAAGACTAACTGAATCGTGAACCGGCTGACTTGGAGAGCACATGAAGGTACAAGGTGCAGCTTTCGTGTGTGTAGTACCGGCCCAAGTAGGTAGGGACAGAGATTCCGAGGCCATCTGTAGGGAAACGGAGAGCAGCGCCGAGATGCGCCGAGATGGAGCAACATCGTAATACAAACCCACCCAATACGCTGCAGATGAAGCACATCCTTGCGAGCCAGGGCATCTTGAATCTTGTGACACTGTACGGAGGCAAGATAATAGCCATTCCTGACAGTCTCTGCTTGAGGCAATGTCGCCGCACCTCACCATCATGCATTCAGACATGCTGGTTGAATATGAAGCGCAGGAGTCTTCTAACTCTTTACCCGACATGAACGGCGGTGACTCACTCAAGCTTCTTTAGGCTCGATGGTAGGAACATCAGCCCCTGAAGTGCGCTTTTTGAATCCCGCATCCTTGACTAGGATGTGCGAATGCATTGGCTTCGATTATTCTCAGAACTAGAAGCGGAAACGTTGATGTATTGTGGTTTCCCGATGGGATGATTGCGGCAGACTGCATGCATGGACAGACAACAAAGAGAGTCCGGGGAATTTTCAGACCACGTACCTTCTTACTCCAGGCTTCAGCATGTGCTGTATTTAATGTTAATGATATGCAAAGTATTGCGAGATAATGAGTAGATGAACGCGCAGGACGATTTCCTCAAGCCCTAGCTCTTACTTGTTATGCGTAGGTATTCTAGTTGTTGATCGCTAGTCATACGTCTCGCGCTAGTCATACCATGCGTCTTACGTCTCGCTCAATGTAGTCGATAATGTCTACTAAAGCTGGTGAGCTTCCTTGCAAACTAGCAGATCCATCGCAATTTAGAACGGGCTAGTTGAAGTTAACGGACGTAAGGTATAACTAATGGAGAAACTCAGTCTTAAGGAGAAAGAATGGGAAGCAGAGAAGCTTGGTAAGATGCGCAATAGAGACTTACTAGGATGCAATGTCTCACCTTAGAATGTCGAAGTGCCTATGTTTACGGGCAGCAAGTAAACTAAGAAAGCTAAACGACGTTCTGCTTATGCGACATCAGTCACAGTTATGGAAACCTATCGGAGGTCTCTAATCGCCTTTAACCGTTGAGGGAAAATGTTCACACGCCCATGTATGTAATATGTGCCATATTCCATCGATTTGGATATGTTCTGGCCTAGTCAACGAAACCCTCAGAGCGTCCTGTGTACGGTCAGTAAGGTTAATATTAAATAGAAAAGGTTGGAAACTATACAAGTCAAAGATAATCCTCGGAGCCTGCTCTAGCTTATTCGCGTCGTGCTGTTCCTTCCATGGGACTTCAAGATTGATCTGATTATCTTTACACTCGACACCGAAACCCTTCATAGACAGATCGACTCCATTCCCCCCACACAGCACGTAGTCTTCGTCATCGATAGCATCTGGATCGAAAACTTCTTGTGTGCGTGGTCGCTTTCGTGGTCGCTTTCGTGGCCGCTTATTCGGAGTAGTGCCGGCAGAGCTTGTCGATTTCTTCGTCGGCGTTTCCTTCGTAGCCGTTTCCTTAGCAGGCGAGGTGATGGGGTGATTGTCGAGCACCCAGTCGACATCAGCAGAAAGCTCCTGGCGTATCCTCCGAACCTGCTGGCTGCAACGGAGTCAGCGAAAGGATAGCTTTATCTATGACAAGGTAGATTGGAAGATTTGACGCTCCTTTTGGAGGCAACGGATGTGCATGATAGCGAACGTCCAGCAAAGAAATCATCTGCGATCGTGGAACACGGCCATATAGTACATCATGCAAAAGACTGAGCGATAGGTAACAAGACATGGTGGGTCTCGGGGAGGAAGGAATGATGAATGACGGGCGTATTGCGACGTCCGGGACGTAACCAGCCCCTACCACCAAATCTCTTACCAATATTGCAACGTACCGCGCGGCTACTTTTGAAAGCTCAATCCCAGTGGTTTTTTCGAAGATCAATGCAACCTTTGACCAGTCCGGGGTGGTTGGCGCAGAAAGCTCGTAGGCGGCGGCGAGTAACTGAAGTTGCAAGTCGTCAGTCCAGATGGGAGGCATCTTGGATCGCAAAGCACTTGATTAGAGTATAGAAAGAGGGTTGTTGGTCTCTGATTGCTCAGGTTCCTGAGATGAGTGCGGCAGAGAAGACCTGGAAGGCCTGGAAGCCCTAGAAGAGATGCGAAGAGCGGATGAATCTTAAACCGCTTGATATGCTACAGATAACGATACCCTCGCTTAATAGGCTGCCAGCATTTGATAGGAAATCCATTGGAATGAAGGGAACTCTACATATCGGTTTTACTATATTCCAGAGGAGTGCTAAGCACGACTGAGAGTACTTTAAGGAAACACGTGAGACAAGATAAAGGGCATTACCTCCGAGCTAGATGAACTGCGTGCTAGCTTGCCATTGGCGTATCGGACTGCATATGCAGCTTCTGAAGGTCATTCATGCAGGCTGCCTTGCAAAAACCTTATAGGTATACCATTGTGAGATACGTGGTGAACCGGCCAAAAAGAGCCATCAAACAAGAGTGGGAAATGAGGAGGTCATGTGTGGCACCGCTACATGCAGGTTGCCGTTCAACAGAATGCTTGAAAGCGAGAAAGAAGAGTATCACGCAGTGATAACGTCATGCAACTCTGATGGTGCACGATTAAAAGCTATGCGTGGTCATGATTGGGATTTTTTACGAAATACGGGATACTTTAGAGAGAAACTTCATGATGGAAATTCATGTATGAGGTCAACAAGCATATGAGGGCGTTGTCCTTAGCACATGTTTACACTAACGCTGATGTTGCTCCAGAAGTCTTCTCATAATGCGGCCGCTGGTGGCTAGGATAGTTGTCTGCGTACGTACATGGTTAGGTAGTTTTGTTAGAGGAAGCGCCGAGGAGCCTCTAGTGCTAGTGATAGTATAAGAGTTGTAGATTTGTTCATGCCTTACATTACCGCCGGCTCGTCGACGATACTTTCTCTCTCCGTTAGTTTCACTCTCCTCTCTACAACAACACAAACTCTACACTACATTGCTGCTGCAACCGCCTAACGCACGGATCACCAACTACCAACATCAGCACGTGACATCGCCAGCACGTGACGAGCTCTGATCACTATGCCCACCGATAAACAGAACTGCATATTGCTGTTTTCGATGTTGCGACAGTTTGAGATAAAAGGGGTATGTGGATCTCTTCCGAGTCACTTCATAGTACAGCACTCCAGCTCATCACACCACCCGGGACCTTGCCTCCCTTTCTCTCTCCCACACTGCTAAATTAGTGAGACAGATTGACTGGGAGGCTGTGGCGTCGGACGTTGGCGTTGACACCCCCACGGCCGCCATGAAACGCTACTCACGATTGAAACTCGAGTTTCAAGGCGATTCGGGCTCCACAAACAAGCGCAAAGTGGACAAAGATGAAACCAAGCGCACGCCGCGCAAGAGACGTCGAGCACAAGCGGATGAGGGACTGAGCAGTGCTGGGGGGAAGAGCGAGGTCGCGGCGTCCAACATGAGCGAGAACAATATGAGCGAGAACAATATGAGCGAGAACAACATGACCGAGAAGATTGACGAAGTACCACACCAGGATGAGCGTACTGGCGGCAACAATCCAGATTTCGAAACCCCGAATCAGAGCAGAGAGGTTCAGATCAAAGCTGAAGAGGAGTGAGAGTATCGAGAGTTTCCCGCGAGCGATGAAGCAGAAGTGCGCTATCGCTGCATGCATGATAGGAGGATGTCATCAGGTGGGAACATGCGAGACGCTTCCAGGGGAGTCCTGCTAGGAAGATCCACAGCTCTCTGAGTCTCGCAAAAAATGATCAATCAGAGGCTATGTTTAAGTCTCAGCAAGGTGTGAGCAACAAAACAAACGCAATATAGATCATCCGCTGTAGGCATGTCCGTGTGAACGTGATTGTTTCAAAAGCTGCAACTGAGAGTCTGCAACTTCAAGGACCAGCTGCCACTTAACCTGCAGTAGTAACTTTCATCCCCACTCAAGTCTCGACCGAGATCTTTCCGTTTCGAGGCATTTTTCTCTCTTGTGGGCTGACAACGTCAAGTGAGTAAACCCCACACCCTTGACTCCCCATGTCACTACTTGAAGGTTCCCACCTCACTGAGTCTTCTTACAGCCACATAACAGAAACGTTCAGCGACGCGCAGCTCACACTCTAGAACTTGAATACACTGCGACATTCGAGCAGGATAATTTGAGGATTGAGCAGAGATACACCTGACCCGAAAACGAAATCAGAACCTTGATACCGATACCTTTGCTATCCATGGCCGGTTCGTTCTGTGCTCCTTATCAAGCCGGGAGCTTCCAACTGATAACGGCAGCAGAGCCAAACCTTTACGCTGGGGTTGAGGCACTCAACCAGAACGAAAAGGATAGAATCGTCTGCGTGTTTCTCAATACCAAGGATGGCCAGGTGAGCAATGTCTGGAATGCCCCCAGATGCGGCTGTAGCCGTCGAAATGAGACACATCCCACATCACCAGCAATCAAGACCTCTTTCGCAACGCTAACCAATACTGCACAGACGAACTGGGAGAAAGCGACCATGGAGTTTGGCTCTGCGAGTATTGAGAGCATGAAAAGGACGGTGTCAAATTCTCTGAAGAAGCTCCAGTCCGCTGCAGAGACGCCCCACGAGGGTGGCAAGGAAAGTACGGGTAAGGAGCCGACTAAGAAGAAGGCTTCAGTTACTCCACGGAAGAGGAAGGCTGCTGCGTCTGACGGCAGTCCCGCCAAGGAGGGGGGCAAGAAACGCAGGACCCCAGCGAAGAAGGCAAAGGGGAAGGTCCCCCCCGCCGACGCCGAGGAAACTCCAGCGGAGTCAAAGGACTCTCATGCCGGAGATGATGGTATGTGATCCCCTGATATTGAAGTCCCTGACTAACCGCGTATGACACAAAAGATGGCGAACAAATCGAACACATCAAGAACGAGATTTCGGCAGAAGGGGATGAAGTTCTCAAATAGCGGCCTGGGAGAGATTTATGCAGAGAGAGCTGGAGATGGTCACAGCTTGATTTCCACGCGGCACAGTCAGGGTCCCAGAGCATCAGGGCCATGGTGTTTTTGTACGTAAGGCACAGGTGCCCATCACAGGGTTAGACGTGCCAGAATACCTCGCGTACCTAGGTAGCCTTCACGCTAGCCCTGGCACGTGAAGAATCGATCTTCAAAATGTTGAACGTCACTCGTTCTTCCTCCCTCAACTGCCTGACCTCGAACCGCACATCCTATCAAACAGTCTCAAGTCTGAAGTTCAACGCCCGTTTTACCCTCTGTTCTCAATGAAAGACTTGCCTCCACGGAACTGGCGAAGAAGCGCCATCGCCGAATTTACTCGACCGCTCACTTGGTATAGACAAAGACTCGCTCCACGCGAAGGTCGATATCAGTAGTAGGATTATGATCATTTCTAATACTCGACTCTCAAATTGAATTACGAATATTTCTGAAATCTCACAAGTCGATTTGACTTGGCGAGCGAACGAAGTTACTCTTGCGGGATCGCACTGCAGATTCAAGCAGAATGAGGTCGTTTCCTTTGAGATTGCTCGAGACTGCATGCAATAAGACTTCTCATTAATCGTTTCTATCCGTCATGTATTAGACGCATTCAACGGATCTCAATAGCCCAATGGTGCCTTAGGGATTGGTTAACAGGATTGCTGCATCAGTGCAGAGTTGGGTTGTTGCAAGACTCATTGAAGCTGCGTTGACCGAAGACAACTTACGGAGACATTCTCCAAGTCCGGGAAGGGTCGATTCAATGTAAAAAAAGTTGCATTTGCTAGAGTCGTTAGATGCGCGGAACTAGGAGATGACCCACGTACTGCTTTGGGTGCCAACCTTGGAAGGGATCGTGTCTCGACAAACGCCCCAGTGATTGCGCCGTGTGCGGGTCTCCTGTTGATTTTCCAACGCTGCCGCTCTGCTGCAGTCGTCTTACTTGATTGAGCTGCTTCTCCTAAGCTATTCGACTTTGCAAGGTTCTGCACCTACCAACCTCAGAGAACTCATATTGAGCTCGTCTAAGTTAGTTTTGCCCGGTTGTCATATTGTGAGGTGACAATGCGTGTGTTGTTTATTGACCCCTATTGAGATTTCTTAGAGGAGTTGCCGTGGCGATCAGTTCACTTGGTTTGGGTGAGCCTCAGAACCCTCGCCCACTCACGATCTTGACAAAATTCATATGCAGTCTCACCTTCAGACCACCTTTAGTCCACCTTCACTCAAACACAATCGCGATATTGACGATATCGGACTACTCAATCAGTATCCCGCTCGTTCTTGACCGAACGAGTACGTAAGTAGCGTGGCATTCTTCATTTTGATCTGACCTCTCCATCTGATGAGGCCTTTGACGTGCAGGGATTGCATGCGGAGCCTGTGCCATTGTGTATAGGCATATCTTGAGTGCCTGCTGGGCTTGCCTCATTCAATAGAATCGGAAAGGTGAGTTCGAGAATCCCTTCACTGGTCCTTCAGACATGGCTGTCATCCTGGACGGCACCGGACAACCTCATTCAGAGTTTGACCAAATAGTGACGCCGCCAGTGTCGCTTCTGAGCGTCGCTCTCAAGCTGGAGGTCTTGTCACTCGTAACTGGCGTTGGTTCCACAGACAGCTGATACCTCAAGTTTGACATAGGATGAAGAAAGCCAAGGCCCGTACGCCTCGCACGCCTCGCAAGCCTTATAGCCACACGAGAAAGCTCGTACGCTGGGATGGTAAGCAACGATCATTGGCAACATACCTTCTGACATCGCCTCCCCTCCCACAGCCTACCAGCAACCCCCAACGTACATACTTGTGCGGTGAGCTAACCGACCACGTGAGTAGTGCACAAGGATCAAGCCCTTCTTATTGGCATCTGGGCCGCAGCCAAGGATGAAGGCCTCGAATTGCCCTGGGCAAAAGCGGCTGAGCTCATCTCCCCAGAGCTGACGGGCGACGCCGTCCAACAGCATATCGTCAAAGTCCGCACTGCGAGACTGGACGCGGGCCTGCCTGTGCCACCCTTGCCAGGTCGTAGCCGCGAACACCCCAATGTGAAGGCCAGCGCTCGGCTTGTCGACCCGAATCCGTCTCCCGCGAAGAGCAACCGCTCCTCCAAGAATGGCACGAGCGAACAGCCAGTGACCGGCAAGCGCTCTTCGACCAGGATCCGCAAGATCAACTTGAAGCTCAAGAAACAAGAGACTGATGAGGAAACGGGCCTTGTGACTGGCTCTGATAGCGACGAAGAATGGGGAACTCCGAATGATGGAAATGGCGCACCCCGCCATGAGGCTGAAACCAAACAAGTCAAGAAGCGCAAGCGTTCTCAGGCTTCAGCCCAGACCGATGAACAGGTCTTTTATGAGGAGAACGATCCTGCCACTCCTGAATATGTCGAGCATGCCTCCTCAGACAATATTGATCCTGCTCTCCTGGGCGAACTCAGTCCCACTGTCATGCACGGTATCAACCATGCTGCCCAGCACAACATCGATCCTGCTCTCCTGGGCGAACTCAGTCCCACTGTCATGCACGGTATCGACCATGCCGCCCAGCACAACATCGATCCTGCTCTACTGGCTGATTTCAATCCTGCTGTCACGGACAACCTCAGTTCTGCCGACTCAGACAATATCGATCCTGCTATTCTGGCCGAATTTGATCCTGCGCTCATGGAAGGCTCCGGATTTGCCGTCGCCAACAGTGTCAATTATGCTGCACATGGTCAAACTGCGCCCATCGCGGGCTATAATAGTGGTTCATTTGGGAATTGGCACATCGGAGGAGTGGGACCTTCCACCCAGACTTATTACCCTGGAGGTCCATCCAACGTTTTTGATGAAGCTGGAAACCCCATGCCTGGCGTGTTTGGCCCAGCGTTCAACAACCTTGGTCCGCAACCGACTTTTGGTCAGCCCAATGTTCCTTACCAGCACGGGGCATACGGAACGGGAGTATTTCCAAGTGGAAATGTGTATGAGAATCCTGGCTTCATGGCGGCAATGGCAGATGAGGGATATTATGACGTATTCATGCACCACCCCAACGGTCTGCTTCCCGGAGTTCCGGCGGCGATGGACACTGCAGCTTTTGGAAACCCAATGACCGGTGGCGTGATCGGGTCCCATCAATTGCCTGCTGTGGGAGGAGACAACTCGCACCTGACTTCTTCAGCTGAACCAGCACATCTTGACAGCATTTCGCCTTCCCTTCAGTCGGCACCCTTTGGAACGTCTGACGGGCAGGGTTCGCAATATCCGGAGAATTGTGAGGCCAACTCCTGGGGTTACCCCTAGGAGTATTTGGGTCGATCCCAATCTCCGAGCGCTGGTCGAAAAGCGTGGAAGTTGGTGCAGGTACGCGTTTGATGATGCTCCTGGTACCCAGGATCTGTGGACAATTGCTGACAGCATTTAGAGCTCGGCGGGAAAGGTTCCTCGCACAAGTTTAGGGTCCCGAGTCTGCTAGGTGTCCTTCGACAGGAAGGCAGGGAAGGTAATTTTCGCATGAGTTCGACAGGTCGTGCTGCACGTCCTGGAAGCGTTTTCGAACTTCAAAGTGGCTCCCACTCCATGTGGATTGCTCTCACGAGTCACAGAGCTCTCGATTTTTCCAATTCAAGTGTTTCTTGCTCTTTCCCTTCAATGCTGGCTTATACAACACTCATCGAGGTGTTGCTTCGATCATGAGTTGCAAGTTCATGCAGGCTCTCTGACACCATGATTCTCAGTGAAATGCGGTCCTGCCTCCAGGAAGACTCATCGAACCCGAATTTAGTGGACCTGATCCAGTAGCAGACGCCGTCGTTACACCGGAGAAGCGTTCGTCAAGCAGCCTCTGACGCAGCCGGTAACACTGAGTCGCCACAGTCCAAGGTGTCACGGCGGCGAGCCGTACGTAGCCAGCCCAATACGATCCTAACGTAGCCTCCAATCAGTGACTGATAAGTTCGACTAATTTCATGAGGGTGCCAGATTAGCCAGCATCATACGAGTTTGGCGCTGATATTGATATAGCTCCCGAAACGATGAGCTCCGCCCATCGGGAAGTCTTTTCTTCATA
>QQTW01003755.1_pt1 | contig 11274 bp, 11 predicted proteins | sample 1904831 | NCBI WGS metagenome assembly QQTW01 (sample SAMN09435610, study PRJNA476489) | Subsurface metagenome, whole genome shotgun sequencing project.
AACGATCAAGTCCAGGCACGAAGAGCGGGTCGCCAAGCTGTGCCCGCTGTCCGTAGGCAAACCGAATGGCTTCGTCCAATCTGTGGGTACTGAGATGCTTACGCAGAAGTTGTAACAACACCAAATAAAGAAGATCGACGACGCTAATTGCTCTATTCTACATCCCTGATCGGGCACGGAGGGGATACGATATATCTTGATTCTTGAGTCCTGCTTTCCCAGATCTGCTAAATCCCTCTCCCGATTGTGAGGTAAAATGAGAAGACACATCATGGCGATTGCGAGTGTAGCAAGTCTCTTGCATATTGAGGCAGTACTCAACTCTACTGTCCAAGCAGTCATAGCCCATATCACGTACACAAAGACTCTACTTCGTGCAGATAATACCAGAGGCGTGAAAAAAAAACAAAAGAAGAAGATACTGCGCGTTGCAAAATTGTTGCGAATTTCTTGGCATTATATCGAGAATTGCTGGCGCTGGCGCTGCCTCTGTGTCAAACAGAAACAGGTCATATATCGACTTGTATCTTGTACTTAGCATATCAAGATGATCCTGAGATTCTCCTGATTCTAAAGATATAGATCAATTATTATATCACTCTCAATCAATAAAGTTAAGCTTTAACATAGTAAATACTGTTCCGTCAAACAGAGTCAGAGATATTTAAGATCTATATTATTAGGACCATAAGATGCTTTGCAACATTCTCTGATTGTTATGTACAAGATATAAGTCTATATATGGCCCCCAGGAGCTGTTTCTGTTTGACAGAGCGGCAGAGCCAGCGCCAGCAATTCGAGGGTAGGGCCAAGGGATTCGCAATAATTTTGCAACGCGCAGTACTACTAGTACTGTAAGGGGCGAGGTCGGCTGCCAAGATGTCTGCCCTCGAAGCGTGGATCACAACTCCTCCAGCCTCTCCGATCTACGACGACGATGATTCGCTACCGATAATACCTTCCGACGAGTTTGGCATGATAGCTGATGATGAGCTCGACAATGATGCCTCGAGGCAAACAAAGGCGCCTAAGAAGCGCAAAAGACCAAAGAAATACATTAGGGAGGGTCAGCGCAAATGGGTCTCCCATCACTTCATTGTGAAAGAGTCCACCATTGCAACTCCTCCTGCAACCCCTCGCAAGCCTCTCATTATTTCAGGCTTGAATGTTGACGAACTGTCGACGGATTCATCGTTGACAGCCGTCCCAGATGACATTGGACCTGACCCTTTCAAATCCGGCATCGAAAGATGCTTGAAGTCAGCCAAGCTCAAGCGTCCTACCAAATCGCCTTACTTTCCAAATAAACCACGGCCAAATTTCCTATCATGCCTTCCGTTCCCACCTCTGTCTGCAGAAAAGTTCGGCCTGATGCAGGAACGTCTGGCGCATGATCCTTTCCGTCTGCTGATTGCTACCATATTTCTCAATCGCACAAGAGGCGAGCAGGCAATGCCTGTGTTCTTCCAATTGATGCAACAATACCCAACTGTGGCTGATCTAGCTGCTGCGGAATGTGAAGATGTGGTCGAGATCATTCGTCGTTTGGGTTTTCAGTATCAGAGAGCCCGCAAATGTATTGAGATGGCCACGAGGTGGTCTAAGCGGGCGCCAGTAAAGGGGAAGCGATGGCGCAAACTGAACTATCCGATGAAAGGTGATGGTAAAGATATTCAGATGGAAGAGGTGATTGGAGAAGAAGACGATCGAGTCGCATGGGAGATTTCATACCTTCCAGGTCTCGGTCCGTATTCGCACGACAGTTGGAGAATATTCTGCAGGGACAAACTACGAGGGCTTTCAGAAGCGTGGAACGGCGAGGGCGCAGTGGATGGGTTTGAGCCTGAATGGAAGCGAGTGCTGCCTACGGACAAAGAATTACGAGCATATCTTACTTGGATGTGGTTGAAAGAGGGCTGGGTTTGGAATAAAGAGACCGGTCAGAGGACGAAGGCAGGTGAAGAACTCCTGGAACGTGCTCGAGGTGGAGGCGTTGTTCAAGAGCAACAGGAGAACAACCATCTAGTGCTGACTTCTCAATGCGAGTTGGGAGGCTTGAGCCACGGCGACCTCGAGAAGCCTGCTGGTACATTCCTCCCTGGATAGCCTGGATAGACTGGAGAAGCTTTGACAAGTATGTCTTGGATTTGGTGATTGGAAGAAGCTCAATCGATTTATCTGGATTAATTGGGTAATGGGAATATTGGATATTATCTCGAAGCTCTTTGCTTCCTTCGCATTGGACGCGCTGTGAATTGAGTGCCCAGGGTTCGGATATCTGTAATGCGTGTGGTTGAATATGGGCCAGTGTGATGGTACCGCTGTAAGCGTCGGGCAGTGATGCGGCGGCGCTACCCTGACGCCCTACTGAAGTTAGTTAGTCGACTGGGTTAAGTATAGCCCTCCCTAGAAATCCAGTTGCGCCCGCAAGACCCCTGCCACCCAACCATCACGCAAAAAACGTCGTGTCAGAGTTGCTCTCTTCACATTTCCAACCACCTCGATTGTCATTACGCTGCAGTGACTTGAGAGTCTGCCGGAGATCTTCATCTTGGACCCCCAAAGCTCGATGATGCTGGTAGGCATCTAATTCCTCCACATCGCTCATCCATGCCGCCCAGCTAGAAATACGCCGAAACTCTGATTCTTCCAATGCCGGGTATGCCATCTCGACTTCGAGACAGTGATCGGAACCGAGCTACTTCCAAAAGAGACCCAGAGAAGGAAACGAAGTCGGACAGCAGAAGTGGTCGCAAGTCCTCTCGCCGAAAGAGCTCAAGAAAGGACTGCGAAAAGACCTCCGAGGATACATCCTTGCCTTCTCCTGGTGAAAAGAGAAGGTCTTCCATGCCTGGTACTCTTGATACAGACCAGCCAGTGACTGATGCTGGCTTGGAATCCAAAACGAGTTTACCCTACCCAACGTTTTCGAAAGCTCATAGCAAAGAAGCTGTGGGTGGACGAGGTGCGCTCAAACCCACTCTTAATATCTTCACACCTGATCCTACCGACCTCGCAACATCGAAGGACAAGAAATCTTCACGTGACACTACAGTAACTGGAGCGCCGCCGAGTCCTCCTTTGACATCGGTGAACCAGCATGGGGGAGGAAGCAGGAGTGGCAGCGTAAAGCGTACCGGGATAGAGACCATAGAAGAAGAGAAGAAGAGCCGGCTGGATAGGACGGTGAAGATAAAGCTGCGACCAAAGTCTTCGAGGTCGAATGGACACCTCCGAAGCACATCTGAACTAGGGTCACCTAAAAGATCGCCCGTACGGTCGAAGCAGAGCACGATACTTAAGTCCAAAATGGAGGAGCAAACAAAACGATCGGTTAGCCAACCGACGAAAATTGTGTCACCATCGCCATCCTCGCTTGTGGATACAGAGTTCGAGACTACTCCAAGCTCTGCTGCTACATCCATCGCACCGAATCAGCCCAAGATTCAACGGCCAGGGTCACGACCACCGCCGGCTGCTGTCGAAGATGACATGATATCACAGGTAACATCAATCCCAGATGGAGGCGTCTCTAGAGGTCCAACTCCGTTAGAAGTGTTTGTGGAAGACAGAACGACTCCTGCATCCGGCTTGTCTAATCATCCACCGCCTCCTCCTCCACCACCCCTAGTTCCCATCAGCCAACCCAAAGTCGATTATTTGCTACAACATGGCGGTCTTAACCATAGTGTGCGGAAGAATCTGCTCCTCGGCGGGAAGCCAGTGGTCGTACAGCAGTCTACTTCTGCGCAACCTGCGCAAATGGTGGCGGATCTATTTGAACCCTACAACCGCCTCCTTGATGATTACAAGCATGTCATCTCCAAGAACGGGTCATTGGCCGTAGCAACCGGTTACAGGTCTGTGGCAAGAAGACTCCTTGACAGACTAGAAGCTGTGTTCGCCAGAGACATCTCTTCCGAGGCATGTCAGTGCTGTATGTGCGGCTCTGTCTTTAAGGATGCAGCAGACGGTGAAGGAGTGAGCTGGGGAGAGATTCTCGAACTCGTTGCTGGCCGGCGAGACTTACCGTCATGGCCGCCGTTCTCCCTGGCTAACGCACCAAGGGGGCTTGGGATTTCCCTCGATGCTCAAATGCCAATGCAGAAACTTGACATCGACGTTCCAGAAGAATTTCGAGACCACTATATTCGACAATCACGCAAGACAAAACAGAGTGTGGACAAATGGCTGTCGCGTCAGACAGACAGCCCAACAAGTCCCCCAGAAGAAGTAGACGACGAGACGCTTACCTTTGCTATTTTGACTCATCTTGGCCCGGAGCAGCGACCCATCTTTAGCAATCTACTGGGTATTGTTAACACAGCCGGGGAGCCTCCGAAGAGAATGCCGAGTCCTCAACGAGGTCCAACACCACAGCCTGCTCCAACTCCGCCACCGCGACATCGTCCACAACCTATCGTTATAGCGAGCCGAGCTATTCAACGTCTTTACCGACTCGCGTCGCCACCTCGAGATCCCGAGACGGCCATATATCTTCTTTATAACCCGGTGATTCACAACGCGATTGCTACACTTGCCGCAGTTTCTGACGATGAGTGGGAAATACTGATATCTGGCCGATTTGATGGCTTCCTGCGCAGTGGGGCGGACGATCCACCTGACGTACCTCCGCCGGCTGGACGGCAGACACCTCTCAGATCCGTCAATTCGCGAGGTCCAACACCTCTGTATGGAAACCCGCAGAGCCGGCTGGATACGTACACGTCGCGAGCGGCAACACCGGCCTCAGGAGCGCATTATGGCGGCCCCATCGCTTATGACGAGGAGACCGAGATTGCCACCCTTGCGGAAATTGAACGAGACATCTGGTGTGGTATGGAGGCGCTGGAGGATGCTTTTGAAGCACTGCACCTCAAGGCGGAGATGGTGCGACAAGCTCTACGAGAGCGAGGGGCCGGACTGGCATCGATGCAGCAGCGCCGCAGGGGAGGACTCGGTGATGGTATTGAGGTCCGCATGGGCACGCCCGCCAGTGGTCTCGGCGTCGATGGCCGCTGGGAGGCGGAAACCGACGATGGGCTGGGAGACTGGGAGGGAGTCAGCGAGCTGGCGCCGGAGGACAGCGCAAGCATCGTCAGCAGCAGCCGGCGCAGGAGACCGAAGCGCCGCAACGAGAGGAGGACACCGGCTCTGGTGGAGGAGGAAGACGAAGACCTGGGCGAAAGCGAAGGCACGGCCAACCCGCCCAGGAGGTGAGGCCTTCACGACCCGCAAGCAACGGACGAGGATCTTCTGCATAGCAAGCGAGGTTTCGCTGTTAGCAACTGTGATTGTGATTGAGCGTTTTCGGGTGTATTATTTGTTCATGCCAGCTCGAAGGCTACGTGTGGGTTAGCGTCAGCGTCAGCGTCAGCGTCAGCGAATTCCTAGTCAATCTATTTTGTTGTGGGCATCACAGACGTCCTAGACTTCTTTTTGTTGTTGTCTCTGGCCGGAGTCTTTTATGACTGCTGCTGCTTGTTGTTTGCTGCGTGGGCTGAGCCCCCAATCATCGTGCATCAAAGATCTCAGCCTCCATGCAGTGGAACAGGACCCTTTCATCCAGGGGTTACTACGATTTTCTTGGGCTGGTGGGTGGTAAGTAAAGATAGGCATCAAGTCGCACAATGTGTCGTACGTCCAATTGAGCCCAGTCATTTTGAATGGCAGGAGGCACGTGCCAATGAAGAACTTCAGAGATGGAGTTGACCTGTCTAACTGCAAACAATGGCTGCGGTACAGACTTCGGTCTGCATAAGGTACAGTAAGCATGGATAGGTGCTCTGACTCTTCGCTGCTCTTGAATTTTAATCAGCTGGTGTGGGCCGCTGTCTTGACCCTGTTGAATCACTGGAAGCCTATTCAGCGAAGCTTTCGTGGGTTTTGGCGTGGTGGATGGTAGATTAGATGACATGATATTCGAAGCCTCGCCTACTAGCTCTGGCTGTAGCCATGACCTCCTCTGAGTGGGATGCAGCTATCTAGTGCGCATTATCTTCCATCACTGATATGTTCTGTTTCGCTTTCACCATGCGCCTCTTTACCCACTGCGAGTGCAGAGGTTGCCAAATGCAGCGTTCAGAGACTGTTAGAAGCAGCATCCTTATCACCAAGATGTACTCTGTAACTCCGTACATGTACCCGCTATGCAGTAGTTGGCTGCTGGTACAGGGGATGGAGCACTGGCGGGGAATCCTGGATCCTGATTATTGTTACTGGCGTTCCTTGTTTTCATCCTTTGACACAGCGCGCAGCGTGAGTGGTCAGAGCGGCCTGCGATGGACATCTCCATCTAGCATGGCCTGTTTGCCCTCCTTCAAGTTCTGGACCGTTTTTGTTTTCGGGCGCAAGCAAGAACGGGGGCCATCACACCACTGGCATGCCAAATCTGCAGTGATGCATGGCAGCATGGATGGAGCTACGGGACCGATGCTGGCCTTGAGTCTGGCTACTGCCAAGAAGAAGTTATCTGGGGGGGCCTAATAATCTTGGCCTTTGAATGGTCCATGCTGCAATGCAGGCGATACTATTACTTCAAGTTCCATGTGTCGTGGAAGGCGGCGGGAGTGGCTAAATGAGAGATTGCAATCGTGTGTTGTAATCATGATAGATCATCATCTTGCCAGATCCGAATGCTCCAGAGGGTGCAATGCTGTTGGCTGGTTCACTTGACGCGCAGCCCTTGACTTTGGGTCAGGGGGGAGGGTGCTGTGGTTGACCACTAACTACTAGGTACCTAAGTTACTAGTAATTTCCTAATTCCTGCGGTTAAAGGAGCTTGGTTCACAGGGTGACTCCTTGAAGGTCCTGCTGGAATCAATGCGGGGTGGAGAAGAGCTCAATTAGTACTAAATACTATTAGTGGGAGGAATATCCATTAGTTAGTAGTACAATACGTAGTAACCAACTAGAGCATTGGCACTGTAGTACCGGACATATATCCGCCGCTTGTCCCGTCTTGGCCTGGGCTGATCAGCCCCTCCCACTCACACAGTCTCCTTGGCATGAGCAGGATTCTGCATAGTACTCGTAGTAGTATGTTACATGATTTTTCCCTCAGATCGGGCTGTGAAAGCCAAGAGCGTCGACATGCCTGGGACAGCCTCGCGAAGAACGTGTATTCCTCTTTCTTCTCAATCTGAGGAAGCTGAGTCCTGGTGAGCACGGCAATCAACATACTACTACGTACTACTACTACTACTACTACTACTACTACTACTACTACTACTACTACTACTACTACTACTACTACTACTACTACTAACTATGGTACATAGCAATCTCCTTGTTGCTGATCATGCCCTGCATTCTGTCAGAGACCAAAAGCATAACATGCTAATCTTCCATAGCAACACGCGGCGCCAAAACTACGTTGAGCACTATAGTACTCTGATTGGATGGTCCCAATAGCCCGCTACCCCATTGCCGAGAACCCGAAACAGGAACGCAGCAATAGCAGCTTGCCGCCTGGATTCGTCGGTTGACTCTGTCATCTTTGTGGCTGAGCTTGTTGGATCTGGTGACAAGCTCCAATGCCAAACCTGCCCAGTCCCCGCCCAGTCGTCATAGACTCCCATTACAGCCCAGCTTCAGGATGCTGTGGAGCCTTTGCCCAGCCTCGGAGAAGGCCATACCGTACTAGTCGACCCTGCATTCACCAAAGGCACCGAGTGTCATGTCACGCTTGGTCGAACCCTTCAGACTTCAGACAACATTGGCATCGCTGGCATCGCTGGCGTGAAAACTAGCTAAGCAGAGCTCTTCCCAAATACCTCAACCCCCCTTCCATATTTTGCCTGCCAATACTTCCTTTCTGTCCGTCCTGTGTTGTCCTCCCTTGTCTTTTTTTTACAACTCCGATCTCTTCTCATCTTGCTTTTGATCTATCAACAGCCTCAATCTCAATCTATCTTCGAGATGCAGATCAAGAAGCTCCTTCCTCTGGCCTTGGCCACTGCTGCTTCGGCGCAGGACATGATGAATAATACACTGGCAGCTGCCTTGTCCTCGTCGCCTGAGCTATCGTCGCTGGCAGCGACCCTGGCTTCCGTCCCCGGCCTTGCTGAAGCTGTTGCCGGGCTTACCAACGTCACAATTCTTGCTCCCAGCAACGCCGCTTTCGAAGAGCTCATGAACAACACTGACGCTGCTGCTGCTCTGGCCGAACCTGGTGTTATTCAGGCCATCCTCGGATACCACGTTCTTAACGGCACTTACTATGCCGAGAATGTGACCGAGACTCCTACTTTCATCCCAACTTCGTTGATGAATTCCTCCTTTACCAACGTCACTGGCGGTCAGGTCGTTGAGGCGGTCATGATGGATGACATGGTCATATTCCGATCTGGCCTGTTTATGAATTCGACCGTCACCACTGCTGTAAGTTACCTGAAGCTCTTCCACCTCCTGAACCCTTCTGACCCACAACGCAGAATGTAACCTACGACAACGGCATTGTTCATATAATTGACCGCATACTCACAATCCCGGCCAACGTGTCCACGACTGCCATTGCCGGAAACCTGACCTCCCTTGTCGGCGCTGTCACCCGTGCCGAGCTGGTAGAAGCCGTCGATACCACACCTGATGTTACCATCTTTGCACCCAGCAACGCGGCCTTCCAGTCAATTGGCTCCGCTCTCGGAAATATCTCGAATGAAGACCTTACCAGCGTCCTCACCTACCACGTTGTCGGAGGAACCGTTGGTTACAGTTCCATGCTCGCAAATACAACTCTCACTACCCTCAATGGCGCAGATGTTACCATCTCTGTTATCGACGGGGAGGTCTTCGTCAACTCCGCCAAAGTCATCACCCCGGACGTCCTCGTAGCAAACGGTGTTGTTCACGTCATTGACAACGTCCTCAATCCCGCCAACGCAACTGCCACACCAGACGCAACCATGTCCACTCAGATGCCCGCTTTCTCCGGCGCTTCCTCCGCCACCGATGTCCCATTCACTAGCGGTGTTCCCACGCCAACCGCCCCAGCCGCGACTGGTGGTGCCGCAGGTGAAGGTGAGGCCAGCAGCACCACAAGTGGTGGCGCCATGCCCATGAGGACTGGTGCCGTTGGTGCCGCCGCTCTGTTCGGTGGTGCCGCGCTTGTGTACAACATGTAGGTTCTCAGAGAACGGGTGGGAGGAGAATGATACCCAGAATGGATGATAAAAGTTGGAGGAGAGGGGAAAGTAATGGCAGCTGTAGGGTTGGAGGAGATGGTACGACACGGAGGGTGGAAAAGCTGTATTCGATCAATATTAGTCATACACTGCTGATGTAGCTATCTTGTGAACACAGACATTCCAAACAAATAGCTCAATCTCTGCTTACACTTGGTAGTCTCATTCTGCAGGCACTGTTTGCTGGTCAGTAGAGCATGATGATTCTAGCTGTACTTCATGTCTCATCTCCCTATTCCTCTCCCGATCACCTTGCCGCAGCCCGCAGAAAACTATCCACGAATACATCAACGTGTAAGTCCATCGGCTCGTTCGCCGTTGGAAGAAATATCATCTCTGCCCCTACGCGAGTTGGCCCGTCATCCTTGCGGGTACCGGGGGCTTCGCAACCTCCTGCGGTAGTGCAGTGGCTTGCAAGTTCTTCGCTGAGCGTGATATTTCTATCGCTCCTACGGGACCGCAGTGGCAATACGAATAACCTATCTAGGTACAGTCGAAACGCCTTTCACAAGGTTAGGCAGTTCTTCGCCAGCATGCGGCTGGACATCTCCTAGCAGTTTCTTTTCTGTTCTGTTCCGTGGACCAGGCTGGTTGCACGCGCGCCGTGAACATGTTTTATGAAACTGAACCCCCATAATACTTTTTATTATTCAACAATTAAGCTGTTACCACGTCTTTTCCTCTGTGCTGTTGTTCTTCACATCTTGTTTACGTCAGGAGAGTTGCTCTGTGCCACTACAGAGTAAGTCTCGGAGTCTTGTCGAGTGAGGAGCGTCTGCAGATTGGTGATTGTTGGGTGAGGTCCGCCAGCTATATTGCTCTTCAGGATTTAGTTGATTTGAGAGGGATGCGGGAGTTGCGAATGTGGTCTGCTCCATGTATATGCCATGGATGCAATACGCACTGCTTGATCTGGCAGCGGGCTCGGGCCATGCACAATTGCATTTTACTCATTGGTCCTCTTCTTTTACCTTTGTATGGATCTTCTGCGACGAGCAATTGTGACATGCTCATTCCACTGCTCTATCTCGTCAATTCTCTCACCCTGGTGCGTTACTTGCTGGATTGTATCCCTTTAGCATCTGTGGTCTCGACACCATAACTTTGAGATCTGGATATTGCGTTGTGCGACTTGATCAGAGGACATCTTGCCTTCAGATGCTGAAAGTGGAATCATCTACGACAGGAGGGGCATCATGACGGTCAAAATCTTTTCGGGTAGCTCGATATATATGACAAACTATTTCCCACAGGAATATTATACTGACCTGGTCCTCGTCCAGCATGGCCGTGTCTGTTACTCCTGGACTACAAGAACAAGCCCAGAGCCCTACACTTAAGATTGGGAGAGAGTGTGTGTATGTGCATAATCAGACGAAAGATATGAAAAGGATTTCTAGATGCTCTTCATGTTTGGGCCTGGAAGAGTAGGAAAAATGGCTGTCGACTCTTTCAAGCTTCCTCCGCATCAATCTTTGTGGTCTCCTGTCTCTAACCGTCGCGTCGTCGGAGGCTCTCTTACCTCCTCCATCCATCACTGTTTTCCTGCCTGCATCTTTCTACCTTCTACCTGATCCTGATCTCTTCTCCCATCAATTTTTGTTCCATACCCGTGTTCGCCATTACCCCCTTCCTCGCTGAACCCGCGCATATCATCTCATCAACAGCACGTCGAGCGTTGCCTCCCACAGCATTCTTTTCCACAACGGCCGGATAGTCAAGCAGATACAGTGCACTTCACTGGAACCCTACCTATGAAGGCAATGGTAGGCCAGCCCATGCCAGATGAGCCCAAGCTCCACAGAACAAGACCAGACACAACAGCACACAGCAGTGAGGCATCCTCCTGTCCAGAACACAGCATCCGCTCATACAACGCACTACCTGATCAGCCAGCCCTGGCAACACAGCCGGAGCCCGAGCCGAAAGAGCGAACAAGACTCTTAGTATGAACGGGATCCAACGCCACCCGAATCCTCTTCCATACCCAGCTAAACCAGCTACTCCCTTCCACCCTCCCTTTACCCTCCAACCTACGCGTAGGTATACTCCTCGACACACGGCCCCACACCTAACTTCACCAACTCTT
>QQTW01003756.1_pt1 | contig 11273 bp, 11 predicted proteins | sample 1904831 | NCBI WGS metagenome assembly QQTW01 (sample SAMN09435610, study PRJNA476489) | Subsurface metagenome, whole genome shotgun sequencing project.
CATCCAAAGGCGATCGCGCTCTACATCAAACTTATCTGCTCTTAAATCAATCAACTTAGCTCCAGTTTGGCAGACTTGATTTTGCTTTCCGAATCCCACCAACAAAAAGGCCATGTCAGGGAAAATGGTGCTAAGTCGGTTGTAAAGCTTTTGTAGATTACGCTGCTGGTCAGCAAGCGATCGCCCCCAAAGTCGGTCTTCTCGATAGCTAAATAAAATTACAGGTCGATACTTTCCAATGTGTTCAGATGTATCAGGTAGGTTCTGTACAAAGCGACGTAGGTTATAAACTTGAGAGCTGGGATGGGAGTATGTGTGACTTAGAAAACATTCTTTGCGCTTACTCAATTGCTGGCTCATCCAGTGTTGAAGTGAAGGATACCACTTCCAACCATCTTTAATCGAAACAGGGAATTCCCAAATTTCAGCGACTCCATCTGGTACGAGATGCACCATTTGAGTAGGCACAAGCACACAACAACCTAATTTAGGATAATGATCTAGGTAGCGCTGTACATTGAGTAACTTGAGTAAGGAATGACCATAGAGAAAGTCTAAGCAATTGACGATAACGATGCTGTTAGCATCATAAAACTTATGAACAACTGGGATAACTTCATGGTCAACCGGATTTAGAAATCCTTCCTTAAGGGGGGTACTAAACCACTGAAAGTTAAGAGGATCGTAAATCTCTGCTGTCGCCTGATTTAAAATAACCGGCGACCAAAGTGCTTGACCAGTAGGTAGATCGATGTAGTACCGAGCGCCACAGATAGGACAACTCGTATCAGCAAGACAACGCATTCCAGGAATAACTACATCTTTGATGTCTAAAGCTGCTCCATCTTGGGGGCATGTAGCACCAAATTCGATTTTTGGATAAATATTTAACAAACTTCTTTCCCTCCTTGTCTAGGACACCTTAGTCAAAGATTCTTTGAAATTGGTACAAACCAATTCCAAAGCCTTTTTGTAATTCGTACCCAAAACACGAGCTGTAAATATAAGCTTTCTCTTGGCAAATAAAAGGCTTCATTAATTCAAAAACATAGTCTTCTTTAAAAGCTCGATGAGCATTGAAATAAGTACAACTTTGATCATTAATAGGAAGAGAAAAATAGAGATTACCTCCTGGCTTAAGTATTCGCTTAATTTCCTGCACTGCTTTTTCTGTTCCTTTTGGATCGAGCGGATCTCCATAGCGCCCTAAACCTATATGTTCAACTACACAGAGACTTGATAAAGACTCTACACTCTTATCCTCAAAGGGAAGGTCTAGGATCGAACCAAACTTGAAGCTTATTGTATCCAAAGGCAAAGATAAAGGTCGGATGTCAATCATCGTCAAAGACACAACCTTAGAGAGAAGTGCCACAAATTTATGGTGGGAGCCTACATCAATATGTTGCCTAGGATGCTGCTTAACAATCTTCTCAAAAGCCCAAGCATCTTGATAAAAGTACGTTGGCTCAATAAGTGTCTCTGCTGTATCATCTCCTAAGCAGGGATAGAGATGCTCAAGTGAAGGTTGTCTGTCTGGAGATGCTATCTGTTTGTAAGTTTGGTAGCTACGCCAAAATCGCTGCCACGCTGCTATGTCTTTGCGCCATGATGGCAGTTGCCTGCCTAAAGAGAGAGAGTACTTTATATGTCGCAACATCCACAATGTTTCCTGTATCATACTTTACTGTATTTCTATATGAATGGAGAAGCTAGCTTCAGTAGCACTTGCTCGCCTTTGTTTGCATTAGTATCAAAAACTATCCTACCTGCACGTAAACAATTTATGTATAACGTCTGTTCAGCTTTCTCTACGTCTATAAAAGAGGCATAATCAATTACTTTTATGAAATGCCGATAAATTTGTTGAATATATTTTATGTTTTGGAGCAACATAGCTGTAGTTAATTATTTGTTTTTAGATTTAAATCATTTATTAGCAAGTGATAATTCTGCATAATGCTCAAGTCGCCACTGAGCTTCAACAAGACAAACTCCATGTGATACTGGTGGCACTTCACCAGAACCGTAGAAATCACCGTCAGTCACTGTCAACTGAATTGCATTGCTAATAGCATCTAAATATAAGTTGTCTCTAATTAAAGAATAGCTTACTTGATAAGTAGATGGTGGTAGGGGAAATCGATTTATCTGGCATACAAATGCTCCTTTCTGAGGCAACAAACCAAAATCGTCTTGTGTGAGACGATTGTGCTGGAGAAAGACAGGTACTTCCAGTTGAGTTTTGACAGATAAGCTAGCAATAACTTTAGAGTAACTAGTATGTGGTTGCGTTTCAAAGTAAAGGTATATATATATATTGTGACCAGATTTAACTGTATCTAAAACATTGCCTTCCTCATCTTTAATCTCAATTGCGACAACCTTGATTTCACCTGAGCCTTGGCGAATACTACACTCATGTAGAGATGGTGCGCTATTCGAGGAGCTTATTGCGTACTGAGTTATAGCGTTTGTTTGGATACCAGTATACTGCACCTTACCTTGATGAAGCACAATACCCTTACTACAAAGTTTTTCGACAGCTGCCATATTATGACTCACGAATAAGACTGTCCGTCCCTCTTTTGCCACATCGTCCATCTTGCCCAAACACTTCTTCTGAAACTGTGCATCCCCCACTGCCAAAACTTCATCCACAATCAAGATTTCTGGTTCTAGATGAGCAGCCACTGCAAACGCGAGCCGCACATACATTCCTGACGAATACCGCTTAACTGGTGTATCTAAAAATTTCTCTACTTCGGCAAACGCCACAATCTCATCAAACTTCCTTTTAATTTCTGCCTTACTCATTCCTAAAATTGCACCGTTGAGGTAGATATTCTCCCGCCCAGTCAACTCTGGGTGGAAACCCGTTCCAACCTCTAACAGACTAGCTACGCGCCCTTTGACACAAATGCGTCCATTGGTAGGCTCGGTAATCCGACTCAGAATCTTTAACAGCGTTGATTTGCCAGCTCCATTGCGACCTATAATGCCAACGCGATCGCCCTGCTTTATCTCAAAAGAAACATCCTTCAACGCCCAAAACTCTTCAACATTTGGAGCAGATAACCTTTTATCAAAAGGTTTTAACACTTTGCTTTTGAGAGACTTAGCTCCATTAGCCAGCACATCCCGTAGTGCCGTGTAGCGCTCCTGACTCTGATGACCAATAATGTATTTTTTGCCTAGATTCTCAACCCTAATTACTGTATTTGACATACCTTCAAATCGTTACCTAAATCACGTCTGCAAACGAGCGTTCCATCTTGCGGAAGTACCAGATGCTACTAGCAAATAATAGCGCCACTAATCCCATAGAGAGCGTAAATCCTGGCCAGTAGAGCTTTGCTTCTCCACCTAATATCGCCCAGCGAAAGCCATCAATTACACCCACCATAGGGTTGAGAGAATAGAGTATACGCCATTTTTCTGGCACAATACTGCTACTAAAACCTACCGGCGATATATATAGGCCAAACTGTACAATAAATGGCACAATATATCGAAAATCACGATACTTCACGTTCAATGCCGATAACCACAGTCCCCCTCCCATTGCCGCAGTAAAAGCAATCATAATAAATACAGGTAGCGTCAAGATACGCCAACTGGGTACAAAGTTGTACCAGGCCATCAAAGCCAGCATGATTATACCGGAAATCATAAAATCAACAAAACTGACAATCACTGCACTAGTAGGCACAATCAAGCGTGGGAAGTAAATTTTAGAGATGAGATTGCCATTGCTGATCAAGCTATTACTACATTCCGACAAGGCATTACTAAAAAATTGCCAGGGCAGCATTGCTGAAAAAACTAGAATTGGATAAGGTGCACCCTCAGAAGGTAGCTTCGCCAGCTGACCAAATACGATTGTGAAAACAACCATCGTCAAAAATGGTCGAATTAGTGCCCAGGCAATGCCGATCATAGTTTGCTTGTAGCGCACTAAAATATCGCGCCAAGCTAGGAAATAGAACAGCTCCCGGTAGCGCCATAAATCTTTCCAGTACTGGCTCTCTGTTCTACCAGCTTCAATTACTAATTCAGCTTGACTTTGCTCCACCATGATGTCAGATTCTGTCAAAACTACAAAATTATTTAGGTGTAGGGAATGTAATTTAAGTAGCTTTACGTAAGTAAGCTACACAAAGGAATCTAACGCTATTTTCCCTGGCATTCCAGAGTAATTTTACTGAGAAATTTGTCTGTCTTTAAGCTCCAACAGTTTCCATTTAAGTAAATGTACGGTGTTGTATTCAAAAACTTCATGCGTCTTTAATATCGCGTCTACAGGCTCTGCTCAAGCAGCAACCTTGTTTACGTACTTCTACCTATGTACAGATTCTGGTAGGAGGTAGAGCGAAATTACTTACAATTAGCGCTATTGTCCTTTTTATCAAATCGGCGTAAAACCACACGGTCTGGTGCTTGCGGTGGCAACGGCGGTGTACCACAGGCGCGAGGGGCTCTGCAAGGTACCTTGGGTTTACTATACTAAAGCCCTAGATGAAGCTTCACCGCAGTATCTACCAACTGCATCATATCTTCACTCAAACTACCTAGCATTTCTCCACTGATTCGTTGCTTAGAAATCGTCCGAATCTGTTGAGTCTGGACTTTAGAAGGCTTAGGCAAGCCACCATCTTTTGATTCAAGCAAAACCTCAAAAGGATAAATGCGACTAACATTGGATGTTATCGGCAAAATTGTGACAGTGCTGGCAGCTCGGTTATTAGCATCGTTACTTAGAATCAGCACAGATCGGCGTTTGTCCATCTCAGATCCAATTACAGGACTGAGGCTGGCATAGTAAATCTCACCACGTTTCATCCGTCAATCCATCCGCAACCGTCAGTTCCCAATTCAGGTCAACCTCTTGACTTGATTCCCGGTAAGCCGACTCTAGCTCCTGCTCTCGCAGCAATTGCAATGCCACTTCAACCACTTGGGAGCGAGATTTGCAGTGATGAGTAACCTTGTAGTCCTCTATAAACTTCACTAGGGTCTCTGGCAAAGAAATTGATAACTTTGCAACCTGCATAGTTGTATCTAATCAATAATTACAGCCTTCTTACTTATGGTAGCTCATTTGGTAGTAATTTTAGTAGGAAGATTGCTGCACAGTTGCTGCCATTCTAGCAAGGCGGATTTTATTGTCAACGAATAGGGTGTGGGGTGTAGAGCTAGTGCAAGATGTCAGTTAAGCTGTCAACACTGACTGCTCTAACATACCAAGAATATGTTTATTAAGGGATTCACGTGTAACTGTCAATAAGTGCTGAGCTCTATAGAAATTCCTCTCCGCAACCTCTTGGGAGTATATAAAGTGTTCTACAGGATCATTCATCGAAAAGTATTCAAATCCATTGTACAAATCGCAAGTGTTTTCAACTATGGGAATTGCGCCACATAAAATAGATTCAAAAAATCGATAGGTCCAGGTAAAATCTCCATCGGGACAAAGAACGAAATGTGAATTCGATAGAAAATCGTAGTATTCCTCATCCCATACTTTAACCGGAAAGTAACGGCCTTTATTTGATGAAAATATATGAAGACCAATATCTTTAAAAACAAGCTCCGATTTGAATCTGTTCACAAAGTTGATTTTCTGCTCTAGGTAGTAATAAAGTCGTTTCAATCTATTCGGTGAGGACTTCGTTACACTTACAGAAAAATCTTCTTTGCCAAAACTGGAACGAATCCACTTTTCTAATGATTTTTTACGTTGCTCAGTGATCAAACCACAAAAAAGAAACTGAATTGAGCGATTTTTTTCCCATTTAGAACGACATCTAGTTACCATTTGATTTGGAAATATTAAAGTTTTTTCTAGCGTCCCTATCTTACAAAATGGTTTTTCGTGAGAAATAGAAATATCTTTAAGTAAAGGTACTCCTTGGAGACCAATCTGGTATTCTACATTAAAATACTTGCCCCAATATTCCAATATCTGTTTAGCATCTGCTGGAAAGTAAACATCAAAATCGGCTTCCAGAAGAGCACAAGTCAGGCGAATTGTCTGAATATAATTCCAAGGCAGGTTAATCCCAAAACTTCTAGTGTAAGTCATTTGATTTATATCCAAAGTAGGTTAAAAAAGAACTCAGGAGATGGGAGTCAGAAGCAGGAGCCTATATGTACGCTTTATGAGCGTCTCCTCCCAATTGAAGACCACGCTATCCGCCAAATTTAGTGGCTCAGATCTTGCACCAGTATTGAATTAAGGCAGAGCCTTGGTATTCTCGTTCCCAAGCAGAGCCCCTATTCTCGTTCCCAGGCTCAGCCCCTCTTACGAAGTTCTGAGCGGAGGTCTCCTCCGCTCAGACTTCGCGCTGGGAACAAGAGTTGGAGGCTCTGCCTCCTTAGTGTCGAGAGTGAGGTGCAAGATGTCAGATGGAGAAATTAGACCCTCAAGTCACTTGCCACTCGTACTATTTCATTCGAATTTTTGGCTCCTGTTTGGTTAAAGACAACACGGTTTAAACTACATCGATTTCTGCGGTTTATGATAGATTCGGAGTCTAGGAACTAAAACTTCCTGCTTTTAAATCATCTTTAAATTGCTGAAGTTTTTCCTCAAGTGTGACTGTCAATCTTTCAATCACGGCATCCCTACTGAGGATCGGCATTGACTTTTTAGCAATGTGTACAAGCTGAAATGGAGCTATTTTTCTCATTACCCAATTATTGGCGGAGTAAGCTAGTGAATGAATGGTTCTTTTATTCTGAGGAGCAATCAGCCTTGCTAGACGCATTGGTTGGTATTCAACACCAATAGACATACACCAGTCTTGCCATTTAAGTGACAAAACACGCGGTTTAGTGACTATAGGAATCCAGGGTACACGGAGTGCATCAGCGACGATAGCGCCATGCATAGCCTCTGTAAGCAGTATTTCTGTTTGGGAAATACAAGACAGAACTTTCTCTGTTGACCAGCGTGGATCTATATAGCCAAACCCAACTTCATTACATACTGAGTTCCAAGCTTCATCAGCTATTTGCCCCACATGAGGCATGTAAGCAAACCGATGCATCTTAGGGGTGTTAGTATTAGTCAGTCGCCTTACAAGTACTGCTGCATCGGTTACTGCCAACTCCTTTTGTAAACCAAGTGTTTGTGCTGACAGTGGACCTCGAAGGCAATAAACTTTATAAGAATTATCTATTTGTAGCCCTTCTACACCCCCATATCCTACTCCAGTGCCGAATATTACTCTCTTATGAGCTTTTGGTGTATGGGTAGGCAGCCACTTATTTAACAAGGTCCCTATGCCAACAAATGCAGTATTTTCATCATCATCAAGAACATCTGAAAGTAACTTATCCCATAGCCAGGGATTTAAGTCGTCACCAAAGTTTTTTATACCGCTAGGGTCCCTGAAGTAATGAAGCTTCATTGCATTTTTCCTACTGACTAAATATGACCAAGTTTTCCCCTGGAAATAACCAATACCAAATTGTAAAAGCTGATGGGGCAAAGAATCCTTATTTTTGCAGAGACATTGAAAAATTTCTTAAGCGAGCCCGTGTATCTTTAGGTAAACTGAGAATAAACGTTTCTAGAGGAAACTTCAGAATAGTCAAACCTTTATCCATCCAATATAGCAGTATCTTTTCCTGCCTGGGAACATCTTCAACACTGATTGAGAAACTATCACCTAACTTCTTTATTGGCTGTCTGATCCCTCTAATTCTATTCGAGACATTTCTTTCGTGTATAACTTGTAGCCAAGCTGGTTGAGTTTTAACCTGTTGAATTCGCCCTATTGAAGATAATTGCGTATGTTCTTTACAAAAAATCGTTTTAAACTCCTCTGCCTTTAATTTATTTATCTTTTCAATCAAACTCATAAAAGGATTATTGAGATAATTAAATGAATAAAGCTTACCATTTTTCCATACATAGCCATAGGCAAGATTTATGAATTCGGAATCTTGTTCATGAAAGTTGTTTTGAACAATTTGGACAAAGTCTTTACACACTGCATCGTCATTGTCAAGTCTAGTTGTAATTAGATACTCAACACCGGATGTCAAATTATTCACCAGAGTTGATTGGTTAATTTGGTTGGTAAATTCACTATCAACGTATACTGGAATGAAGTTTTGCCACTTTGAGTATTCTTTTACTTTATCCTTAAATGCTTGGGGAGTTTGACTGTCAAAGAAAACAATCCATTTAAAGTTTTGATTTGACTGCGCACGTACAGATGGATAGCAGAATTGGTCGAATAATTTAAATCTGTGTTTTAGCCACTCTGGATCGAGTCCGGTTCCCGATTTGCTGTATGCTACTTTGACGTTAAACCTAGTCAGAATAAAGTGATTGAAGCTTTTCATTAGTTTTACCTACAAAGAATAAAAATTGCTAACAAATAAGGCGAGTTTCAAGAAACAACGGCTTTCCAGCCTATCTTTTCAAACATGATAGATAGCATCAAAGAAAAGTAAGTTAACAACACCCAACCAGCAAGCTTCATAACAATAACTTCAAAAAGACTCAATGTATATCCGCCAAATAGGCGACTACCAAATGAAAGAAAGATTTCACTCATAATGCCATTAATGCAGAAGATACCAAGACTGTATTTTGATAAAAGAAAAACTAATTTTCTAACAGGTAGGGTAAGTTGATTTTCTTCAATAGAAGCAAAACATAGAAAAAGCACAACAACGCTGAGAGGGCAGGAAAACATCACGTAATCGAAAGGTGGAATAGATCCTCTCGACATTACAAATAGATACTGACTTTCTATTACTAAAATCAAGCAATTTAGGTAAGTAACAACTATTTTTGCGTTTCTGGGTATACGAGTGGAGATATTTACTATCAAAGACCAATTCTTACAAAAGTAAATACCCAAAGCCATGTAGATAAACCAGTAAATAAATAGAGGCCGACCTATAATCTTCAAAATGGAAATACTTTGTGTTTCAATTCCCAATAGGGCGGTATAGATTAATAGAAAAACAAGTCCTTGCAATGTAACAATAAATATAAAATTCTTGAGACTACTAAGCCAATGTCTAAGCAAGATAAAAATAGGTATGAATTGAAATAAAACTAGTAGATAATAAGCACCTTGAAATATTGTTCCGTCAATTATTGAACGTACTATTTCAAATGGAGAATTTCCTTTCAATAATTTCAACCCGGCCGCCAGACTGAACCAAAACACTGTTGGGATTGAAAGACGAAGAAGACGTTTCTTTATCAGAGGCCAGTTGTGTTCATTAGCAGGTTTACTCAAGCCACGTTCAAGCAACATAAAAGAAAGCGTAAATAGGACTGGAACACAGAATCTTAAAGGTGCAAATAACATGTTTACAGTTGATAGACTATCTACGTAAGTAGCTCGAGGAACAAAAATCGAATGATAAGAAACAACTGCTACAATACTCATTGCCTTGAGTAGGTCAAGGGGAAATAATCTACCCGTAGATTGGTCAAGCTGAGTTATCGAAGCCGGTAACTTACTAACTATTTGTTCTGTCATAAATTCACCTTTTAAGCGGACACTAGAAGTACCAAAACTCTCTATTTTTCTTCAATACTCTCCACGCCAATTTTTAGAGAGTGCTTGACCAAACCGAATAACATTTGGGGAATACGACCAGCAGAGAAAATTGATAGAGCCATTCCGTACATGAAGATAAAGGCAAATATTTGCAGGTAAGCCTGTAACGGTACAGGTAGGGGAACAGCAAGCACTGCTGCTACCGTTACGCTCATTGCAATAGTTGGTAATAAAATCGGCTTAATTAAGATTCTCAACTCCCAGCCGGCGGTGCGGCAGGTGGATAGCCAAAACCAGACGGTAGCACCGATGCCCATTACTAACGCCACAGCGATCGCAACGCCTGTCGTTCCTCCCAACCGAGCGCCTATCAAATAAGAGGAAATAGAGAGAGGTACCAGAGCTAAATTAATTGCGGCATTGGTCCCTGGGCTGCCCAAAGCATTCAAAGCAGTACCTAGAATAGCCATAAACCCTCGAGTATAGGCAAAAACCAATACTATTTGGAAGATGTTAACTGCTCCCAACCAACTTGGGCCGTACAGCATAGGGATAACCCAAGGAGCAGCCACAAATGCTACTCCATAGACAGGGGCAGACAGTAAAGCATACAGTTCGAGCGATTGACAAACGTAAATCTTCCTACTCTCGTTGTCTTGCTGCGATAGTACAGAAAAGTTGATACGGTTGATCTGAGAGAGCACAAATACTGGAAACATAGCCAGTTGGTAAGCCAAATTGTAATAACCCAGTAACTCAGTTCCCAGCAATTTACCAATTACGAGATTGTCACCATTTGTGTTGGCATAAACGGCCAAGTTAATTCCTATAAGTCCTCCAATGTAATTGCGCACCTCACGAATCGCCGCTGGGTCTGGAATGAAGTGGTAGGTAAAGTGATATCCACTCAACGAACGCTTGAGTGAAGAGTCAACTAATGTCATTAAGATCTCCCCAGCAGCAAAAGACCATACTCCGCCGCCGAGAGCAGCACAGCCTAAAATACCAACCAGACGTGCTAAGCTTGCTCCGCTGTCACAAATAGACAGTTCTCTAAATTTCATCTGTCGTACCATTACAGCACCGTGTGAGGCAGCACCAGCACCGATCAGAAAGACAAGAGCTACACAGGCAGTCAAAGGCCACAGCACAGGTACGCCAAAAAAATGGGAAACTAGAAAACCAGCCAGAGCTTGTAGGACAAACATAAAAAGTGAGATGTTGATTCCCAGGCTGTAAACTGCGTTCACCAGTTTTTTATCATCTATGCCACGATGAACTAGGACTTGAGCAATGGCTCCTTCTTTAAATAAAGCTGAGAGAGTCGTGACGATTAGAACCAGCGCCCATACACCAAAGTCACTGGGTAGTAGGAGACGAGCAAGAACAACTTGAGCACCCATCTGTAATAATCGCCCAAGCACATAGCTTGAGGTTATCCATATACTGCCCCTAGTTACCTTATCTGTACTAGTTTGGACCACAAAACAAACCTCTTTGACTCAACGCTTAAACAAGAAGTCAGAAGTCAGGAGTCAGAATTCAGTTTGGAAAATAGTACGAGTGGCGGATGACTTGCTCCACATTACCTCCTGACTCTTGTCTTCTGGCTCCTGTCTTCTAACTTCTATTGCTCATTCCATTAGTAGCTGCTTCACAGTTTGAGTCGCTACTGACCAGTTGAGACGAGATTGATACTCATAAAACGAAGACTGAGCTAAATCTTTATACCGAGAG